>Ga0209008_1000078_pt1 | contig 49088 bp, 38 predicted proteins | sample JacPin_JW_Ref_O3_FD_187963 | JGI IMG/M metagenome (GOLD analysis project Ga0209008, IMG submission 187963) | Forest soil microbial communities from Algoma, Ontario, Canada - Jack Pine, Ontario site 1_JW_Ref_O3 (SPAdes) (version 2) | ecosystem: Environmental > Terrestrial > Soil > Boreal... | reverse complement strand
GGCGTTACCGAAGTGATCGCCTACGGCACGGCCGTGCAGGCCGAGCACGCGTCGTAACAGGTGGCGGAAGGGCAGCTCAAGCGTTAAAATGCGCCCGGCCGGGTTGAGGGGGAGACGACGGATGAAGAATACTTTCAGAGCGGCGCTCGCGATCGTGGCGCTCGGTTTGCTCGCGGCCATCGTGACGGTCCATGCCGATGCTCCCAAAACCGAGACCGTTCAGTTTCCCGACGGCACCGGGACGGTCAGCGGATTCCTTGCAGTGCCGGAAAAGCCGGGGCGCTACCCAGCTCTGGTGGTCATCCACGAATGGTGGGGGCTGACAGATTGGGTGAAGGAGCAAACGCAAAAACTCGCTGAACAGGGCTATATTGCACTCGCGCCGGATCTCTATCGCGGGCAGGTGACGGCCGATCCGGAAGTGGCGCATGAATTGATGCGGGGGCTGCCGCAGGACCGCGCGGTAAGCAACCTGAAAGCCGCTTACGCCTATCTCGGTACGCGCAAGGACGTGGACCGCGACCACATCGGATCGATCGGTTGGTGCATGGGAGGCGGATTTTCGCTGCAGCTCGCAATTCACGAACCGCATCTGGCAGCCTGCGTGGTGAACTATGGCGCGCTGCCGACCGATCCAAACGATATGCAACAGATCATCGCGCCCATCCTTGGCAACTTCGGCGCAGAAGACCACGGCATCACGCCGGCCGACGTTAACGCTTTCCAGAAATCAATGGAAACGATGAGGCGGCGGGTGGATCTAAAGATCTACGACGGAGCCGGGCACGGCTTCGAGAACTCGACCAACACGAACGCCTTCAGGCCCGAAGCTGCCGCCGATGCCTGGGCCCGCACGATCGCGTTTCTGAACAAGGCAATGCGATAGACCGGACGCACTCGTGATACGTACCGCTCTCCCCAGGGCTGGCGGGTCACCCCCATGCCCTTCGACACGACGACCCGGGGAGGGGTTGCCCGGTTCCTCCCCCGGTAGGTTATCGCGAAGGGTCGACCGCCGGATCACCCGCAGTAGTAGAGGTAACACGAACCTGGTAGCCCCTCCTTCAGACCTCTGTAGCTCGCGTTCGCATTGGTTACATTTCTACCCCGCCTAGAGTGGACCGCCCATGAGCAATCCGTGTCATAGCGGTTAACTACATACATATCAAATAGTTACAGCCACACGGGGGTGGCCTGTTACATGCACTATTCTGGCCGATGAGTCTTTAGACAGCGCGGTTTCTCATGGTTCGAGGTGTGAGCGTGAAAAAGACGGAAACGAAATCGATGGCGGAGCGCGGGACCGGGAATCGCGAGAGCGGATTCTCGATGATGGAATTGCTCATCGTGGTCTCGATCGTCCTGATCGTAACGGCGATATCGATCACGCAACTGCGGCCGAACCTGCAGAACGCAAGAATCGACGCGGCCATGCGCCAGGTCCTGGAAACGCTCCGGCAAGCCCGAGAGTATTCCATCGCCAATCGTCGCTACGTCCAGTTGAAGTTCCCTGCCACCAACCAGTTGCAATTGGTACAGCTCGATACGCTGACTCCCGGCGCGGGAGGAATCAATCCGGTCCTGGACACTGTAACCCTATCGCCGCCGCTGATATTCACACTCGACGGCATGCCGGATACCCCGGATGCGTACGGCAATGGCGGCCCCATCTACTTTGAAGGCATCGTCAACGGGCCTGTAGGCGGAATGGTATTCCAAAGCGACGGCGAGTTCCTGGACGGTGCAACTTTCCTGCCGATTAACGGGACGGTTTTCCTGGGTGTTACCGGGCAACAGTCGACCGCTCGCGCGGTGACGGTGCTGGGAACGACCGGGCGTGTGCGCGGCTGGAAGAGCCAGGGCAACACGACGTGGTACCAGTTTTAAGGAGACATTGACAATGCGCCACGCACGCAGGCAGCTCTCGGCGAAAGGCTTCACTCTGCTGGAAACCATGATCGCCCTGCTGGTATTGGGCGTGGGCATTTTGGGTCTTGCGGCAATGCTCGGCGATGCGCTCGCCTACATGCGCGGCTCCCAGGATGACTTCATCGCGCAGCAGAAGGCGGAGGAAGCCGCCGAAGCCATTTTTACCGCGAAATACACAAACGGCGTTACCTGGGCGCAGGTCTCAAACAACTCGGGAGCAAACCCCGCGGGACTGTTTCTGGTGGGTCCTCAACCGGTCCTGCAACCCGGCCCAACCGACGGGCTTGTGGGCACCGTCGCCGACTCGGGACAGCCGATGGAGTACATCCTGAGTCCGGGACCGGACAACAAGCTGGGCACGGCGGACGACGTCCAAATGCCGCTGACCGAATTCACGCGCACCATCACCATCTCAAACGTCGCGGGCGACACGAACCTGCGCGAAATCGAGATTCAGGTCTTTTACAACACGGGCCGATTTAAGCGCACGTACACGATGTATTCCTATATTTCGGCATTCAATTAGAGCCGCGAGGAGCACGGAATGAAGCGGGAAAACGGGTTCTCACTGATCGAACTGATGGTGGCGATGTTCGTCCTGATCGCCGTGGTAGCCGGTGCCACGACCGCAATCATCCAGGCACAGCATGTGAGTGAGGCAGTGGCGCTGGAAGCAAACGTCCAAGAGAACCTCCGGGCGGGAATGCATTTCCTGGTCCGCGACCTGACCCAAGCCGGAGAAGGGATTCCCGCTGCGGGAATTTCGATCCCGAACACTGCAGCGGGAGTTTCCGCTATCGCTCGTCCGGGCACACCTGCGGCCAGCATATTTGAGAATGCCGCCGTTCCGGCGACCACCTATACGGTCCTGCCGCCTGTAATTCCCGGCAACGGACTTGGCTCTGTTGTGACCACGGTCAATCCGGCGAGCGGCGCGGTTCTCGCCGGCGGTTTCAACACCGACATCGTCACGATCCTGTATGCGGATAACACTTTGGTCTCAAGCGCCGGCGGAGCAGCCGCACCGTTGCTGACGGCCGCACCGGTAACCTCGGCCGCGCTTCCGACCTGCGCCGGCGCCATTGCAGCCTCAGGAGCGACGGTAACCCTGGATCCGGGCTGCTTCACCATGCCGGGATCACCGACGCCGATTTCCGTGGGAAATCTGATCATGTTCCACAACATCAACGGGACCGCGCTTGAGTATGTCACCAGCGTAGCCGGCCAAGTCATCTCCTTTGCTCCCGGCGATCCGGGCGGACTGAACGCAACGGGACTCCCGAATGGAACCGTTGCGAACCTGGCCGTTGCAGTCACGCCGACTACGATCTCGCGCGTCTGGATGGTGACCTACTACCTCGATGTTGTTACCAATCCGCAGAAGCCCCAGCTGGTTCGCCAGGTCAACTATCCGAACTACCCGGCGGCGGCCCCGGCGAACCCTCCGCAGCAGGTCGCCGAGGTTATTGAGAATCTCCAGATCAGCTACGACATCGTGAACTCGCAGGACGCGGCGGGCACCTACGGCGCGGTGGGACCAGGGGATGCACCTACTGCAATCGCCCCGGACACGCCGTTCGCATTCCGCGCGGTCAATGTGTACCTGGGCGGACGCTCGGAATATCCCTACACCATGACGAACCCGCCGCAATACTTGCGCAACAGCTTGACCACGCAGGTCAGCATCCGGAGCTTGTCGTTCGGGGTCTTGTTCCCCACTCCAGGGATCCTGCCATAGAGGACGGAGTTCCCTCGGACGAATTCATAAGGAGACTGCTGTGAGAACCAAACGAGAAGCTGGAGTCGCTCTGATAACCGCTCTGCTGATTCTGTTCCTGGTTTCCGCGATTGTGGTCGGCATGTCGTGGATGGTGATGTCTGACCAGAAATTGAGCGGAAACAATCAAGACCGCGAGCTTGCGTTCTACGGAGCCGAAGCGGGCATGGAAAAAATGACCGCTGACATGGGGAACACGTTTGCGATCAACGGTTCCATCACTGCGGCGAACCTGCCGGGGATTACCGGCGCGCCTCCCCCGATTCCGGGTATCCAGTTCCAGAATGCGCTCGGCGTTTCGACCTACCAGATCGGCTGCCCTACCTTCCCGTGCGCCGCGCCGGCCCCATTCAATGCCACAATCCAACCGCCCAGCGCCTATGCGGGCATGCAGGCCCTGATCACTCCGTTTACGCTGCAGGTCGCGGCGCAGACCGGAGACGGAGCGGAGGTAAAACTCCAGCGCCAGATCGAACTTGTGGCCATTCCGGTCTTTCAGTTCGGAGTCTTTTCCAACACGGACCTGTCCTTCTTCAACGGTCCTCCGTTTGATTTTGGTGGCCGCGTTCATACCAACGGCAACCTGTGGCTCGCCGCGAACCAGGGTCCGGTCTACTTCCGGGACAAGATTACTGTTTCTGGCCAGGTCATCCGCACGAACCTCGAAAATGGTCAGGCAACGGTTGGCGGAGGAGGAGCTTACGGCGGCGCTGTGGCGATCGCTCTGGCTCCCGAGCCCCCGCCTGCCGCCCTACCCCCGGCACCGTACACCAACGCACAGTGGCGCGCTCTCGCGCTGACCGAAGGGAGTATGGTCGGCCCTAACGTCTACGGCGCCCTGAGCGGCATCGCGAACAATCCCGACTGGACCAACGTTGTAGCGCCAGCCTATAACGGCATGTTGACGATCGGCGATCCCCAGCTCAACCTGATTTCAACAGCACTCGGTGGTCTGCAAACTCCGGTCGCGCTGATTCGCAGGCCTGCTCCAGGCGAACTCGCCGCCAATCCGTCTCAGTTCGCGCAACGATATTTCACCAACGTCGCTCCGATGACCGTCAGTCTGCGGATCATGCTGGACGACTATCCTGCTGGTTCCGGCGGTCCCGGCTCGGCAAATGCCTGCGCCAACGCAGACATGCTCTCGCTCGACACGGTTTCCGCAACCCAGCCCCTTGATCTGGCTACTCTCCCCCTGATTCCAAAGTCCGGCGCCACGGGCGGAGCAACCTACAACGTGACCGATGGATATTGGCAGACCAACGGCACGGCAACGATCACCGGATGTCTCAAGGTCGAATATATCAATGCGGCCTTCGTAGCCACCGATGTGACCAACGAATTCATAAGCCATGGCTATATCGGGCCGGACATCAACCCGCAGGGCACGAAGACGTACCCGAGTATCGCCGCGCTGCTGCCGTCGACGACCCCCGGCACGCAGATCGCTCCAGCCCCCTGCGGAAATGAGAACTCGCTCTACGCCACTTCCATCATTCGTATTGCGCGGGTCCGCGACAATCCCTCCGGATGGACGGCCGCCAACCATTGCGGTTCGGCTGCCGTAAACGCGGATTACTGGCCCAACGTAATATTCGACACCCGGGAAGGCATTCCAAGAGAAAATGCGACGCCCGGAGCAGGCAACGGCCAGGTCACGGCTGTCGGCACGATGTATTATGTCGAGCTCGACGTCGCGAACCTCGCGAAGTGGTTCATGAACACGCTGGGCGCACCCGACTCGGGTGCCAACGCGTATGCTGTCGGCGGATATTCAGTGTACTTCTCTGATCGGCGCGGCAATGCGATCGACACCCAGGGCGCTGCGGCACCGGCAAAAACGTCGTCACTCGGTTACAACGACTTCGTCAACCCGGCAAGCCTCAACGCCTGCCCGAACGGAGCACTGGATTCAGGCGAGGATCTGGAAAGCGACGGCATCCTTCGCACCTACGGCGGAGCGTATGAGCCGGTACTGCCGATCAATCCGCTGGCCCGAGGCACGGCCTTCGCCATTCCGGATCTCAAGATCGACAGCCTTTGCGCTACCGCCCCTCCACTGTGGAACATGTATCAGGTGGCTGGCGAAGCGCGCGAGAATCCGCCGTATTTCTTCCGTCACGCGCTGAAGCTGGTCAATGGCAGCACAATCAATCTGGGCACGGCTTGCTTTGGTGCCGCTCCCAATCCTCCTTGCGGGTTGACGATCGCCTCTGAAAATCCCGTTTACATTCAGGGCGATTACAATGCGCCGGGCGGAAACCTCGCTGCTGCGGGAACGGTCGGCGCGTCGGTTGCTGCCGATGCGGTGACGCTGCTGTCTGACAACTGGAACGACGTCAACAGCTTCATGAATCCCTATCTCGACACCGCCAATAACCTCACTGGCCGCGACGCCGTCACCACCTCCTACCGCGTTGCGCTCATTGCCGGGAAGCAGATTCCCTTTCCGCTTCCGCCCGGAGAACCCCAAGTGGACTTCGGAACCGACGGCGGGCTCCACAACTTCCTTCGCTACGTCGAAAACTGGGGCCCGGCAACGCTCAACTACGAGGGTTCGCTGGTGAGCTTCTATTACAGCCGGCAGGCCATCGGGCTCTACAAGGGCGCGCCGGTTTACAGCCCGCCCAACCGTATTTATGACTTCGACTCAAACTTTACCCAGGGCCCGCAATGGCTGCCGCCGAGAACACCGACATTGCGAACGGTCAATACGATCGGCTTCTCGCAGATGTTGATGCCGACCCAGTAGAGAGTTTGTAGCCCCGCAACAGCAGGAACGGCTCTCCGCCCCCCGGAGAGCCGTTGCTGTTTTTAGGGCACGAAAAGATTCGCGCTACGTAACTGCCGGATTGATCCCGCTCAAATCCGGCGGCCCTAGTTCCTGCCGGCAAGAATGGTCCGCAATGCCGATTCAAAATCCGGAAGCCTGAAGCCGTAACGCGCCGCGAGCAGACGCTCGGGCATCACGCGCTCGCTTGCGAGCAGCACTGCGTCAGCCATTTCACCGAGCGCGAGGCGGAGTGCGAACCCAGGCGCAGCGAATATCGCCGGCCGGTTGAGCACGGCTGCTGCGATGCGGGTGAAGTCGGCGTTGGTCAGGGGATTTGGAGCCACAACGTTCAGCGGGCCCGACAGAGTATCGCTTGCGATCGCCGAGCAGATAATTCCGACGGCGTCCTCCAGTGCGATCCACGACATCCACTGCTTGCCGGTTCCCAAGCGGCCGCCCAGCCCAAATTTAAATGGCAGGAGCATTTGAGGCAGTGCGCCTGCGTCGCGCGACAGAACCACACCGAAGCGCAGCAGCACGGACCGGATGCCGCTCAGTTCGGCGCGAGTCGCCTCCGCCTCCCAATCACGTACGAGCAGCGAGAGAAAGTCCGTCCCGATTGAGCTCGATTCCGTCAGGATTTCGTCGCCGCGATCCCCGTAGCAGCCGATCGCCGAAGCCGACACAAATACCCTGGGTTTCTGCTTCAGACTTGAGACCGCGTCGACCAGCACGCGCGCTGTGTCGATCCGGCTGCTGCGCAGGATGGCCTTTCGCTCTGTCGTCCAGCGACCCTTGTCAATCCTGGCTCCGCTCAAGTGCACCACCGCATCCATAGCTTCCATCGCGGACAAGTCGACCGTCGCGGCCATCGGATCCCAGCCGATATCGCCTGCCGCAAGCGCGCCGCCGGGCCGGACCAGTCGCAAGACGCTATGTCCTTGGGCGCGCAGAGTCCCGGCGAGCGCTCGCCCGACAAACCCGGAGGCACCTGAAATCAGAATTTTCATCGTGTGATTCGCGCCGGCCCATCCGCTGGACGCCCGAGGAACCGACCGTACGACCGGGTGTGCTTTCGGTCCACGGCGCCCGAGTCTTTATCCTAGGATGGTGTCCTCGGCAAACTCAAATGTCCACGGCAATCCACACTTGCACTCTGCCGCCGCTCCACTAAGATGGACGCCGTGCGGTACAAGACCAAAATCGGCGCACTGCCTGCCTACCGGAAGCTTGCGGGCGCAATTTTCGTCGCTTGCGCGCTGCTGATGCCGGCTGCGATTTCCGGTGGCACAGACGACGGCGTCCCCATCTCTGGATTCGCTCCGGCGCGCGTAGCCGCCGAGCGCGAGCTTGAGCAGAAACTTCGCACGATTCCCGACGCCGCGCATGCCGAGAGCAACCTCCGGCATCTGACCAGCGAACCGCACATGGCTGGAACCGAAGCGAGCCATCGCGTCGCTCTCTGGCTGCGCGACCAATACCGGAGCTTCGGGTTCGACGCCGAGATCGTCACCTACAGCGTGTGGCTTCCGCAGCCCCGAGAAATAACCGTCGAGCTGACCAAGCCCAGGACCCAGAAGCTCGCATCTCCTGAGGAGCCCGTTGACGTAGACAAAGACACGTCCGACAAACGCATCACGCCTGCATTTAACATCTACTCGCCATCCGGAGAAGTGACCGCGCCAGTCGTATATGTGAACTACGGCATGCAGGAGGACTACCGCACGTTGGCATCATCGGGTGTGCACGTCGACGGCAAGATCGTCCTGGCGCGCTACGGGAAGGGCTATCGAGGCATCAAAGCGAGGCTTGCGGAGGAACACAAAGCCGCCGCGCTGATACTTTTTTCCGATCCCAAAGACGATGGCAGCGGCGCGGGCCAGACCTACCCGAACGGCCCCTGGCGGCCGATGAGCGGCATCCAGCGCGGCTCGATCGTTTACACCCAAATGTATCCCGGCGATCCGCTTACACCGGGCGTGGCCGCAACCGCCTCTGCCAAGCGCCTGGCGCCAGCCGATGCTGCGAGCCTGCCGCACATTCCGACGATTCCAATCAACGCGCGGGATGCGTCGGTCATCATGGAGAATCTCGCAGGAGAGGCAGTTCCGCCCGATTGGCAGGGCGCACTTCCGATCACGTATCACTTCGGACCCGGCGGTGCCGAAGTCCACATGAAACTGGTAATGGATTACCAGCAGCGGCCCATTTACGACGTGATTGCCAAGCTGCACGGGACCTCCGACGACGAGTGGGTCGTTATGGGCAATCATCATGATGCCTGGGTCTTTGGAGCGGCCGATCCGGGCAGCGGGACCGCCACGATGCTGGAAACAGGTCGCGCGCTGGGTGAGCTTGTGCGTTCCGGCTGGAAGCCGCGGCGCACGATCGTGATCTGCCACTGGGATGCGGAGGAGCCGGGCATCATCGGCTCAACCGAGTGGGTTGAGGCCAATCGCGCCGAACTGCAGAAAAAGGCGATGGCTTATATCAACACGGATGTCGGGGTGAACGGACCCAACTTCGGCGCCTCGGCCACGCCATCACTGAAGGACCTGGTGCGCGACGCGACGCGGGAGGTCACCGATCCCCACAGCGGCCGCAGTGTTTACGATACCTGGCGCGAGAATTCGGCGGCATTCATGGGTGAGACTTCCGGCACCGCGCGGCAATCGCACACTGCGGACACTTCGGGCGAGCCCCCGATCAGTGCGCTCGGTTCTGGCTCGGATTATTCCGGGTTCTTTGATTACGCCGGAATCCCCTCGATGGACCTGGGGTTCACCGGCGACTACGGCGTCTATCACTCCGTTTACGACGATTTCTACTGGATGAAGCATTTCGGCGATCCCAAGTTCTCCTACCACCCGACGCTTGCGCGCATCCTGGGGACTGTGGCGCTGCGGCTGGATGAAGCCGACATTTTGCCGTTCGATTTTCCGGCCTACGCCTTGGAGATCGAGCACATCACCACGAATCGAATTCGCCGCGCCGTCCGCGACGAAGATGAACAGGCACTGGAGCCGGCACTGGACGCCGCGGCAAAACTTTCTGTTTCCGCCGCGCAAGCCTCCGATGCACTCCGCGCCGCCAGCGGTGCACAGCTGGGCACGGAAAAGGCATCCCAGATCAACCACGCCATCGCGGCCGTCGAGCAGGCATTTCTTGCACCCGACGGGCTGGCCGGGCGTCCCTGGTTCCAACATGTGCTTTACGCCCCGGGAAGCTATACCGGCTACTCTTCGGTTGAGGAGCCTGGCGTGACCGAAGCGCTGGGCCGCAACGATTCGGCCACGCTCAAACGCGAGGCCGAGTCGCTGGCCGCCGCTTTGATGCGCGCCTCCGCACGACTGGACGAACTCACGCGTCTTGCGCAACCCGTGGTTGGCTCCCAGCCGTCTGCAGCGCGCTGATCGCAGCCCCGAGCGCGACAGCATCCAGAGGGCGCCTCAAATCATTCGCTGTTTCCATCGTCCGCGCCTGAACAGAATGATGCTTGCCACGGCGATCGATCCTTCGGCAATCACAATCGACCAGTAGACACCGTTTGAATGCATGCCCTGGTGAATGGCCAGCCAGTAGGCCAGCGGAATCTCGAACATCCAGAAGCCGAAGAAGTTCACGATCGTCGGCGTGACCGTGTCTCCGGCACCATTAAACGCCTGGAGCATCACCATCGCGTAGGCATATCCGATGTTGCCGCAGCTCACGATGCGCAGGCACGATACGGCCAGCGGAACTACATCTGGATCGCGGCTGAAGATATGCACCACGGGCTCGGCGAAGAGCACAAAGATAATTCCGACAGCTCCCAGAAAGATCATGTTGTAGAAGCCGGTTCGCCAGACCGAGGTTTCGGCACGCTCGGGCTGTTTCGCTCCGAGGTTCTGCCCAACCAGCGTTGCCGCGGCATTGCTCAGCCCCCAGGACGGCAGAATCGCGAAGATGACGATGCGGATCGCGATCGTATAGCCGGCCACGGCAGAAGCCCCGAAGAAGCTCACAATCCGCACCAGACCAATCCAGCTTGACTGCGCGATAGCGAACTGGAAGATGCCCGACAGCGATATCCTGAACAGGCGGAGGAGAACTTCCAGGTTCACGCGGATCTGGCGGCGAAGCACGCGGATGCGCTCGGTGCCTCGCAGCAGCCGGTAGAACTGGTAGAGCACGCCGATGCCACGGCCGGTGAACGTCGCCAGCGCCGCGCCCGTCACTCCGAGTCGCGGAAACGGCCCCCAACCGAAAATCAGGCATGGATCCAGCACCAGATTAATGATGTTTGATAGCCACAGCAGGCGCATGGCGATCGCGGCATCGCCTGCGCCTCTGAAAATCGCATTGTTGAGAAACAGCAGCACCACCACGCCGCTGCCTCCCAACGCAATCCTTGCGTATCCGCTGCCGGTTGACACGATCTGGGGCGATGCGCCCATCAAGCGCAGGAGGTCGGGAGCGAAGTACAGGCACGGCAGTCCAATCGCGACCGAGAATGCCAGCCCGATAAAAATTGCCTGAACTGCCGCCACGGCAGCGCCCTCGTGATCGTGCTCACCGGTGCGCCGGGCCACCATCGCGGTAGTCGACAAACTCAGACCCATCCCGATGGCAAACACCAGGAGCAAGAGCGATTCCGTAAGGCCGACGGTGGCCACGGCATTCGCGCTTACGCGTCCGACCCAGAACACATCGACGACGGCGAACAGTGATTCCAGCACCATCTCGAGCACCATGGGAATGGCGAGCAGCAGAATGGCGCGATTCAGGCTACCTTGGGTGAAGTCTTGGTGCGATCCGCGAACCGCTTCGCGGACCGAGGACCACAGACTCGGCTGAGGCGCTTCTGGGGCGGCGACGTCCATAATCCCTTGCGGCTTTCTGCTTCATGGCTGCGTTCACAGACGTGAACACCGCGATGACGCTGCTCCAAAACGAAAAGGTGATGCGTGGAACTGCGGGAAACGGGCGGTTCTGGCTTACGCGAGGATTACAATGAGGCCATTCATAGGTTGTAAAACACCCCTGTGCAGATCGGTCGCGAGCATTTTACATAGGAGCCTGCGGCGGCGCAACGAAAACTGAACCACCGAATGATCGGTAATTTGTGATTCGTATCGGGTGATACAGACACTCTGGTAAATAGTGTGACACTCGTATCACTACAGATCCTTTGTTTTCAATACGATAAGCCGGCATGTCCTAGGAAAGGTGTGACTGCGGTCACCTCACTTTGGTCGTTCCTGGGATCTCCAGTCTCCCCGGTTCCTGAGGCGATCCCTTACTCGAAATTGAAGAAGTTGAATTTCGCAAACCTCGGCCAGTCTTGAGTGGATGTACGCTCTCGGCTTCGAAAACAAACCCCTGGCTTGGCCGAGCTCGATCAGCACACCAAGGGCTTCCTCGCGCCATAGAAGCTTCGCGATTGATAGCGGGTCGAGCGCTCGGTTTTCCAGCGGTTCACGCGCTGTCGTGAATTCGATTGCGCTCGCGGCATTCAGTTGCGCGAGCTCAACGCCCCACCATTCCGGGATTATTTGGACGGCTCGATCGACATGCCGCGGTCCCACCACCAGAGTCACCCGGTCGAAAACCGCGTTGTAGGCCGCGCATTGTCGGGGCAAGCGATCCAACCGATCCCGGTCGCTTTTGAGCTCGAAACCGTGCAGTCGAGCGTTGACGACTGCGAGGTCGACGCGACTCGCACCGTGTCCAAGACCCAACTCTTCGACAACCAATGTTTCCGGATCGTGGCCGTAGCAATGAGCCAGCTTCCGTTTCAAAGCGCTGCGAATGTGCGCGTCATTCATCGGTGGCGTTTGCATTCTACGTTGCCTCGGTGCCGCCTGTGCAGTTTCAAAGCTCCTTTGGGCTTGACGGTTAACCGGGACACTGCGGAGAGACCGACGCCACGCTGCGCGCGCTTCTTGTTCATCCAACCTCGCGCTAGAATGAGGAATGCGCGTCCGCGTTCTGTTCTTCGGCCAGCTCAAGGAAATCACCGGTGTCGCCCAGGAAGACGCCGAGCTTTCCGACGGAGCCCGCGTCGAGGATCTTTTTGAGCGCTACGGACGCCGCTTTCCCAAACTGGCCGAATTCCGCCCGTCCGTTGCCGCCTCGGTAAATCAGGAATATGCCGGGTGGCGCGCTCCACTTGCGACCGGAGACGAAGTCGCTTTTCTTCCGCCGGTGAGCGGCGGCCAGCAGACCGCCGTCGGGCAAGACATATTTCTGCTGGTGCGGGAACCCATCCGCCCTGGCGACTTTCTTGAGGGCCTCAAGGCGCCTGAAGACGGAGCTCTGGTAGTGTTTGACGGGTTCGTGCGCAACAATTTCAAGGGCGGCAGGACACTGTACCTGGAGTACGAAGCCTACGAACCGATGGCCTATGCCAAGATGCGCGAAATCGGCGCCGAGATCCGGTCCAGGTTTTCCATTCGCCGCATCGCGATCGTCCACCGGCTGGGCCGGCTGGAAATCGGTGAAACCAGTGTATGGATCGCTGTCAGCTCGGCCCACCGGCCGGCGGCGTTTGACGCCTGCCGCTACGCGATTGACACGCTCAAGGGCGCCGTGCCGATCTGGAAAAAGGAACACTTTGCCGGCGGCGCGGTCTGGGCCGAAGGCCAAGTCCCCTCTCAGGAAGCCATTTCCGGCCCGAACGAATCTAGTTCTTAGATGACCCGAGCTCAGGTGGCGCAAGTGGTTCTGCTCATGGGGACAGTCGGAGCCCTGGTGTGGCCCCGGGTGCCGCTGGGCGCACAGCAAAGGCGCGGAAACGAAATCCGCGTGCAGACCGACCTGGTAACCATCCTTGCGAGCGTAACGGACAAAAGCGGCCGGCCGATGCCTGATCTTACCCAGGATGCATTTCAGATTTCCGAAGAATCCGTGCCGCAGAAGATCGACCTCTTTGAAGCGGAGACGAACCGGCCACTGGATCTGGCGCTGATGGTGGATTCCAGCATCAGCACATTCAAGGATCTGAAATTCGAGACCGAAGCGGCGGCGCATTTCATCCGCCAGGTTGTGCGTCCCGGCGATACCCTTGGCGTGTTTGAGTTTTCCGAAACGGTGACCAGGCTTGCGGACTTTTCAGACAACGTGCCGAAACTGCAGAGCTCGGTGCGGCAGATCGTTCCCGGAGCGGGCACCTCCATCTACGATGCGATCGTGCTGGGCTCAAACGCCCTGAAGCGCAGGCCCGATGGGCGGCGGCGTGCCATCGTGCTGGTCACCGACGGAGGAGAAACGACGAGCATTTCGAAGTTCGATGACACGCGGCGAACCGCCGTAGCTTCCGGCGCCCTGCTCTATACCGTGCTGATCCGTCCGGTCAAAAACGAGAATGGCCGCAACACCGCCGGAGAACACGCGCTGATTACCATCACCGACAGCATGGGCGGCGACATGTTCACGCTGGACGATATGAACCAGATCGACGACATGTTTGACCGCATTGACCGCGAGCTGCGAACGCAGTATCTGTTGGGCTATTACCCGCGTCCGGTGCCGCCGCCCTCAAGCGATCGCCACATCGAGGTGGACGTGAAGGGTGATTACAGTGTTCGCTACCGGAAGGAGTATTTCACGCCAGCCGCGACACCGTAACTTGCCAAGGGGCCCAATCCAAATTCCATGAGCCAATTCCTGGATGTTGCTATTGAAACCGCCCGCGAGGCCGGAGCGCTTCTCCGCCCTGAATTCGATCGCCCAAAACAGATCTCCTACAAGGGAGAGGTGGATATTGTCACCGAATCCGATCGCCGTTCCGAGGCATTGATCGTTGCTCGTCTCAGGAAACACTTTCCGGATCACGCGATCATTGCTGAAGAAGGCAGCGGCAGTTCTGCCGGTGACGCGAAATATTGCTGGCACGTGGACCCGCTGGATGGAACCACGAATTTCGCGCACGGCTACCCCTGCTTTGCGGTGTCGATCGGCCTCGCAGAACGAGGCCGGCCGGTCGCGGGCGTTGTGTTTAATCCTGTCAGCGGCGAGATGTTCACTGCCGCGCGCGGGGAAGGGGCGTATCTGAACGGCAAGCGGATTCACGTCTCGCCGGTCGAAAAGCTGGCCTTGAGCCTGGTGGCCACCGGCTTCCCCACGCACCAGCGCAAGCGGAGTGCGAACATCAATTACTACTGGGAGTTCACGCTGCGTTCGCATGGTGTCCGGCGCGATGGCTCGGCGGCGCTGGATCTGTGTTCGGTCGCCTGCGGCCGCTTCGAGGCATTCTGGGAGTTTGGCCTGAACTCGTGGGATACGGCTGCCGGAGTTCTGCTCGTCGAGGAAGCCGGTGGGCGGGTTACCGACATGAACGGCGGCCCGTATCATCTGGGCGGCCCGCAGATGCTTGCGACCAACGGACGAATCCACGGCGAGATGCAGGAAGTCGCATCGATCGCCGAACGCTCCGGGACGAGTTGTTGACGGGCCGCGGCGAATGAACGCGAGCGACTTCGACTACGATCTTCCGCCAGAAAGAATCGCGCAGCGCCCGCTTGAGGAACGCGACAGTTCGCGCCTTCTGGTGCTTGACCGCGCAGGTGGCGCCTGGGACGATCGCAGCTTCCGGGAGCTTCCCGGGCTGCTTCGCGGTGACGAGCTCATCGTAGTCAACAACACGCGAGTTCTGCCCGCGCGCCTGTTTGGACGGCGAGCGGGGATCCACGCCGAGCCGCCCGGCGGCCATGATCCCGCGCGCGCTGATTTTCTCAAGGCTCCGATCGAGGTTCTGCTGGTCCGCAAGCTGACCGCAGACACCTGGCAGGCGCTGGTGCGGCCCGGCAGAAAGATACCGGTTGGCGAACGAATCGTTTTCGGGGACGGCGAACTGGAGGCGCAGGTGGAAGGGCGCGGTGAGTACGGGCTCCGCGTGCTGCGTTTTCACTCCAGTGGCGACTTCGATCAAACACTTGCCCACCTCGGCCACATACCGCTGCCGCCCTACATCAAGCGTGAAGACGAGCCGGCCGACCGCGAGCGCTACCAAACCGTGTATGCTCGACAGGGAAGCGCGGTCGCGGCGCCCACCGCCGGCCTGCATTTCACGCCCAGGATTCTCGGCCTGTTGCGGGATCGTGGAATCGAAATTGCGGAGATCACCCTCGACGTGGGACTCGGCACCTTTGAGCCGGTTCGCACCGAGCGCCTGGAAGATCACAAGATACACACCGAGGCGTACGAGATTCCCGAGCAAACCGTAGCGGCAATCGAGCGTGCACGCCTGGGGAATCATCCCGTGCTGGCGGTGGGGACCACGGTCGTTCGCGCGCTTGAGGATGCGGCGGAAAAAAGCACCGGGCGCAAGCGAGTGCTCGCACCGGGAAGAGCCGAAGCGGAAATATTTATTTACCCCGGCAAGGTATTCCGCATCGTAGATCAATTGCTCACGAATTTTCACCTTCCGCAATCGAGCCTGCTTGCGATGGTGGGGGCGTTTGCCGGGCAGCAGAACGTCCTGCGCGCGTATGGCCATGCGGTCGATGCGGGATACCGGTTCTACAGCTATGGCGACGCCATGCTGATCCGCTAGGCGGGCGAATGGGATTGCGGCGCTCGCTCGTGGTGCAACGGGGCGCGTGTTCGTCTATTATGGTCGTCTTGTTCAGGGGAGCGCGAGCGTGCGGTATCTGATCCTAAGCGACATCCATGCAAACATCACGGCCTTCAACACCGTTCTCGAAGCGGCCCGCGGGAAATGGGACAAGGCCGTCTGTCTGGGCGATCTGGTGGGTTACGGCCCCGATCCGAACGAGGTCATCGAGCGCGTACGCGAGCTCGATGCCGTCACCATTCGCGGCAATCACGACAAGGCCGTCACCGGGCTGACGAACCCGGAGGAGTTCAATCCCGTTGCGCATGCCGCCGTGCTCTGGACGCGCGAACGCATTCACCCCGGAAATCTCGAGTATCTCGAAAAACTTCCCAAGGGCCCGGTTCAGGCCGGCACTTTTTCCATGGTGCATGGCGCGGTCTATGATGAAGACGAATACGTCTTCGGGGCCGAGCAGGCGGCCGACGGCTTGCTGGGCGCTCCGACGCCGGTCGTGTTCTTCGGCCACACCCACATTCAGGGCGGCTTCACGCTCCGAGGCCACGACGTGGCCTCGCTGTACCCCAAGCCCGCGTTCCCGAGCGAATCCTCGACGATCTCAATCGCAAAAGGTACCTCCTACCTGCTGAACCCGGGCTCGATCGGCCAGCCGCGGGACGGAGACACGCGCGCGGCGTTTGCGATTGCGGATCTGGAGAATGGCTCAGTCGAGTTCTGGCGCGTGCCGTATGATGTCCAGGACGTGCAGCAGCGCATGTTGCAGGCCGGACTTCCCGAACCGCTGATTCTGCGCCTTTCGTTCGGCCGTTGAGGAAAACCAGAAAACGATGGAACCGGGCGAGATTGACCAGGAGGAAAAAAGCAGGTTTCCGGCTGCGCTGGCTGCCGGTGCCGTGGTCATCCTGTTTGTCGCCGGAGCGATCGTGCTCCTGAGTCATTTCATTACGCCGCCGCGCCAGGCCGCGGACGTCACGTTGCCCTTCGGCGCCGCAGAACAGGCCTACGCCTCGCAGGTACACTTCCAGAATCTGCAGTTGTCGCATTCAAACAATTTGCTGAATCAGGAATTCACCTACGTGGGCGGAATCGTTTCCAACGATGGCCCGCGGGCGGTGGACGCAATCGAAGTCGTGATTGAATTTCACGACGCATTTCACCAGGTGATCCTGCGCGAAACCGAGCGGCCGATCCGGCGCACGGACATGCCCCTGCGGGTGGCCGAGCAGCGCGAGTTTCAGATTACGATCGAACAAGGTATTCCCTCGCAGTGGGATCAGCAGTATCCCTCGATTCGTGTCACGGGCCTGTCCCTGGAATAGCCCAACAGAGACTGTGCAAGCGTCCGCACAAAAAGCCGGGAAAGTTCCGAAAAAAAAAGGAAGGGAAGCGGACCGGCTAAGACCGATCACGCCTCCCGGGGTGTGTCCTAGAAGCGTTTGATTAATTAGACGCAGAGGATAGAAAAGGGTTGCATGCTTCTTGCGGGCGGCAGGATTCGCGGTCAGTAGAAAAGGTACTTCCGCCACTTTTCATCGCGGTGTCCGATCAGGCGCATCAGCTGCCGCGACGTATGGAGTGTGAACGGCCGCGGACGGCGCTGGAGCTTCAGGCCGGCTTCTTCGGGCGTGCGGTCACCCTTGCGATTGTTGCAGGAGTAGCAGGAAGCAACCAGGTTTTCCCAGGATGAGCGACCGCCGCGCGAACGCGGCATGACATGGTCCAGGGTCAGTTCCGACGCCGGCAGAGCAGCGCCGCAGAACTGGCAGGTGTTCCGATCGCGCAGCAAGATGTTCTTTCGCGAAAGCGCGCGGCTCTGCTGCGGGATGTGCCGGTAGGACAACAGGCGAATCACCGACGGAACTTGAATCGCTTTCGAGGTGGAGTGCACTTCGGAGTGATTGGTTTCCTCGGCCTGCGCAACGCCTTTCAGCATCAGCACCAGAGCGCGGCGGACGGCCGTGACGTTGATCGGCTCGAAGGTGGCGTTCAGGACCAGAACCGGGGCCTGCATTACCGAAGGCCGGCTGGCGGCAGAAGGTGCCGGAGGCGGCTGAGCAGGGTCGTGTCCGACTGCTCCGAGCCCGATCGTGGGTCGAGGGCGTAGGCCGATTTTGTGTCGATTCTCCATCGCGTCGTCTCTGCGCCGCTTCGACAAAAGTCCCACTGACTTGGATGCCGTTATTGCCCGCGCGGTTTCGGCCGGCACCCGAAGGGCGCGCGCACCCGTTGAGCGCCGCGCCAGCTCTCAATACATCATCTATCAGCAGAACGCAGATATTGTCAACCTGGAGACCCTCGCGGGTCGCGTAGGCGCTACGTGGATTTCTAATGTTCGCAAGGAGATAGCGCAAGGGGAGGCGAAACGGCCCTGAGCGCGGCCAGCGGCGGCACACCGATTTAATTGTTCCTGCCGGCGGGCCTGAAATGACCAGAGGCTCAAAGCGCAGGTGCGCTCGTTCAGCAACTTTGCTTTGTAAAATCAGAGTTGGAGCGTGAATTGAAGCAGGGGCCGAGCAAATCCCGCCCGAACCAGGCGGCCGGGAACAGAAACGAACACCCCCAGGCGAACGCAGGGCCTAGAGCAGGCCCTTTTCTTTCTTTTCCTGGCAGGGGAGGCAGTAGCGCGTCCACGGCACAGCCTCGAGTCGTTTCTGCTGCAACTCCTCGTGGCAGGATACGCATTCTCCGAACGAATTCTCGCGCATGCGCGCAAGCGCACCTTCCACCAGTTGCAGGAGCGAGCGGTCATTGTGGGTCTGGCCGAAAAGGAATTCCTTGGTGTAGGAGTTCGCGGCCTTGTCGGCAAGATCCACCGTCGGATCCTCATCGGCTTCGCGGCCTTCCTGTTGGGTGCGCGCAATGCCGCGCATCAATTCTTCGCGCCGCGTGACCAGTTTCTTTTTGTAATATTCAAGACGCTTCTTATCCATCGTTCGGGTCCCCAGTTGAGCTCCACGACCCATTCAAAACCCCTGATACTAACGACATCGGCGCGCCTTGTCAAACACAGCGGCGGCGCGGTTTCCTTACAGCCCAACAGTAGATGCGGTGGCACGGCAAAAGGATTCCAGCCGAGCGCGGCTCAGAGTGATTTCTGCCTGACGGGGAACAGCAAATGAATGCCGAGAGCGCCGAGACCCAGAGCTACAAAGACCAACAAACTTCCTTCCGGCCCGACTGATCCTCCCGTGAGCCAGTTCGATCCGTGGAAGGCCGAATTCAGCAAATGACCCTGGGCTACGCCGCCGCTGTCCGGCACGGAATAGAAAAATGTCTCTCCCCAATCCCATGCGGCGTGCAAGCCAATCGGAAACCAAAGGCTGCCGGTCCGCCACAAAGAGAATGCAGCCAGCAAGCCGAAGCTGCCCGCCGAGAACGCCCCTACTTTGGCTTCGCCGGGGTTTCCAAGGTGCAGGGCTCCGAATCCGATGGCCAGCAGGATCGCAGCAGGCCAGAAGCCGATGCCGGACCCGAGGGTCGCCTGCAGGTAGCCCCGAAACGAAAACTCCTCGAAGATCCCCACCAGGATGAACGCGACGAAATATACGATACCGTCGCGCGCAGCTTCCGCGCCCCCGATCGCGAGACCTCCGAGCGAGAATCCGTGGAACGTAGCGATGAGCGCCATCAGGACGGTGAGCATCGCAAACCCAAACGGGACGCCTTGCCAGAAACGCTTGCCGAAGGCTTCCTTGCCCGGCAGACCATAATCGGCGAGCGACCGTTTTTCGATAAACGTCATCACCACCGCCGCGAGAATCACCGAAAGCGCCGCGACTGTTTCGCCCAGCAGCACCGTGCCCGGGGTGAACATACCTTTCGGCTGGGCCTGCCGCCACCTCTCAAGCGCTGGAATGAGCTTCAATCCGGCCTGCAGGAGACGCGCGATAACGACAAAAAGAGCGAAGAAGATCAGCATCCGCCATCCGGCGCGGATCCCATTGGGCCCGAGGAAGACCCACCGCACCCGGCGTTGAAATGAGGAATGGCCCGGAAGTTCTCCGGTAGGCAGCGGGGAATCGAGCGGCGTTGGTCCAGAGGCCATGAGGAATCTCCCATCCGACACCCAGCCTGAATCCTGGGTATACGGCTGGGTGTCACCATACGCCGAACGCACCTTGTCCCCAAAGCCCTTTCTCGTCTCGCTCAGTGCGGATCCCAGACGCGTGTTGCGGCGGCGCACGGTGACTGCTAAAATCCAAGGTCTGCGCGAACAGCCTGGATGCGCCGCCATCGAAACGATCCTTCCACTCAAGGTATCGGCTGGACGATAATACGTAAGGGAGAACAGGTTTGGCCAAATATGATCTCGTGATTATCGGCAGCGGGCCTGGGGGATACGTCGCCGCGATTCGCGCAAGCCAATGGGGACTGAAGACCGCTGTGGTTGAGAAGGACCCGTTTCTGGGAGGCACCTGCCTGCATGTCGGCTGCATTCCCACAAAAGTCTTTCTGCATCACGCCGACATCTACGACTATTTCCAGCGCGCCGAGGAGTTCGGATTCGAAGTGAAGGACGTGCGGGTGAACTGGCCTGCGATGCTTGCGCGCAAGGACAAAATCGTCAAGAAGCATGCCGGCGGAATCGGCATGCTCTTCAGGAAGAACAAGGTCGACTCGATCACGGGCTGGGGACGCATCGTCGCGCCCGGCCGCGTTTCGGTTGAGAAGGACGGCAAGACCACCGAGATCGAAACGACTTACACGATGCTTGCGACCGGGTCGGAAGCGCGTTCTCTGCCCGGCGTCGAGATTGACGGCACTTGTATTCTCACCAACCGCGAGATTTTGCAGCTTCCTGCGATCCCGAAGTCTCTGGTGGTTGTCGGCGCCGGAGCGGTCGGTGTGGAGTTCGCCTCGATCTATCGCACCTTCGGCACCGAGGTCACCATCCTTGAAGCCCTTCCCCGGATTGTGCCGCTGGAAGACGAAGAGATTTCGCCGGAACTTGATCGAGCATTCAAGAAGAAGGGCATCCGTATCGAAACCGAGGCCAAGGTCGAATCCGTAAAGAAGGACGCCAAGGGTGCGACCGTTGTGTTCAAGAACAAAACCGGCCAAACGCAAACCCTCTCGGCGGAAAAAGTTCTGATCGCCGTGGGTCGGCGCCCGCTGACTGAAAACACCGGCATCGAAAAGACCAAAGCCAAGCTCGAGCGCGGCCTCGTTCATGCCAACGCGTATCTTGAAACCGATGAGCCTCGCCTGTATGCCATCGGCGATATCGTCGCCGGGCTGCCTCAGCTCGCGCACGCCGCCTCGATGGAGGGAATCATCGCGGTGGGCCGCATGGCCGGCAAAGAAGTGCAGCCGTTTGACCGCAAGCGCTGCCCCAGCTGCACCTACTGCGAACCGCAAATCGGCTCCGTCGGCCTCACCGAAAAGCAGGCGCGAGACGCGGGATTCGACGTGAAAACAGGCAAATTTCCATTTGCCGGCAACAGCAAGGCTACGATCCTCGGCCAGCATGAAGGGTTCATCAAAGTGGTGGCGGAGGCAAAATACGGTGAAATCCTCGGCGTCCATGCCATCGGACCGCTCGCGACAGAGATTATCGCCGAGCCGGTCACCGCGCTGGGCCTGGAAGCCACGCTTGACGATATGGCGGCTACAATCCATGCCCACCCCACGGTCTGGGAAGCGATGGGCGATGCCTTCAACTCGGTGCGCGGTCTTACCATCAACTACTGATCGAGCGGCGCGGGACGCCGACATTGAATGAGGCGCGTGAAACAGCCGGAGACAACCTGTTGGGTGGTGGACCTGGGGCGAGTCCCCTACGGGCCGGCGTGCGAGTTGCAGCGCCAGCTCGTGCAGGCCCGCAAATCCCAAACGATTCCAGACGTCCTGCTGGTCTGCGAGCACCCGCACGTGATCACGCTTGGGCGAAACGGAACTCGCGATCATCTGCACGCCGGCGAGGCTCTGCTCCAGCAGTTGAACGTGGAATTTCACACCACGGACCGAGGCGGCGACATCACCTATCATGGTCCCGGGCAGGTTGTCGGCTATCCCATACTGGATCTCACCGAGCATCGCCGCGACGTCGCCTGGTACGTCTGGCAACTGGAAGAAGTCATGATACGCACAAGCGCGGATTTCGGCCTGGCCGCAAAGCGCCTGGAAGGCCACCACGGAGTTTGGATCGAGACGCCGGCTGGCGAAGAAAAACTCGGAGCGCTCGGCGTGCACCTGAGCCGCTGGGTCACATCGCACGGCTTCGCCTACAATGTCTCAACCGACCTGCGCTATTTTGACCTGATCGTCCCGTGCGGGATTGCGGGGAAGCGGGTCGCCTCGGTTGAGGGCGCGCTTGGCCGCGGTGTCTCGGCGAGCGAAGCACGCGCGCGGCTGATCGACAACTTTGTATCCGTTTTTGCGCGGCAGGCAAGCAAGATTGGAACCAACGAGCTTTTCGAGATTTTGCAGGGCACACCTGAAGCGTGCGAACCGAGCGGTCCGGTAGCAGAAATGAATTGTCTTTAGGAAACCATCGATCCATGCCCAACACTCTTACGCGCGACCAACACCTTGAGCTGTACTACTTCATGCAGCTCAACCGCCAGCTCGAAGAGCGACTGGTAAGGCTGTTCCGGCAGAACAAGATTGTCGGCGGCGTCTACTCGAGCCTGGGCCAGGAGGCGGTGTCGATTGGCACGTCCTATGCCCTGGAACCGCGCGACTGGCTGGCCCCGATGATTCGCAATATCGGCGCTCTGCTCGTCAAGGGATTCAAACCCCGCGACATCTTCACCCAGCATATGGCGAAGTTCACCTCGCCTACACAGGGGAAGGACGGCACCAGCCACTTTGGCGATCTGAAACTCCGCCACGTGGTGTCGCCGATCTCCATGCTCGGCGATCTGATTCCGGTGATGACCGGCGTCGCGATGGCGGGTCGCTATCTGGGACAGAATATCGTCGCCATGACGTGGATCGGCGACGGTGGAACCTCGACCGGAGCCTTTCACGAGGGCCTGAACCTTGCGGCGCAACAGCGCGCGCCCTTGGTCCTGATTGTCGAGAACAACCAGTGGGCTTATTCGACGCCGGTGGCGCGCCAGGTACCGATCAAGAATCTTGCCGACCGCGGCGTCGCCTACGGGATTGCAAGCAAGATTGTGGATGGCAACGACGTGCTGGCCACCTATGAGACAACCAGGGGCGCAGTGGAGGATTGCCGCGCCGGGCGAGGACCTGTTTTGATCGAAGTAAAAACCATGCGCATGAAAGGCCACGCGCAGCACGATCCGGCCGAGTATGTCCCCAAGGCGATGTTCGATTACTGGAAGACGCAGGATCCGATTGTGCGTTATGAAGCCTATCTGACCGAGCACAAACTCTGGGACGCCGCGAAAAAGGCCGAGATGGACGCACGTATCGAGCGCGAACTGGACGCCGATCAGAAATTTGCGGAAGAATCGCCTCTGCCGCCGGCCGAGCTCGCAGAACAAGGTGTCTATTGCGACGGTTGCCACACGATTGAAGCCGAATGGCGCCGGCCGAAAAAGGAAGTAATGCCGCCGGCATCAAGCGAAGTCGCAGTTTGGAAGGTCGCAGACTTCGGTGCGTTCAAGGGACCGCTTGCGCCTTCAGCGCCTGCGGCGCGACCCGCAGCGAGCGGAGGCAATGGCGCCGAGTCGGCCGTTGCGGCGCATGACGAGGCCGAGGTTGCCAAGCAAGCGCCGTTGCGCGTTCCCTTCGGCCGAGGTCCCAAGGACCGGTCCGTCGAGCTCGAACGCCGGGACAAGGTTGCGGAGCGGCCTCCGAGGCACAAACAGCCGCACAAGCGGAGAAGGCGCTAGCGATGCCGGAAATCACCATGCTCGAGGGAATCCGCCAGGCGTTGTTTGAAGAAATGGAGCGCGACCCGGCTGTTGTCGCCATCGGCGAGGATATCGGAGTGTATGGCGGCGCGTTCAAGGCAACCGAGGGACTGCTCGCAAGGTTCGGCCACCAGCGCGTGATCGAAACGCCGATCAGCGAGACGGCGATTGTAGGGGCCGCTTGCGGCATGAGCTATATGGGATTGCGCCCGGTCGCAGAGATGCAGTTCATTGATTTCATCGCCTGTTGTTTCAATCAGGTCACCAACTTTGTCGCCAAATCTCATTACCGCTGGGGTGCTCCGGTGCCGATGGTCTTGCGCGGACCCTCGGGCGGCGGCGTTCACGGCGGGCCGTTCCATTCCGCGAATCCAGAGATGTATTTCGTGCACACCCCGGGGCTCAAGGTCGTCTACCCGTCGACTGCTTCGGATGCGAAGGGTCTGCTGAAGTCTGCGATTCGCGACAACAACCCGGTCCTGTTTTTCGAGCACAAATTTCTTTACCGCCGCATCAAGGAAGAGGTTCCCGCAGGCGATCACACCGTGCCAATCGGCAAAGCCGTGGTTCGCAGGCAAGGCAGCGACCTTACGATTGTCAGCTATGCGGCCATGGCGCATGTGGCCATGGAGGCCGCGGCCACGCTTGCAAAGGAAGGCATCGAGGCCGACGTGATTGACCTGCGCACGCTGCTGCCCCTGGATAGCGAGACGATCCTGGCTTCGGTGAAAAACACGAACAGGCTCCTAATCGTGCACGAAGACACACGCACCGGTGGCATCGCGGGCGAGATTGCCGCGATCGTGTGCGAGAGTGCGTTTGAACACCTGGACGCGCCCATCGCACGCGTCACGGCGCTCGATACGCCCGTACCCTATGCCCCTACACTGGAAGAACGGTTTCTGCCGAACGCCGAAAAAGTTGTCGCTGCCGCGCGCGAACTGGCAAAATACTAATCTGGAAGAAAGCAGGTCTTGCGCCTTGGGAAAAACGAAGGGGTTGAACAAAGCGGAGTTTGAGGTTGGTTCGGAAGTCCGCGTCGCCGATCGCGCCTTTCTGGAAGCGTTCCTTGAGGCCGGTCAGTACCACAACGAGCTCGAGCCGGAGCAGCTTGAGTACGCCGGCCGCACCGCCAAGGTAAAGTCCGTCGAGTTTTTCCACGGCGGAGACGAGATCTACACCCTCGAGGGCGTGCCCGGCGTCTGGCACGAAGAGTGTCTGAGCGCCGCCTAAGCGGAGCGCTTTGCAGACTCGCGCGCTGGCAATACGAGTTTCGTATTCGAAGATAAAATGATCCGGGTTGCTGGAGGTACGAGCGATGGCTGTTGACGTCATAATGCCGCAGATGGGCGAGAGCATCTTTGAAGGCACGATCACCAAGTGGCTGAAAAAACCGGGCGACAAGATCGAGCGCGACGAACCTCTGTTTGAGATCTCAACCGACAAGGTGGATGCGGAGATTCCGTCTCCCGCGGCCGGAGTGCTGAAAGAGATCAAGGTCAAAGAGGGGCAGACCGTACCGATCCAGACGGTGGTGGCGTCCATCGATGCGGCTGGCTCGGCCGAGGCCGCGCCGGCTCCTGCACCCGCGAAAGCAGAACCCCCCAAGGCCGCCGCGGCGCCCGCAGCGAAACCGGAACCGCCCAAACCCGCTGCTGCGCCCGCTGGGCCGCGGGCCGCGCAACCCACTGCCGCCGCAGCCGCGGCTCCGCCACAAAAGACGGATGCGAACGGCGACAAGATTCGCAGCTCTCCGCTGGTACGCCGCATGGCGCGCGAAAACAACATCGATCTTTCGCAAGTGACCGGCACGGGAGCCGGAGGCCGCATCAGCAAGCAAGACATCCTAGCGGCAGCCGAAGGCGGCTCACAGACAGCCGCGACGCCAGCCCCGGCCCGCTCGGGTGCACCACCGCCAACCGGAGTCGCTCCTGCCTCAGGCGCGGCTCCATCCGCTTTCCCGCGCGAGAAGATGTACTTCGGCCATTACGAAGTCCAGCCGATGTCCAACATGCGGCAGAAGATCGCCGAACACATGGTGCTCTCCAAGAAAACCTCGCCTCACGTTTATTCGGTCGAGGAAGTCAATGTGAGTGGCATTGCCGCGCTGCGGGCCAAATCGAAAGCGAAGTTCGAGCAGGAGTCCGGGACCAAGCTGACCTTCATGCCGTTTTTCATCCGTGCCGCCGTCGAAGCGCTGCGCGCTTTCCCCACCGTGAATTCGTCGGTCGATGGCACCAACCTCGTGCTGCACAAGGAATGCAACATTGGTATCGCCGTGGCCCTGGACTGGGGATTGATCGTTCCGGTCATCAAGGGAGCGGAGGAAAAGAATTTCTTTGGCCTGGCCCGGGCGGTCACTGATCTTGCCGAGCGTGCGCGATCGAAAAAACTCAAGCCCGATGAAGTGATGGAGAGCACGTTCTCGATCACCAATCCCGGTGTTTTCGGTGGACTGTTCGGGCTGCCGGTGATCAACCAGCCGAACGTCGCAATCCTGGGCCTGGGCGCGATCGAAAAGCGCCCGGTTGTAATTGAGGATGCCATCGCCATCCGCTCGATGGTGTATCTCACGCTGTCCTACGACCACCGGGCGGTCGATGGCGCAATCGCCCATCAGTTCATGGGCCACGTGAAACACACGCTCGAGAACTGGACCGAGCCGCTTTTCTGAAGCGAGCCGAGAGCTCACAGTTCGGAGTTGAAAGCCAAGTTCTGCCGGTCGCGGAGTTTAATCCAGAGTCTCGACTCGTGACTCTTAGCGTTCACTCTCCTATGTCACCCTCCCAGGTGCAGTACGCGTGGGGCCAACCTCCCTGGGAAATTGATTTCTCACCCTCGCGTCAATCGCTCCCGAACAGGGTGGACTTCGCAATCATCGGCGCCGGCTTCACCGGTCTCGCCGCAGCGGCGTGGCTGCGTCTTCATGCCCCGGAAAAATCCGTGGTGGTTCTTGAGGCAGGGCGCATCGGCGCGGGCGCGAGCGGCCGCACGGGCGGAATGGTCCTGGCCGAAAGCGCTGCGGGCGATCTTGCGGGTCTGGGCGATGTGCTCGGCGGGCTGACCAGCATTCTCGGGGATCTCGGGCGCGCCTGCGGAAATTCCCTGGTCGAGAGTTGTGAACTCGCGCTTCCCGGCGCCTGGGAAATTGCGCGCAAAGGTGGAATCGCGGAATCGCCAATCTGGTGGAACGACTCCGGCACGCTCCGTGTGGTAAACGAAGTCCCTGGAGGCACCGTACATCCGGGAAAGATGGTCGAGGGACTGGCGCGTTCGGCCCAACAGTTAGGCGCTGTGATTGTAGAGGACGCGCGGGTCGAGCGCGTAGATTGGGGCGCGGACGCGGAGTTGGTGTTTGCAGGCGGCACGCTTCGCGCGGGAAAAGTTCTGTTTGCCACCAACGGCCTGTCGCTCGAATTATCGGGACTGAACGAGTGCACGACTCCTAAGTTGACGCTTGCGGCCTCGACCGCGCCGATCGGCGAAGAGCAGCTCCAAACGATCGGGCTTTCCCGGCGAAAACCGTTTTACACAGTAGATTTCCCGTACCTGTGGGGCCGGGTGTGCCGTGATAATTCGATCGTATGGGGCGCCGGGCTGGTAGGCCCCCCGGATTCTGGAAGTGTCGAGCAGATTGATATTTCAGCAGAAGAATCCTCGCGGATGTTTGCGTCGCTCGAACGGCGCATCCGTCAGCTTCGGCCGGGACTTGAAGGACTTAACTTCACGCATCGCTGGGGCGGCCCGATTCTTTTCCGCGACGGCTGGGAACCCGTGTTCGATCGTCACCCGGCAAGCGAGAGCACAATCGTTCTCGGAGCCTTCGCGGGACACGGAGTAGCGCTTTCGGTTTATCTCGGAGCCTGGGCTGCCGAGATTATATTGGGGCGCCGGAGTTTGCCGCCCTGGGGAAAAATAAATTGAATACACCGCCGGGAGCGGCGCATCCAATCGAGTTCACGGGAATCATCATAATCCAGCGCTCGAAACAACAGGGAGATGAGACATGGCGAAGATGAAAGCGGTGCAAGTACCGAAGGCCGGAGCGGACTTCGAGGTCGTCGAGCGGGAAATCCCGCAACCCGGACCGGGACAGGTGAGAATCCGCGTGCAGGCGTGCGGCGTCTGTCACAGCGACGAGCTCACCAAGGAAGGCGGCTGGCCTGGCCTCACCTACCCGCGTGTGCCGGGACACGAAGTGGCGGGAGTAATCGACGAAACCGGGGCGGGCGTTACTACCTGGAAGAAGGGCCAGCGCGTCGGCGTGGGCTGGCACGGCGGGCAGGACGGAACTTGCCTCGCGTGCCGACGCGGCGATTTCGCAAACTGCGTCAACGCGAAGGTTTCCGGTATCCATTTCGACGGCGGCTACCAGGAATACATGGTCGCGCCGGTCGATGCTGTGGCGCAAATGCCGGAATCGCTCGACGCGGCCGACGCCGCGCCGTTGATGTGCGCGGGGATCACTACGTTTAACGCGCTGCGGCATAGCGGCGCGATGCCGAGCGATCTGGTGGCCGTGCAGGGCATTGGTGGACTGGGGCATCTCGGCGTTCAGTTCGCTCAGAAATTCGGATACAAAGTCGCCGCCGTGGGACGCGGGCCGGAAAACGCCGCGCTGGCAAAAAAGCTGGGGGCGAGCGTCTATATTGACAGCGCGACGACGGACGCGGCCGCAGAATTGCAAAAACTTGGCGGGGCGCGCGTGATTCTGGCGACCGCGCCCAGCGCGAAATCGATGTCCGCGCTCATAGGCGGCCTGGGCGCCAACGGGAGGATGATGGTCGTCGGCGCGACCATGGATCCGATCGAGGTCACTCCGGTTCAACTGATCGTCGGGATGAAGAGCATTCAAGGCTGGTACTCGGGTATTCCGACGGATTCCGAGGACACGCTGCGGTTTGCGGAGCTGACCGGCGTGCGGCCGATGATCGAAAAGTTTCCTCTGGTGAAGGCCGCCGAGGCCTACGCGCGCATGATGAGCGGAAAAGCGCAGTTTCGCGTTGTGCTGACGATGTAGAGAAGGTTTGGTAGCGCTAACGGGAATCGAACCCGTATTTCAGCCTTGAAAGGGCCGCGTGCTAACCGTTGCACCATAGCGCCGGAGCGGAACCACGCCGAGAAGAGCTTCGATTATCCGGGAAAGCCTCATCATTGACAAGCCGCGGGTGACCTTCTACAGCAGACCCTGACACTTTTTGGCAGCGAAGCTTACCGTTACAGCGCAGGCTCCCCGCTATTACAGAACTATTACAAAAGCGCTCCCGTGGTTCTGGTAGCCTGAGCCCGTAAACTGAGAAAAAGCACCAATACCTCAGAGAACAAACAGGGACCCATGACACTCGCCGATCTGGAAAAGAAGTCCGCCGGAGCCCACGAAATTAACTGGGTGACAGCTACTTTCATGATGCTGTTTCATGTGGGCGCCGTTGCCGCGCTGTTCTTCTTCAGCTGGCCATGTCTTTTTGTCTTGCTGTTCCTGAACTGGGTCTCTGGCAGCCTCGGAATCGGAATGGGATATCACCGGCTGCTCACTCATCGCGGCTACAAGTCGCCGAAGTGGGTCGAATATTTCCTGACGGTTTGCGCCACGCTCGCTCTGGAGGGCGGCCCGATTTTCTGGGTTGCGACTCACCGCATCCACCATCAACACTCCGACAAGGAAGGCGACCCGCATTCGCCGGTCGACGGCACCTGGTGGGCTCACATGGGCTGGATCCTGGTCGGCAAGTCGATGCACCACGACACATCCACGCTGGCACGCTACGTTCCGGACCTGGCCAAGGACAAATTTCACGTCTGGATCACGAAATACCACTACGTTCCAATGATTGTGCTCGGGTTGATTCTGCTGGCGATCGGCGGAATTCCCTTTGTCCTCTGGGGCGTATTCCTGCGCACCGTAATCGGGCTGCACTCAACGTGGCTCGTGAATTCGGCCACCCACTCCTGGGGCACGCGGCGGTTCAAGACTCGCGATCTTTCAACCAATAGCTGGTGGGTAGCGCTGTTGTCGTTCGGCGAAGGCTGGCACAACAATCACCACGCCCACCCGACCTCGGCACGTCACGGGCTCGCCTGGTACGAGATTGACTTCAATTGGTACGGTATTTGGACGCTCCAGAAGCTCGGGCTCGCCAAGGACGTCTACCGCATCAAGCTGCCGGAAAAAAACAGTGGCCCTGAGACTGTTTCTGACCAGGACTTGGCCGCTGCCGCACCTGAACCGGAGCAGGATCTGGTCTCGGCCTAAGCGTTCTTGTCTCGGGGATACGCCCGAGCCGCTGCATTCGCCTTTCAGATCACGCCCCACCTCGGAATATCTCTGCGGGAATCCGCCGGGTGCCCGCTGTACAATCCTCAGAAGAAGCCATGCGAATCACTGGGCGCCGTAAGGCGATCGCTTTATTCCTCATTCTGGGAATCTGTCTGGTCGCTGCTACCGTGGCGCTCACAAGCATCTGGATCATTCTCAACTGGCGTGAACGCGTCCTGCTGTTTTTTGGCCTGGTTATATTGCTCGCCATCATCGTTGGCCTGATCCTCAACACCGTGTTCCTGGTGCGCGAAATCCGGCGAAACGAGCATCACGACAGCTTCATCAACGCGGTCACGCACGAACTGAAGACTCCGATAACGTCCATCCGGCTGTATCTGGAGACCTTGCAACGGAGAGAGGTAGACCAAGCACAGCGCCAGAAATTCTACAGATTGATGCTGGATGATACCGACCGGTTACGCAGGACGGTCGAACAGGTGCTGAAGGCCGGCGAGGTCGGCTACAAACGCACCGCGCAGAAATCCCTGGATGTGGATCTTATCGGCCTCGTCGGAGAGTGCATGGATCTGGCCCGGACCCGGCACAACCTGCAGCCGGCTGCGCTGCACTGGCAGGAGCCCTCCACGATCAACGGAGCCAAAATCAAGGTCCCCGGGGATCCTGATGAACTCCGCACGGCGATTTCCAATATTCTGGACAACGCCATCAAGTATTCCCGTGGAGATGTGGACATATCCGTGTGGATGGATACGCCGGACGAAAAGCATGTGGCACTGCGTGTTCGCGACCGCGGCATGGGGATTCCGGCCGGCGAGCTTAAGCGCATCTTCAGGCGCTTCTATCGAGTGTCGAGTCGATCCGCGTCGCAAGTGAAGGGTACTGGACTCGGCCTGTTCATCGTTCGTGCGATCGCGCGTGCCCACGGCGGCAGGGTGTTTGCAGAGAGCGCGGGTGAGACCCGCGGCACAACGATCACCCTGGAACTGCCGAGAGTCGAGGCATGAGCCGGGTCCTGGTGGTAGAAGACGAAGCGCATTTGGCCGAGGGTCTGCGCTTCAATCTGGAAGCAGAAGGGCATTCGGTTGATGTTGCCGGCGACGGCGAATCGGCGATCGACCGATTGCTTAAAGGCACCAACAAATTCGATGCCGTTGTTCTGGACGTGATGCTTCCCGGCATGGACGGTTTCGAAGTTGTTTCCGCGCTGCGCAAGGCCAAGAATTACGTGCCTGTGCTTATGCTCACGGCCCGGGGTCGTCCCGAAGACGTGCTCGCGGGATTTGCGGCCGGAACCGACGACTACCTCCCCAAGCCATTCGAGCTACCCATCTTCCTTGCGCGGCTCCAGGGGCTGCTGCGGCGAAGCGCGTGGCTTGCAAATCCGGCGCATTCGGTGACCGAGGCAACGGCAAACGGAAAAACCGAAGCCGGCACCGGCGAGGGAAACGACCAGGATGTGTTCGAGTTCAACGGGCGCACCATCGATTTCGGCAATCTGGAGTTGCATGCCAAGGACACCACGATCCAGCTCACCCTGATGGAAGCAAAGCTTCTGCGCCACCTGATCCGCAGCAACGGGCGAACGGTGTCACGCAAATCCATTCTTGAGGATGTCTGGGGGCTGCGCGAGGATACCGACACGCGCGCGATTGATAATTTCATCGTCCGGCTGCGGCGTTACATCGAGGAAGATCCTTCTGAACCGCAGCACCTGCTCACCGTCCGCGGTGTAGGCTACCGGTTCGTCGCCTGACGCCCTGGTCTGGGCGCCCCACAAGGCCGCTGACCTGGTTCTCGCAGTTCTTTGCAGCCGCAGGTGTAACCACATTGGCACCCCACTGTATTGCTTCCGTTGACACAAAAAGGCCCTCTGTCAAGATTGATCCAGGGAATCAATCGGGAAGCGAGGCGAATTTCCATGAATTTCTTGAAGCGTGTCACCGCGGTTGTGGTGTGTTTCATGATTTCTCCTCTGGCCGGCCTGTGTGCTCCACAGGGCGGGACGCAGCGAGCGGGCCAGATTGACGCACTTATTCCGGCGGCCACGCGCAACGCTCAGACGGCCAAGGCAAAGGACGAAGTCGACTGGAACGATTTGCTGAAAACCGCGCACAACGGCAGGGTACGCGCAGGCCTCACCGACGGCTCGATCCTGAGCGTAGGTTCCGACAGCGAGCTGCGCGTGGTCCAGCACGATGCCGCTTCCCAGCAAACATCGCTCGAGCTGGACTATGGCAAGGTACGCAACCAGGTCACCAACATTACGAAGTCTGGGGGCAAATACGAGCTCAAGACTCCGAACGCCGTCATCGGCGTGATCGGCACCGATTTCGTGACGCTGTACCGGAACAACAAGACGACGGTGTGGTGCCTGAAGGGCCATGTGAAAGTAACGCCGCTGGGCAAGGTAGCCAGTAATTCCGGAACGCAGAGTTCGACGGACAATACCGTGACGCTCGCCGAAGGCCAGATGGTGGTTATCACCTCGGTCATTCCGTCGGCGGGTTTTCAAGCTACCAGTACGCCGCCCGCGGAAGCGCAGAATCTCCAGCTAGCAACCGACGTTCCTGACGGCAACCTGCCTCCGCCCGGCGACACCCGTTATGCGACTCCGACCCATGCTGCGCGAACGCTGCTGGTGGGTGGCGCAATCTCGGTGGGGTTGGCGCTCGGATTGGGTCTCGGCACGCGCGGAGGCCACACCGTCGAAACCGGCACTCAGGGTTGCAAGCCTTCACCGGCCGTCGTCTGCCCTGGGCCTTGATCGAACCAACCGCCACCGGCGGCCTGGCGTCTAGCCCGGACAGTTCCATCCGGGGATCTGAGCAGCAATCGCGATACCTATGAGCTCGCAGGACAAGCCCCGGTCCGGTTGGTTTGCGTGGCTCCGCGTCCTGTCCGTTCCCCAGGTTGATCTGGCACTGGCTGTGATCGTGACGCTCGCCGGGCTCGGCGTGTTTGCCTACTCCGGATATCGCGCAGACACTCGCGCCGGTTTTGCCTTCCTGCAAAACATCGAACAGCGCTCGCTCGACATGCGATTTGTGATGCGAGGTGAGCGCGCCCACGACAACCGCATCGTGATCGTGGGAATCGACGAACGAACGCTACAGGGAATCGGCTCCTTTCCGCTGCCGCGCAAGACCTACGCGCTGCTGGTTGACCGGCTGAGCACCGGCGGCGCCCGGGTCATCGCCTTCGACGCGACGTTTCCGACGCCAGAGAGCAACTCCGCGACGCCGGCCCTGGAACGCCTCGAAAGCGAGCTGGGAAATTCCGCCGGGTCTTCGGTGACCAGGAAAATCAAAGAACTCGAGATGGCTACCGACGACGACGCGCTGTTTGCCCAATCCATGATGCGCGCAGGGAACGTCGTGCTGGGACACCTGTTTCTTGATCCGGAAGCTGCAAAGAACGCCGATCCGAAACTGGAACAGGACTATTTCAACATCGTGTGGGCCAAGAGCTTCCCCCAAGTCCTCAAGGTGAAATCCAAAGACGGGCGCGATTTCGACTTGAGCAAGGCATGGGTGGACAACGGCGGACGAGTGGCCGCGGGGGCCGAGGCCAACATCAAGGAACTCGCCGAGGCCGCAGCATCCTACGGATTTATTGATATCAACCCTGATCCCGACGGCACTTTGCGTCACGCGCTTCTGATCAAGCGCTACCGCGATCAGGATTTCTTCCCTTCGCTTGCCATGCAGATCGTCCGCGAATTCGAAAACATTCCCGATCAGGATATTGCAGCCTACATCGCACAGGACGGCCTTGAGCGGATTCAGTTCGGGCGTCACTTGCTCCGAGAATCGCGCGATGGCAGCGCCTTGATTAATTACGCCGGTCCCTACGGCACCTACCGGCACTATTCGATGTGGGACGTGATGAACGGACAGATCCCGCCGGAAACATTCAAAGACAAGATCGTTCTGGTGGGTGCCACGGCGCTGGCAATCGGCGACATTCGCAATACGCCCTACCAGGGCGGCGAGCCCTACATGGGTGTGGAGGTGCACGCCAACATCATCGACGATCTGCTCCACAGCGGGGAAAAGGGCCGCAGCTTTCTGACCCGCGGATTCGAAGAAGAAATCATTGATGTGGGCTTCATCCTTGGTTTCGGGATCGCCTTCGGGATCCTGTTCAGCCGCGTCCCGCCGCTGTATTCCACGATTTCGCTGCTGCTGGCGCTCGCGGGGTTCGCCTGGTTCGTGTATTTCAGCTTCGCGCAGCACGGGCGCTGGCTTAGCTTTGTGATTCCCGCGGGCACACTGGTGGCCAACTACGCGGCGATCACCAGTTACCGGATGATCTTTGAAGAGCGGCAAAAACGGCAGATCCGCAAGAGCTTCGCGCAGTACCTTTCACCCGGCGTAATCGCGCTGATCCAGAAGGATCCGCAAAAATACATTCATCCCGGCGGAGAGATGAAGGATCTGACCGTCATGTTCAGCGACATTCGCGGGTTCACCACAATATCGGAGGGATTGACACCGGACGAGCTCGTGCGCCTGCTCAACGAGTACCTGGGGGCCATGACGGACATCGTTTTTGCAAGTTACGGCACGCTCGACAAATACATCGGCGATGCGATCATGGCGTTCTGGGGTTCGCCTTACCCGCAGACCGATCACGCGTTTCGGGGCTGTTACTGCGCACTGGAAATGTCGCGCGGCCTTGCAAAGCTGAACTCGAAATGGAAGCAGGAAGGACGGTCGCCCATCGCCATCGGAATCGGGCTGAACACGGGCCCGGTAAACGTGGGGAATATGGGCTCGGAGAAGCGGCTTGCATGGACCGTGATGGGCGACAATGTGAATCTTGCGTCCCGCCTGGAAGGAATCACGAAGCAATATCAGATACAAATTGTCATCAGCGAAGGCACCTATCGCCAGGTCGGAACTCATTTCGTTTGCCGCGAACTCGACAAAATCAAGGTGAAGGGCAAAAACCATCCTGTGAACATTTACGAGCTGCTGGACGTGGCGGCAGAAAAATGGAAATACGAATCCCTTCTCGAGCGATTTGATCAAGCGATGGCCGCGTACCGAAGCCAAAACTGGCGGGAGGCTGCCGCGCAATTCGGCCAGCTGCTTGGCGAATTTCCGGAAGACGGCCCCACGCAAGTCTTCCTGCAACGCGCGCTGGAGTACCTTGAAAACGCACCGGAGTCGGATTGGGACGGCGTGTACGTAATGAAATCGAAATAGGTAGTGTTGGGGGTTCATCCTTCCGGCTGCGGGAGATCACAAGGCAGCCCTCGCGGCCGGACCCTTGCTTCCGCCCGCTTCTTGCCCGGCGTCTAGTTTCCAGGGACGAGACTGGAAAGCGTGATTTTCCCTTTTACATCTTTCGCCTTCGTCCAATCGTGGTAGGTGTGGCACTCAAAGCAGCGGGATTCGGCTGAATCGTTCCCGGTGTGATGACACTTTTCGCAAGTGGCGATACCCGGCAGCAGCACGTCGGTGGTTTCCTGACTGGTGAGCGCGGCGTGGCACTCCGTGCATTTCACCATCTGGTGCCGGTCGTGGTTGAAATTGGCGTGCGCGAGCCAACGCACCGTGATATTCGATTTCGCGACCGCGGGAAGCTCGCTGCCTGCCGTAGGGCTCAAGGCGTGGCACTGCTTGCAGGTCTTGCCCCAGAGCAGTTGTTCGGATTCCGCTACGCGCTCTGCGACCCATTGCGAAGTGGTGAGCACGCGTACTTGCGCCGGTACTGGCCGCTCGGGCAGATCGCGGCTGGGGCCGTCGACGCGCAGCTCGGCGGGATGGCTTGCGATATATTCCTGGAATGTCCGGACCAGGAAGGCGTGCACCACGTCGGGCGTATCGTGCGGTACGCTCCCGGTGAAACGCTTGTCAAATTGCAGGCTATGGCAGGCGACGCAGTTCTTTGCGTACGTCGCAGGAGCCATATAGGCGCGAGCCAAAACGATCGCCGGGAGATCGGATTTCTGCGCGGCAGCGGTCACCTGCGCTGGGGCCGACCCGAACCGCCACGGGTCGGTCGAAGTGGCAGGGCGGTGGCAATCCTCGCAATCGAGCTGGACCGGACCGTTCGGCCCCGCGAGATTCCGCTTCATGTGCACTGCATGGTTGAGCTTGATTGTGCCGGGATCGATGCTGCCGGGACGCACTGCCTGAAACTCGGGATGGCCCGGACCAAAATTTTCAATATCGCGTGCGAATTTCGTCGCAGGGCCCGTGGTACGCAGATCGGCGTGGCACTGGGTGCAGGCGGCATCGGAGGTGGCCGCAAGCCGTGCCAGCCCTCGATGCTCCTGGTGGCAGGACGAGCAGTTTGGAGTGAACGTCTGGTTCCCGTGATGGATCGGGCCATCGTGACACGCAAGACAGGCCCGGTCGCTTGCCTTCGCGCTGAAAAATCCCGCCATCTGGAAATGGCAGACCTCGCATTTTGCCGCGAGCACGGAGTGCGCCGGCGACATCTGGCCGCCGCTGTAGACCCGTCGGTTACCGGTGATCCCATGCCAGAGAAGCCACAGTGCGGCCAGAAGCGGCACCGACACCGACAGCCAAAAGCGCCAGCTACGAAACGCATGCGGGCGCTTGAAGTAATTCATATCAATGCGCTGCGCTCGTTTCTTGGTTGTCCGCTCTTCGCCGGGCACGACTCCTCGCTTCTTCGCTCAGTAACGCAACGCCGCAATCGCGTGCACGCAACCAAGCAACAGCAACGCAAACGACAACGGTATGTGCAGCATCAGCCAGCCATGCAGCCAGTGATGCAAAAGCGTTTGACGCTCGAGCTGGCGCTCCTCCTCGCAGATCTGCTCCAGCCGCCGGGTGGCTTCCTGCAGTTCGGCGGGCACGAGCATGCGAAGGCCCTCAAAAGCACTGCGCGCTCGTTCGCGGTTAGAGAGCATCGAGTGCCGTGCGCCGTGGCTCTCAAGAAAAGGACGCATCTCGCGTCGATAGAAACTGATCAATCGGGCAGCCCCCTGTTCGCCCGAGGCCGCAGATTCCGCGGCAGCGACCACGCTGTCGGCGTCTTCGACGAACTGGGCACGGACATGGTCAATCTGCTCGAAAATGGTCTCCGATGGGACCTGGAGGGTCATCACATTGGGCAAGTAGTGCTGTAGCAGCGCACCAAAAAGGCCGCTTGCCACAACAATGATCAGCAACACCATCAGCACAGTCGTGAGTGGACCGCCGAACCGGAATCCCGCGTGGAAGAAAATGATCGGCAGGCTCAGAAGCCCCAGCCACAGATGGCCGCGCATCCAGGTCTGGGCGCGGCCCAGGCGCCAGACCGGAACCTTTTTGCGCCCGGCCAACAGGCCGGCAAACACCATAAAAAGAGAGCCCACGATTCCGAACGCGAGTCCGATCGGGCTTCCACCGCTGGGGCCCGACCGAGAATGCAGGGCATACGGGATATAGACGGCGGTCGCTACTCCCAAAATGATGAGCGAGGCGGCCAGCCATTTCCTGTGTGTGTGGTCTATGCGCACGTTACCGGAAGTATCGTAGGAAACGCTCCCTTATTAGGGCTTCTCGGCGATGCCCGGAGCCTGCCCGAGCAGACCCGCGAAGAACTTGCGCGGGTCAACGCGGTGAGCCGCATCGTGAGGGCACGCATACACACAACTCGGTTCCGCGTGATCGGTGCACAAATCGCACGATGTGGCCTTCTGTTTCACCATCGCAACCTTTCGGCCAGCACCGGCCGGATCATCCACCATCACGTTGAACGGATGGAGATTGATATTGCCGTACGGGCAGTTCTCGGCGCACAGACCGCAGCCGATACACCAGTCCTCGATTATTACTTCCAGCGAATTGCGCCTGCGAATCGATCCCACCGGGCAGCCGACCATGCACAGCGGATCCAGGCACTGGCGGCAGGAGGTCGCCACCAGGTAATGGTCGAAGCGCAGCCCCTCGCGGACCAGCCGGGTGATGCCGTCGTGCGAATCAGCGCAGGCCCGCACGCATGCATCGCAACGGGTGCAGCTGTTCAGGTCCAGCAGCAGCAGACTTTGCGCTTCCATCAGACCCTGCGCGAGAAAGCTGTCGAGCGGAACGCTTTGGGCTACCGACAGGCGCTCGCGATTCATTTGCATGCGGTCCTGTTCCACGGACTCAAGCTTCCGCCGCACGGCGGGAAACTCGCCCATCATGCGATTGAAGTCTTCGGCACCGATGCGAACCAGTTCCACATGATCGAGCGCCGTGCACGTCGCCGTGCGGATGTCGCCGGCAAGCAATCCGGTTTCGCCAAAATAATCGCCGCGCGAAAGATAGGCGAGCACCATATCTCCGCCCGGATGCGCCTGCGACACCTTCACGAAACCGATGCGGACAAGATAGAAACTGTCGGCGGGGTCGCCCTGCCGGCAAATCACCTGGCCAGGCGAGCAACGCACAAGTTCCACGCTCTCGCGCAGGCTGCTGATGAACTCGCTTGTCAACTCCGCGAAGACTGGAACGGACCGGAGGTGGCTGTCAAGAGCACGCCGGCGGTAGGATTTGTCCAGCTGGGCGCGGAAATTCTTGTTGCGCTGCATGATGTCGAGCACGTTGCGAAGCATCTCGAGCATGGTGCAATCGGTTTCCGCACGGACAGTCGCCGAGCGCGGGTACAAGCTCATGCAGGTCATCTCGCCGAACAGGTCGCCCGGCCCTAGCTCCGCGACCGGATTGTCATAGTTCAAATCCATGGGAGCATCGATCGGTATCCAGCGCTGATCCGCCTCTTCCTCCCGGCGGTCCTGCCCGCGTTCGGCGAGCTTGCTGGAAAGCTTGCCGATGAACTTTTTGATTCCGCCCTGAGTTTTCACATGCGCCATGGGCGTCGAGATGGAAACCTGCGCTTTGCCTTCCAGCAGGTAAAACGCGGTCGATCCGTAGTCGCCCTCGCGGCAAATCGTCTCCCCGGCCTTGAAATGCCGCTTCACCACGGCACCCCGGTTCAGACTCAGGAAGGTTCCAGAGACGCCCTTGAACACCGGAAGATGCTGCAGCTCGTCGGGTGAGACCGACTCGAACCCCGCTCCTGTGCCGAGCGCAGTCCGCGTCACACCCTTGTTCGTGAGCGCTCCGGTGGGGCAGGAAACCATACACTCCCCGCAGGAAACGCAGGATGACTCACCCATGGGCTCGTTGTCGTCAAAGGCGATTCCCGCATGCGTGCCCTTTCCCATCCGTCCCAGCACGAAATTCTCGCGAATCTCGCTGCACCCGCGGATGCAACGGTCGCACAGGATGCAGGCGTCGAAATCAACCGCGATGCTCATGGAGGAGTCATCTTTCGCGCGGCCGGTCGCGCGCCGTGCGAATCGCGGCTGGCGAATGTTTTCTTGCCGGGCGAGGGTCTCGAGTTCGCAATCTCCGGAATGCTGCTGGCGGGCGCACGGCGAGGGGTGGTCAGCCATCAAGATCTCGACCAGCGTGTGACGTGCGCGCTGCACCTTCTCGGACGCCGTGTGCACGACCATGCCGGGCTCAGCAGGGCGCACGCACGAGGCCGTAAATACGCGCGCGCCTACATCCACAACACACAGGCGGCAGACGCCTACGGGCGTTTCGTTCTGCTGATGGCACAGCGTGGGAATCGGGATGTCGTTCATTCGCGCGGCGTCGAACACAGTCGTGCCGGGCGGCACGGCAACTTTCTTGCCGTCGATCGTCAGTTCGATGAGACCGGCCGCACTCATGCGTGTCTCGACGCCAGCTGAACTTCCGCGGAAGGCAGTCCCGAGAAGCAGATTCCCGACGGACATTCACGGCGCGAAATGTGCGCTTCCACTTCGTCACGAAAATGTTTCAAAACGGAAGCAATGGGTGCGGGCACCACCTGTCCGAGGCCACAGATGGACGTCAGCCGGAGCGCTTCGGAAAGCTCGTCGATAAGCCCCAGATCGCCGGCCGAGCCCTGGCCCTGCGTCCAACCGGTGAGCAAATCGACCATTTTTTCGGACCCGACTCGACACGGAACGCATTTCCCGCACGATTCGTTGCGGAAGAATTTCGTTGCGTTCAGGGCCATGTCCAGCATGCAGGTGCCCTCGGCGCAGACGACCAGCGCGCCTGAGCCAAGCATCGAGCCGGCCTCGGCAAGCGCCTTGAAATCCAGCTTCACGCCCGCCATGGACGCCGGCAGGTAGCCGGAAGAAGGCCCCGACGGCGCAAACGCCTTCAGTTTCTTGCCTCCCAGCACTCCTCCAGCTTCGCGAAAGATCAGATCGGAGACCGGCGTTCCCATTGCCACTTCGTACACACCCGGCCGGACGACGTCGCCGCTGACGCCGATGAATTTCAGTCCGTAGCTTCCATCAACTCCCTGCGCCTTGTACCAGTCCACGCCTCGCAGGAGAATCGGCGGAACATTGGCAAACGTCTCGACGTTGTTTATTACCGTGGGTTTGTTCCAGAGCCCCTGCTGGACCGGGAAGGGCGGCTTGTTGCGCGGCTCGGCGCGTTTGCCTTCGATCGCTTCCAGCAGAGCGCTCTCTTCGCCGCAGATGTAACCCCCGGGGCTGACAAACAGCTCGAGCTCGAATTCCAGCTCAGTGCCAAGGATGCTCGGTCCCACCAGCCGCTCCTGCCTGCACCGCAGAATTTCCTGACGCAAAATTTCTTCTTGCTCGTGGTACTCGTGGCGAATGTACAAGATGCCCTTGCGCGCGCCGGTCAGCAGCCCCGCCAGAATCATCCCTTCGATAACCAGATGGGGAACATGCGTCAGGATAAACCGATCCTTGAATGTGCCCGGCTCGCTCTCATCCGCATTGCAAACGATATACTTCTCGGGCCCGGCCGCCTGTCGGACCAGCTGCCATTTGGACTCGGTGGGAAATCCTGCGCCGCCCAGACCTCGCAGACCGGAGGATTTCAGCACTTCAAGTGTCGCGTTCCAGTCGCGCGACTGGACCAGTCGTCGCACGACGCCGTACTGCTCGCCGCCGGCGTAGGGGTCTGAGGCGCAGGTGACGCCGCGCCGCGATCGCGCGGGTTCTGGCAGTACGCCTTGAGAAACCAGGTCGCGGATCATCTCTTCGATCTGGCCTTCACTCAACCGGGTATAGATGTGGTCGTTCACCGCAATGGCCGGCGCCTGATCGCAACGTCCCAGGCACGACACGCCACGCACGGTTACCTCCGAGCTCGTCAGATTCTGAAGGCGATCTTGCAGGCGGGTTCGCAGGCCGTCGGCATCGCGAAGGTGACAGGACATGTCCTGGCAGATGCAGACGTCGGCCTTCGGAGGCGGCGCGAGGCGAAAGTGCGGATAAAAGCTGGCGACTCCGTGCAGGCGATAAAGGGGAACGTCGATCCGTCCGGCCAAATTCTTCAACTCTTCAGCAGGAAGGTAACCGAAACGTTGCTGGATCTCCCGCAATCCGTCGAAGATCAACGTGACTCTCCCACACAGAGGGTCGTTCATTCCTGCGGTGGAATCAATCTCGGTTACAAATCTCGGTGACCCATGAGGATATAGCCAGTTAGGCTGGACGAGCCCATCACGCCAGAAATGAAAAAACTGCCGTGCCGACAGTTACGGTTAGTACCAAAAGCGCCGAGTTCCGGGCTTCCTGCTTCTGGTTTTGCGGTAGAGTACTGCCAAACAGGACATGAACACGAAGCTCGCAACCCAACCCTTGCGCCTGTTCCTGATGTCGGCTGCGGCGATCTTTTTCACCACCCTTTTTCCATCCCGGGGCTGGGCACAAACGCGCACCGCGGCCTACGATGGCGCGGGCAAATACACCGGACCAGGATCGTGCGCCTCCACCAGTTGCCATGGAAGTATTACGCCGCGCACGGAAAATGACGTCCTGCAGAACGAATACAGCACCTGGATCGTCAAGGATAAGCACGCGCAATCCTACAAGGCTCTCACCGGCAACATTGGAGAACGGATGGCAGGCATCCTGGGCCTGGGCAAGGCCGAGACGGCGCCGCGGTGCCTGGCATGCCACACCCTGAATCCCCCTCCAGCTGAACGTTCGCGCACCTTTGACGTGAGCGAGGGCGTGAGCTGCGAAAGCTGCCACGGACCTGCGTCCGGGTGGCTGGGTCCACACACGGAAAGAGACTGGACGCATCAGAAGTCCGTCGAGCTGGGCATGGTTGATGTGCGCAGCGTGACCAAACGAACGGAGAAATGCCTGAGTTGCCATCTGGGCGGCGAAGAGAAATCCGTGGATCACGAGATGATCGCTGCCGGGCATCCCGATCTGTTCTTTGAGCTGGATTCGTTCTCCGCCGTGATGCCTCGGCACTGGAAAGAGCCGGCAGACACTGGCCAGAGCGACCCCTGGTACGCAGTGCGGGAGCTCACCACAGGTGAGGCGGTTCAGCTGCGTGAATCCATGCTGCGGCTGGCTTCACGCTCGCGGGGGAAAACCTGGCCGGAATACTCCGAGATGCAATGCTATGCGTGCCACCACAGCCTGACTGCTCCGGAACAGAGCTGGCGCCAGGCGCGAGGCTACCCGGACCGGCGTCCCGGCGACCCTCCCTGGAACGCTTCCCGCTACGCCGTGTTTCGCGAAGTGGTTCACCAGGTGGATGAACCGGATGCCGGACAGCTGGATGCGCAGATTTCGCAGCTCACCAAACTGATGAGCCAGCTGAATCCGGACCGCGACGCGGTTGCCAGTGCGGCGACAAATTCTGCGCAGCTCGCAGACCTGCTGGTCGCGAAAATCCGTGCTGCGGCCTACGACCGGGCGTCCACGCTGCGCCTGTTGCAGAAGATTTCATCCGATGCTGACGACATCTCCGGCGAGGGCGAGCAGTCCGCGGCGCAGGCGGCCATGGCCATCCAGTCTTTGTTCGTCGCCTGCGACCGAGACTCGAAATTGCAAAATTCCGCTGAGCTGCGCACAGCGATCAGTGCCTTGTTTCAACAGCTTGAAAACCCATCGGCCTACGACCCGGCGCGATTCGCGCGTCAAATGCAACAGGTCAACGCCCTCCTGAGGTGACGCGTGCAGCAATTTGATCTGGTGGTCATCGGCTCGGGCCCGGCGGGCGAAAAGGGAGCGGCGCAGGCTGCCTATTTTGGCAAGCGCGTGGCCGTGATTGAATCCGGCCGAGATCTTGGCGGCGCGTGCATCAATACGGGCACGCTTCCCAGCAAGATTCTTCGAGAGTCCGCGCTCTATTTCTCGGGCCTGAAGCAGCGCGGGCTTTACGGAATCGATTATTCGCTTCGCGAAGGCCTGACGGTGAAGAACTTCACTCACCGCAAGGACGTCCTGGTCCAGATGGAGCGCGAAAAGATCCGTGCAAATCTGTCGGCGCACGGCATCGAGCTGATTCAAGGCGTCGCGTCATTTGAGGACGCCCACACCGTCGCCGTCAAGACATTGCAAAACGAAATCATCCAACTTCGCGGCGAGGCGATCCTCATCGCAACCGGTTCGCTGCCCCACCGGCCCGCCGAAATACCGTTTGACGACACAACGATCTTCGATTCCGACTCCATTCTAACGATGGGCCGCATTCCGCGAAGCCTCGTGGTGGTGGGCGGGGGAGTGATCGGTTGCGAGTATGCCTCGATCTTTACAGCGCTGGGAGTGGAAGTCGCGCTGGTGGACGGGCGCGACCGCGTGCTCCCATTTCTCGATGCGGAACTGTCTGATTCGCTTCGCGAGCGGCTCTCTGGCCTCGGAGTTAAATTCCACCTGGGCGAGCGCATGGGGCCGATCGAGCGCACCAAAAACGGCGTGTGCATCCAGATGCCGTCAGGACAATCGATCGAGATGGAATCGGCTCTGTTTGCAGCCGGCAGGCGCGGAGCCGTAGACGAATTGCATCTGGAAAAAGCTGGCCTGGCGGTCAACAAGCGCGGCTATGTGGAAGTCAACCAGTCCTATCAGACGGCCGTTGCCTCGGTCTACGCCGCCGGAGACGTGATCGGTTTTCCGGCGCTCGCTTCTACTTCGATGGAGCAGGGACGGGTGGCGGTATGCCACGCTTTCGGATTCGAGTACAAAAAGCGGCTGGCCTCGATGCTTCCCATGGGCGTGTACACCATTCCCGAGATTTCGGCTGTCGGCGAATCGGAGGAAAGCTGCAGGGAAAAGCATATCGAATACGAGGTCGGGCGCGCCCGTTACGCGAACAATGCGCGCGGCCTGATCTCCGGAGACGCCGCGGGACTACTGAAGCTGCTGTTCCGGCGCGAAGATCGGCAGCTGCTCGGCGTGCACATCATCGGCGAAAATGCCACCGAGCTCATTCACCTGGGAATGATGGTCCTTGAGTCGCAAGGAACGCTTGATCTGTTCATCAATTTCGTCTTCAACTACCCGACGCTTTCGGAAATGTACAAGTACGCCGCCTACGACGGTCTGGGAAATCTGGCCGGCCACAAACTCCGCCAGGGATAGTTCTCGGCCGAACGGAGTTCACTGGGTGGGATTACGGGGGAAATGCAGAAAGGGCAGTCGCACGCCGTCGATCACGATCTGGTCGGCGCGAATCGCTTCGGGAGCCTCAAATCCCGCAGCCCCGCCCGCAGTCACGTAGTCGTCCTGATCCACTCCGTCCCCGCTGACGCCCAGGCCGCCGACAAGCACCCCGTTCACGTAGAGCGGCTCGGATCCGGGAAAGAACACGACCCCGCTTTGATTCACCGCCGGCCATGCCGGCCCCGGCGTCTGATATCCCTGCGTGCAGGGATTGGCCACGTCCTGCACGAACACGTTATAAAACGGGCCGGCCGCCGATGCGTTAATTCCAGGCGGAAAAAAGGGCTGAGCCCCGAAACCGATGGTGCGATTGGTCACTGCCGTTCCCAAAGGCACATCGTTTAAGTCGACCGACTGTCGCGTCATTCCGCTGAAATAGATTACGTTGCGCGCCTTGGTTGCGGCGACGTCGATGCTGAACACCGTCGCGTCGGTCATGCGATAAAGACCGATCAGCGTGCCGTCCAGATCGCTTACGGCTATCGTCATTTTCGTTTTCGACCCCAGGGGGAGCCGAATCAGCGCCCGAGTCTGGTTCGCCGTCGCGACGGCACTCGAGATCATCCCGGTAACCTGTGCGGCCGTGAGGCCTCCGACGGGCCCGGCGACAGCCGGCAGCAGGTATCCTTCTGGTGGTGGACCTGAGGTTGCCACCGGCCCGACCATAAACAGGCCGGGGCTGAATGTTCCTGGCGTAACACCTGCAGGCGCGGTCGTTTGATCCACGAACGGCACGGCGACTCCGTCAATCACCACTTCTCCGGGCGGGGGCAATGCGGCCGGATCAATAAATATTCCATCGGTATTTACGCGCGCCGCCGTGTACGCAACGTATTCGGCGATATCGGTCGCTACGCCGGTGATGCCGATTCCGCCTACGACTTCGCCATTCTTGAAAATCGGCACGCCGCCCGGATTGACGGCTGTGGGATCGTCGTCGGCGAGGTCAGCCTTTCCCGTGGCGACACCAAGTCCGGGACTCGCGCCGGCGATCGTAGTTGCCGGGGGCACGGTCGCAGAGAGACTGCTGGAAAGAGTGCAGCCGCGATTGGTGTTCTCGATGCCGTAAAGGGCCGCGTTGGGGGCGTTCATGACGCCGGGGGGAAAATGAACTCCGCTGATGAAGCGCACTGTGCGTGATGAGAGCGGGGCCTGGTCGTTGCTGAAGAATGCGCCGGTGCGCGCAAGGGATACTGCGAGTTCGCCAGGTGGCACCATGGTCTCGAAATTCCCCGCTACCTGAGCCGGCGCCGACGCCCCTTCGTAAACCGCCAGGATCCGGCCCAGCCGATCTACTACGGCGATGGCCATGGTGTCGGACTGCGCGGCGGTCGCCGCAGCCTGGACCAGCGCCATCACGTCGCTCTCGGTGAGTACCTGCGGCGTGGTCGGCGGCGGTGCAGGCGGCGGAGCTGGCGGAGTCGGCACCGTCTGAGTGCCTCCGCCGCATCCGGCGACAGCGGCACAAAGTGCCGCGAAGAATGCAAAACGCAACAGAAGAAACCGTGCTGAATTGCGGTAGTTAGGCCGGTCCATGCGATCGCAAGTTATTCCTACCATAGCTGGCAGCTGTTCTCAATGCGCTCCGGCCCAAAGGCGCGGCGCAAAACCGGCGGAAACTCGATGGCGTGCTCCACAGTACGCAGATGCTCGCAGGAATTCATCAAAAACACTTGCTCATCCGGAAACAACCGTGTTAGCTAGACCGAGCACATCAACAAAACAGGAAATTGCTGACGCTTTCCAGGACACAGCGGATGCTGGCTGCATCCAACGCCCTCTTGAGACTCATTCCGCTGTTCCTACTCGCTTCGTTGCCCGTTTCCGCTGCCGTGAAACTCACTGCGAGCACCGTATCTCAACAACAACTCCCGGGAAAGGCACCTGCCAGGACAGGCGCGCTCGAGGGTGTGGTTCGCGACGCAAACGACCGTGCTGTCGGCGGGGCAACCATCACCGTGCGCAACGTCGGCACAGGCGAGGTTCGCAAAACGACCGCGACCTCCGAGGGCGTATTCCGCTTGACGGACCTGCCGCCGGGGAAATACGAAATAAACGTCGCAAGCGATGGCTTCAAGACACTGACGGAATCAGACCTAACCCTGGTAGCAGGCCAGGTTGTAATTCATGACCTAAAGCTCATTGCCCTGCCCGCGAATGCTCCACCCCCAGCGGGCCTTCCGCAGCTGCCAGCACCCAAGGCACCGGCTACGGCGACCGAGTCGTCCGTCCCTGGATACTCGGGAGCCAAGCAGAATCCGGACCTGGGGACCTCCACCCAGACTCCGCCGGAGCCGGCAACGTTTCCACCCGACGGCGACGTCTTTCAAACGGAGCCGAATCGCTGGCGCGTCACCATGCCCGACTGGGATCGCTACGGAACCGGCGGCGAACATCCCTACGTGCGGGGAAGCAAGTGGGACCCCTTTGACCGCAACAAATGGAAAGGGGACGTGCCGATATTCGGCCAGCAAACGTTTTTCAATTTCACGGCAATCAGCGACACCCTGATCGATGGCCGACGCTTGCCGGTTCCAAGCGACGTCAGCACGGCGCGTCCCGGGAGCAGCGATTTTTTTGGCAAGGGCGAGCAGCTTTTTCTGGATCAGCTGTTTCTTTTCTCCTTTGACCTGTTTCACGGCGACGCGGCCTTCCGTCCGGTGGACTGGCGGATTCGGGTGACTCCCGTCGTCAGCCTGAACTATCTCGACGTGCGCGAGCTCGGTATTGTGAACATTAACGTGCGCGACGGCACCACGCGCCTGGACTCCCATCTCGGTTTTCAGGAGCTCTTTGGAGAGGTAAAAATCCACGACCTGAGCCCGAACTTCGATTTCGTTTCCGTGCGGGCGGGCATTCAGGAGTTCAACGCCGATTTCAGGGGTTTTCTTTTCGTTGACGAGCAGCCCGGCGTGCGTTTCTTCGGTAACTTCGATTCCAACCGCTGGCAATACAATCTGGCCTATTTCAACCTGCTTGAGAAGAACACCAACAGCGGCCTGAATACATGGGGCCGGAGAAAACAGCAGGTCATCGTCGCCAACGTCTACAAGCAGGATTTCCTTTTCCAGGGCTACACGGCGCAGTTCAGCGTCGACTACAACGACGACGCGCCCAGTATTCACTATGACGACAACGGCTTCCTGGTGCGCCCGTCTCCCATCGGCGTAGTGATCGCGAACAACCAGATCCAACCGCACGCTATTCACGTCGCCTATCTGGGCTGGACAGGCGATGGGCACATCGGACGCGTGAATCTGACGCACGCCTTTTATCAGGCGCTTGGAACCGACAGCTTCAACCCCTTGGCCGGGCGGCCCGTTACCATCAACGCGCAGATGGCTGCGCTTGAGCTTTCCGTTGACAAGGACTGGATCCGCTTCAAAGGGTCGGCTTTCTATGCTTCCGGCTCCGCGAATCCCCGGAGCGGAGAGGCGCGCGGTTTCGACGCCATTGAAGACTTCCCGGAATTCGCAGGCGGGATTTTCAGCCTGTGGAACCGCGAGGGCATTCGACTGACTGGCGCCGGCGTGAACTTGACGTCGCCTGACAGTCTGCTGCCCAGCCTTCGTTCAGACAAAGACGAAGGGCAGGCCAACTTCGTCAATCCCGGTATTTTTCTCGCGAACCTGGGTACGGATTTCGATCTCACGCCGAAGCTGCGCGGTTTCGTCAACGTCAACTATCTGCGATTTGAAGACACCGAGCCCTTGGAACTTCTCCTGTTCCAGGCACCTATCCATCATACGATCGGTGTGGATTCCAGCCTCGGGGTACGGTACCGGCCGCCGCTGACGGAAAATATTTCGATCACCGCCGGTGCCGCTGCGCTGGTACCGGGCCAGGGCCTGCGCGACATTTACACGGGCAAGATGATGTTTAGTGTCTTTACGAACGTAAAGTTTCAGTTCTAGCGAAACACGAGGGACGCCGAGACATTGCTTGAGCGAGTTTCATCCACGGGGCAGGCGGCACAACGGCAAGCGGAAAACCGCCGCGGCCTTCGGCGGCGCTCGCTTGTGGTTCTCGCTCTGCTCGCGATGCTGATGTTTGCGCTCGAGCACGGATTGCCTGCGCAGTCCAGGCAGCAAACCCAGGCGCCGGGGCCAAGCCTGATCACCCAGACGCAAGCCGAGGCAGACGCCAAAAGCACAGGCTGTGTCACCTGCCATGTTGGCGTCGATGAGCCCACCATGCACCCCACTCGCACGGTGCGCCTGGGCTGCACGGATTGCCACGGGGGTGATGCCACAGCGTCGGTCTCACCCGGCACGCTCAAGGATTCCGCGGCATACGAGCAAGCGAAAGCAAAAGCGCATCCCCAGCCTCGCGATCCGGCGTTTGCCCGCGGTTCGGCCAACGCGAGGCGCGCGTACACGGCGTGGCTGCGCGAAAGCTACGAATACGTGCGTTTTGCCAATCCCGGGGATCTTCGCGTGGCCCCACAAACCTGCGGCGGAGCCGGATGCCACGCGGCGGAAGTACGCAATGTCAG
>Ga0209008_1000077_pt1 | contig 49456 bp, 37 predicted proteins | sample JacPin_JW_Ref_O3_FD_187963 | JGI IMG/M metagenome (GOLD analysis project Ga0209008, IMG submission 187963) | Forest soil microbial communities from Algoma, Ontario, Canada - Jack Pine, Ontario site 1_JW_Ref_O3 (SPAdes) (version 2) | ecosystem: Environmental > Terrestrial > Soil > Boreal... | reverse complement strand
TTGGGTGGCGCAGCGCTTCAGCCACTGAGGGAATCTGCACGCATGACGATTCGCGAAGACGTTCCGCTGGCGCCGCTGACGACCTTACAGGTTGGAGGAGCGGCTCGCCATTTCGCGGAAGCGCGCGGAGAAGACGAAGTCCGCGAGGCGGCCGAATTCGCAAAATCCCGCGACCTGCCGCTGTTTGTGCTGGGCGGAGGAAGCAATCTGGTGGTTGCCGACGCGGGCTGGCCGGGGTTGGTGTTGCGAATTAAGATCGGGGGCATCGCGACTCCGCAAGCAACTGGAGGCCCGAGCAACGCGGTGCTCTTCAGCGTAGGCGCAGGGGTCAACTGGGATGACTTTGTCGCGCAGGCAGTCGCGCAGAATTGCGCGGGAGTCGAATGCCTCAGCGGCATTCCGGGCAGTGTCGGCGGCACGCCCGTGCAGAACGTGGGCGCCTACGGGCAAGAGGTCGCTGACACCATCGAATCGGTGCGCGCTCTTGATTTGAAAACGGAACAGACTGTTGTATTACCGAAGCCCGCTTGCGGGTTTCGTTATCGCTCGAGCATCTTCAACACCACCGAGCGCGGACGCTACATTATTTTGCAGGTGAACTACCGCCTGAAGCGAGGCGGGGCGCCGAGTTTGAAGTACGCCGATTTGCAGAAACACTTCGCGGGAGGAAAAACACCGCCCTCGCTCGCCGGGGTGCGCGAAGCCGTGCGCGAGATCCGGCAATCGAAAGGCATGCTGATTGTCCCCGGAGACGACGATTGCCGCAGCGCCGGATCGTTCTTCAAGAATCCCGTCCTCAGTGAAACGCAATTCAAAGAACTGGCCGATGGCGCCGCTGCGAAAGGATTCGAGATTCCCAGTTACCCGGCACTCGACGCCCAGCACAAAATTTCAGCGGCGTGGTTAGTCGAGCATTCGGGATTCACCAAGGGATACGGGTTGGGCCGGGCGAGAATCTCCAGCAAGCACGCGCTGGCGCTAATCAATGCCGGCAACGCCAAAACCAGCGACATTGTCGCGTTGAAGGATGAAATCCAGCGCGGCGTGCAGGCAGCTTGGGGGATTCTGCTGGAAGCGGAACCGATTCTCGTAGGATTCTGAGGCGGAAGAATCGTGTAGGGACAGACGCCCTTCTCTTTCCAGGCGAGGAAAGCTCGCCCTGATTCTCATTGGCTCAATCGGGCGCTCACACCCCGCGGGGCTTTGCCCCATAAGCGCCAACCCAACGGTGCTCGGGCAAAAGCGTACGCCCATAACTTCCGCTGGCGATGCCAGCTACTCCATCTGCAACGAAAACTTGTATTCGCACTAGCTTCATGATTCAATTTCGCTGCCGCCCGCCGCGGCGCTCTTACAATGTTCACCTCCGGGATGCCCATGCCAACAAAGTATCGGTTTCACCTCCTCCTCGCCGTTCTCGTATTCTCCCCGTTCTCAGCCTCAAGGGCCCAAAAAACCTCCGGCCCAATCCCCACACCGTCTCAATTCCTAAAGATTGAAGTCGGCGCCGACCGCCAGCTCGCCGACTACCGCCAAATTTCGTCTTACTTCAAAGCCTTGGCTGCTGCTTCTCCTCGCCTGGAAATCGAAATACTCGGAAAGACCACTCTCGGCGAAGAAATGTTCATGGCCGTGATCTCCAGCGAAGAAAACCTCCGTAACAAAGCCAAGTACAAGGAAATCGCCCGCCAGCTCGCCGACCCCCGCGGTCTCTCACAAGATCAGGTTTCCGCACTCGCTTCCGAAGGTAAATCTATTTTCTTGCTTACCTGCAATATCCACTCCTCGGAGATCGGTTCCAGCCAAATGGCCATGGAATGGGCCTACAAGCTCGTCACCGCGCAGGACCCCGAAACCGAGCGCCGTCTGAACGATGTCATCGTCCTCCTTGTCCCTTCCCTCAATCCCGACGGCCAAATCATGGTCACCGAGTGGTATCGCAAATATCTCGGCACCAAGTACGAAGGTGGCGACATGCCCTATCTCTATCACCATTACGCAGGCCACGATGACAATCGCGATTGGTACATGCTCACCCAAATCGAAACCAAGAACATGAATCAGGCGGTCTACCACGACTGGTTTCCCCAATTCTGGCTCGATGAACATCAGATGGGTTACTACGGCCCGCGCATCTACATTCCTCCCAACGCCGATCCCGTGGCCAAACTGGTGAATCCGCTCGTGCACCGAGGCAATAACCTGGTTGGCGCGGACATGGGATGGCGTCTTGAGGAGGCCGGCAAATCCGGCGTAATCTACAACTACTCCTTTGACGCCTACTGGCCCGGTGGCACCCGCAGTACCGGCTGGTGGAAAAATATGTACGGCGTTCTTACCGAGGTCGCCTCCGCGCGCATCGCTACTCCCATGCAAATCGCCCCCACCGAACTCGAAGGCGGCGCGAAAGGCCTCGTCCAGTACGAGCAGCAGATCAACTTTCCCCATCCCTGGCCCGGCGGTACCTGGCGACTCCGCGACATTATGGACTACGAACTGATCGTCTCCGATGCCGCTCTCGAAACCATGTCCAAATTCCGCCCCGATCTCTTGCGCGGCGTCGCCTCCATGGCTGCCGAGGCCGTCGGCTCCGCCGATGCCGCCGAGTACTGGCGCATCCCTCTAACCGGTCAACGCGATCCTGTCACTGCCACTCGCCTCGCTGCCCTGATGCTGGAACACGGCGTCGAAGTCCTCACCTCCGGTGACAAGCAGTCTTTTCTCATTCCCACTGCCCAGCCCTATGGCCGTTTTGTCGAAGAGATGCTCGGCATTCAGCGCTATCCCGAAGTCCGCCCCGCGCCCAACAGTGGCATCCTCGAACCTTACGACGTTGCCGCATGGTCCTTGCCCTTGATGATGGGCGTGAACGCCGACAAGGTAAAACTCTCCGGGCAGGAGCGCCAGTCTGCTGCAATCATCAAGACTGTGACGTGGCCTGCGGGCGGTCTCTCCGGCAGCGCCGCCCACTACTCCATACCTGCCACTCAGAACAATGTTTCGTCGCTGATCAATGCCGTCCAAAAAGCCGGCGGCGATGTTTACATCTCCAAGACCCCCAATCAGCCGCCACTCGCCATTTTTTCTGCCCATCCGCAACTCGCAGACAATGCCGCGAAATTTCATCTCCGTCTCGAAGCGCTTTCCGCAATGCCGCAAAACGCCGTCCCATTGAAGCCCGTACGGGTCGCACTTTATAAGCCCTATTTTTCCTCCATTGATGAAGGCTGGACGCGCTTCGTCCTCGAACAATACGGCTTCGGAGTGAAAAATATCGAGAACAAGGAAGTGAAGGCGGGAAATCTGAACTCGAAGTTCGACGTGATCATTCTGCCTGATACCAGCAAGCAGATCATTCTGGAAGGGCGGCCCACCAAGGAAGGCTATTTTGAATCTTTCCCTCCCGAGTATTCCGGCGGGATAGGCAAAGAAGGCGTGAGTGCCCTGAAGGATTTCGTCGAAAAAGGCGGCACTTTGATCGCCCTGGCGCATGCCAATGAATTGCTCATCGGCGACGACTTCAATCTTCCTGTCCACAACGCCGCGGCCAGTGCGGGCGACAGAGTCGGTCCCGCCTCCGATTTCAATATCCCCGGGTCGCTTCTGCGCGTTTATCTCGACCCCAATCACCCCGTATGCTACGGCCTGCCTGCCGAAATAGCCGCGTTCGTGGATGCGCCCATCGCCTTTCAAACCTCCGAGCCCCCTCCCGACGTTGAACGCTCCGTCATCGCCTGGTATCCATCGAATGCCAAGGACATCCTCGTCTCCGGATACGCCCATGGCGCCGAAAAACTCGAACGCAAAGCCGCCGCCGTCTCCTTCACAAAAGGCAAAGGAAAAATCGTGATGTTCGGCTTCCGCGTCCAACATCGCGCCCAAACCGAAGGCACCTTCCAGCTACTCTTCAACGCCATCTATTGGGGAGGCTTGCAGCGATAATTATTGGCCAAACAATTCCCGGCGCATAGACCATCAAGCCGAGTCTGACCGGCCGCGGGCAGCGCCAAGTTCTCCTGGACTGCCTCGGGTGTTGAATTGCACAGGAATCTACGGGAACCTTCGATGGTTCTTTGTTCTATCCATCGAAGTTCTATCCATCGAAAATGCGCCATCAATGCGCCCCCGACCCGGACTGGCTGCTTTTCCGATACTGGCGGTCGACGAGCAAACCAGAAGCAATCTGCTTAAGTTAGCGCTTATCTGGCTTTGCCCCGCCGGGCAGACGACATCTGTCCCTCCGTGAATCAGCACGGCGCAAAAAACGAGGGCGGACCATCCCGAAGCAACCGATCCCCCATACCGGCCCAGAGGTGTCCATGGCCCGCGGAATCCGCCCTCATCCTCTTTCGGCGCGATGGCCCTTCCGCTTTAGCAATTATTTGCGAACGAACCAGCCTCGGTAACGTTCTTCATAGACAGGAGCAGGCGTGATTGCAGAATCCGCAATGGCGGGCGAGGCCCTGAATTTGCCGCAAACGGCCCCGGCGCAGAAAGCATCGCCGCAAAAACCTTTGGCGCAAATAGAGTCGGCGCGGCAAGAAGACGATCTGCTCGAAACCGCTGTGCGCGAACACGCCCGCCTCGTCTTCCGCATCGCTTACTCCGTTTTGCGCAACCACGCCGACGCCGAAGATGCGACTCAGGAAACCTTTCTGCGCGCGCTCCGCTACGGGAAGAAGATGGCCCAAATTAGAGACCCGAAAGCATGGCTGGCCACGATTGCGTGGCGCGTCGCCGTCGAGAGGCGCAAGAGCATGGCCAAGGCGACCGCCGAAACCGAAGAAGCCGGGGAGACGTTGGTCTCTCCCCGGCCGGGGGCAGACCGCGTTCTGCTGGAGAACGAGCGCGACGCAACGCTCGAGCAGCTGATCTCAGCATTGCCGAATCCGCTTAGAGATGCGCTGGTGCTCTCGACTCTGGAAGAAATCGCGCCGCGCGAAGTCGCAGCGATGCTCGGAATCAGCGAGGCTGCCGTACGGTCCCGATCATTTCGCGCGCGAGAAATTCTACGGGAAAGATTTTTGGCTCTGACTCGGCCAAGGAATGAGTAAGGACATGAACATGGATCAAACAGGTAAAGATCCGATCGAGGGAGAGCGTGAGTTGAAGGAATGGCTGGAATCGGCGCTCGGCCAATACAACAAGGCCGAGCCGCGGGCGGGATTGGAGAATCGCATCTTGGCGACGCTTCAGTCCGAGCGAGATCGGATCGCAGCGCAGCGCCGCGGATGGTGGGCATTGGGAACCGCGGCCGCTGTGGCGGCGCTGGTTGCGGCGGTATGGATTGGAGAAGTCGGTCGTGTGAGAAGTCCGGTCGGCACGGAGGGAACGTCGACCACACATGGAGAGGAGTTGCGGGCATCGATTCAGGATCGGCGGACACCGGAAGCCGCTCCTTCTCTCACTAAGGGTTATGCACCGAGCAAAATTGCGGAGCGCAAGCCCGCAAGTCGACCGACGCGCAATACGGCGGCGGAGAGAGAGCCGAAGCTGGCGCAGTTCCCTTCTCCGCAGCCCTTGAGCGAGCAAGAGCAAATTTTGATGAGCTACGTTGCGAACTATCCTGGGCATGCGGCGCTGGTCGCGCGAGCCCGGAGCGAGGCGCTTCAGCGGGATCACGCCGAGGAAATGAGCGCGGATTCGAGTGACGACGAAAGCTCCGGGCAAAGAGTTCGATGAAAAAGATGTACAAGGAGAATAAGCAATGTCCAACAGAGTGATAACCGCAGCATTTATTTTCCTGGCAGGTCTCAGCGTAATGGGACCGGCTTCAGCTCAGGATGCCACCACCGGGCCCAAGGTCTCCACACAGGCCGTTGAGGCCGCCCACGCCTACCGGCTCGACTTCTCCATCAATGAAATGGAGGATAACAAGAAGATCAACACGCGGCAGTACTCCATGAACCTGAAGTCCGGAGACGGCAATGAAATCAAGATCGGCACGCGGGTGCCCGTGTCGACGCAATCCTCTGGGCAGCAATCGTCATTTCAATATATCGACGTGGGAACGAGCATCTGGTGCAAGATCAAGGATCGGGCGGATGAAACCTGGCTGGGCAACGATGTATCGCTCAACGTGCGATCGGAGATCAGTAACTTCGCCGTTTCGGATCAGCAAGGGAGCACGGCGCGAGAGGGTCAGCCCCCGCTGCTGCGGCAACTGAGAATCGAAGCTAGCACCGTTGCCGTGCTGGGCAAGCCGATGGCACTGGGCAGTGTGGATGATCCCAACTCGAAGCACCAGTTTCAACTTGAGGTGACGGTTACGAAGTTAAGGTAGTGATTTGAAGGGGGAGAAAGTGCGGCTTGATGGGAGAAGATTGAGCACCGCCCTCCGCCCTTCGGCCTACACGCGATCTGCTATTTGCCGCGCTCCCCGAAAGATTTCCACGAACATCGGGCGCGTGAGCTTGCCAGTCTGCGTATTTTGATTGGATGGGTGATACGACGCCAAAAGGATGCGTCCATCGGGCAAGGCATATTCCGCACCGTGGCGGAATTCGAATGCGCGCTTGCTGGCGATCAGCTTTCTTCGCAGTAAGTATTTGAGATAGGCTTCGAAGCCAATTCTCCCCAACGCGACGACCACCCGCAGCTTTCTCAATCCTTCGAGTTCTCGCTCAAGATACGAAGCGCAGTGGGCGAGTTCTTCGGGCAGCGGCTTGTTGTCCGGCGGCGCGCAGCGCGCAGCCGCGGTTATATAAAGATCGGTGAGGATGAGGCCGTCATCGCGGTCGTTGGCTGTTGGCTGATTGGCGAAGCCAACTTCGTACAGCACCGGATACATAAACTTGCCAGATGCGTCTCCCGTGAACGGCCGCCCGGTGCGATTGGAACCATGAGCGCCCGGGGCCAGTCCGAGCACGAGCACGCGCGCGTTGGGATCGCCGAATCCGGGTACGGGTTTGCCCCAGTATTCATGGTCGCGATAAGCGCGGCGCTTCTCGCGCGCGATCAGTTCGCGATACGCAACGAGACGCGGACAGCGAGTGCAGGCGACGATCTCGGCATTCAAAACCTTGAGCCAGTTGGGAAGCGCCATTCGCTCTTATTGTATTTGCTGGTGTGGAGTACCTGCCCGTGTGTGGAGCGGACACTCCTGTCCGCTTGATGACTGCGGAAAGACTTCTCGGGGAGATGCCAGTAGTGCGGCAGCGGCCACACCAAGGCAACAACTACTTCAACAACAACCCCAACGGCTGCGGACAGGAGTGTCCGCTCCACACAAACCGGTGCTCGTTACTTTAGTGGGTAGGATTACCCCCTCCGCCGTTTGACGTTGCTCTTCGAGTGTCTTTACACTCAAGGTTGCGGCATAATGCGTCGCAGCGGAGCACCAACCTTCCGACTCTGCTGCCGCGGGCCGTCTTGGAAAGGTAATCGTGAGCCCCACTGATATAAAAGACGACGCGGCCAAAGAAGGCTCGGTCAAAGATAGTCTGACCCAGGAAACCGCGGCCAAAGAAAGCTCCACCAAGCGCGAGATTCAGGTCGAGATTCCGGTGGCAGACGTGAACCGCCAGACCGACGCGCTCATACAGAAATATCAGAAGGTGGCCCGCATTCCCGGCTTCCGCCGCGGCCACGTTCCGGCGTCGATCATCCGCCAGCGTTTCTCCGAAGAGATCAAGACCGACATGGTCGAGGCGCTGATCCCGCGCTTCTTCCGGCAAGAGGCAGAGAGGCTGAGCCTGCATCCCGTGTCGCAGCCGCGCGTGACCGACCTGCACCTGCACGATGGCGAACCGTTGCGCTTCAAAGCCGCTTTCGAGGTGCTGCCCGAGATCAAGCTCCAAGGCTATAAAGAGCTGCGCGCCGATAAGCCCGAGATCGCGGTTTCCGAGGCCGATGTGGAGCAGGCGGTCAACGATCTGCGCGAGCGCCAGGCCGCCTTCAACCCGGTCGAGGGCCGTGCCCTCGCCGATGGCGATTTTGCTCAGGTTTCGCTCGATGGCACGCCCAAGGCCACCGAGGGCCAAAAAACAGAGGGCAAGAAGGACGACAGCCAACCCGTACACATGGACGAAGTGCTGGTCGAAATCGCGGGCGCGAACACAATGCCGGAATTCACCGAGCATCTGCGCGGCGCAGTCCCCGGCGACGAGCGCACCTTCGACGTGAGCTATCCCGAAGACACGCAGGACAAGCGCCTGGCGGGCAAGACGTTCAGCTATACGGTGAAAGTGCAGGCCCTCAAGCAAAAGAGCCTGCCGGAACTGAATGACGAGTTCGCGAAAACCTTGGGCGAGTTCCAGACGGTGGACGATATAAGAAAAGTGATTCGGGAACAGATCGAAGCCGAACGCAGGCATGAAGCCGAACATGCGGCCAAGGAAAAGCTGGTCGGCGAACTGATTCACCGCAACGATTTCGAAGTGCCCGATTCGCTCATCGATCAACAGATTGACATCCGACTGGAGCGGGGGCTGCGCGCGCTGGCGGCGCAGGGCCTGACCGCCGAGCAGATGAAGAAAATGGATTTACAACGTCTGCGCGTGGGGCAACGCGATCAGGCGATTCACGATGTGAAAGCTGCGCTGCTGCTCGAAAGAGTGGCGGAAGAAGAAAACGTGCAGGTCAGCGACGAAGAACTGAATCACGAACTGGAGGCGCTGGCCCGCCAATCAAAACAGACGTCCGAAGCAGTGCGCGCTCGTTTGACACGGGATGGGGGCCTCGATAGGATACGAACAAGAATCCGCAACGAGAAGACCCTCGATTTTCTGTATCGTCAGTCCGCGTAGTTGTCGCTAATAACTAAAGACAAGACGCGGACCATTTCGATCCTCCCCTGAGCCGCCGAGACCGACTGAGGGCAGGAGTGTGGAAAGGGTGAACGTGAACACGAAAGACCCACAAATGATGCTCGTACCGATGGTGATCGAATCTACGGGGCGGGGCGAACGCGCCTACGACATTTACTCCCGGCTGCTGCGCGACAACATCATTTTTATTGGCACGCCGATCGACGACAACATCGCCAACCTGGTGATCGCCCAGATGCTGTTTCTGGCGCAAGAAGACCCGGAGAAAGACATTCAGCTCTACATCAACTCGCCCGGCGGATCGATCACCGCGGGCATGGCCATCTACGACACGATGCAATATGTAAAGAATGACGTGACCACAATCTGCATCGGGCAGGCCGCATCGATGGCGGCGTTGTTGCTTTCGGCGGGCGAAGCCAAGAAACGGCTGGCGCTGCCGAATTCGCGCATTCTCATCCACCAGCCCTCGATGGGCGGCCTCTCCGGTCAGGCGACCGATATCGATATTCATGCGCGTGAGATTCTGCGCATGCGGGAGATTACTAATCAGTTACTGGCCAAGCACACCGGCCAGAAGCTCGATAAAGTGGAGAAGGACGTGGAACGCGACTTCATCATGAATTCGCAGCAGGCTAAGGAATACGGAATCATCGACGATATCATCTATAAGACGAGATAGAGGATATGATCGGCAATTCGTGCGGCGGGGTGTCCCCTCCTAACCTCGCGGTTTTTGCGACGTAGGGTGGGTCAGAGCAGGGCAGAGGCTGTAGCACCAGAACGCGGCTGAAGTACCAGAATAAGGAGCACGGCAGTGAAAACCAGATCGGGATCGGAAGAAATGTTGCGCTGTTCGTTCTGCCACAAATCGCAGGACGCGGTTGCGAAGCTGATTTCGTCGCCGAGCGACTATCCCCGGGCATACATCTGCGACGAGTGCGTGGCTGTCTGCAACTCGATTCTCGAGGACGACCGCAGCGCCACTCCTTCGGCCGCCGTCCCCAACCAACTGCCCAAGCCACTCGAGGTGAAGACCTTCCTTGACGAGTACGTCATCGGGCAGGAGCAGACCAAGAAGAAGCTGGCCGTTGCCGTCTACAACCACTACAAGCGCATCTACATGAATCGCCAGCGCGGCAGCGATGGCGTCGAACTGACCAAGTCGAATATCCTATTGATCGGGCCGACCGGCACGGGCAAGACTTTGCTGGCGCAGACTCTCGCGCGCATGCTCGATGTGCCCTTCGCCATCGTCGATGCCACCACTCTCACCGAAGCCGGCTACGTCGGCGAAGACGTCGAGAACATCATCCTTAAGCTGCTCCAAGCCGCCGAGGGCGACGTCAGCCGCACCCAAACCGGCATCATCTATATTGACGAAATTGACAAGATCGGCCGCAAGGATGAGAACCCGTCCATCACCCGCGACGTGTCCGGCGAGGGCGTGCAACAGGCTCTGCTGAAAATTCTCGAGGGCACGATCGCCAATGTTCCGCCGCAGGGTGGGCGCAAGCATCCGCATCAGGAGTTCACGCCCGTCGACACTACAAATATCCTCTTTATTTGCGGCGGCGCATTCGTTGGCCTGGAGAAAATTATCGGGCGGCGCGTCGGCAAAAAAGCTCTCGGCTTCCGTACCGGAGCAGAAGAGGAAACCGAGCAGACGGTGGCGTCATCCAAGCGTAACTTTGAGCTTGTCTCCGAAGCGCAACCGGAAGATCTGATCAAGTTTGGCCTGATCCCGGAGTTTGTTGGGCGGCTTCCCGTTATGGGAGTTTTGCAGCAACTGGATGAAAATGCGCTGGTTGAAATTCTGACTCGCCCGAAGAACGCAATCGTGAAACAATACCAGCGGCTGTTCGAGTTTGAGAACGTGCGGCTGAAGTTCAGCGACGACGCGAACCGCGCGATTGCCCGCCAGGCCATGGCGCGCAAAGTGGGCGCCCGCGGCCTGCGCATGATTCTCGAAGAGCTCATGCTGGAGTTGATGTATAGCCTTCCCAGCCAGAAGAAGGTGAAGGAATTCGAAGTGACCCGCGAGATGGTGGAAAAGCGCGACGTCTCGCTGGCGATGATCGAAAAAGCAGCAAGCTGAGTGGTCGTGGGTCGTTAGTCGTTCGCTAACTGGATAGCGATCGACGAGTGACGAACGACCAATGACTAACGACCAACGACCAACGACCGAACCTTACCAGAGACGGAGAAGGCGCATTGTCGAACCCCAAGGAAAAATTCGAGAGCAAGAAACTGCCGATGATGCCCATTCGCGATGTGGTCATCTTCCCGCACATGATGACTCCATTCGTGGTGGGACGGGAATCAAGCGTTCGCGCGCTCGAAGAAGCTCTGGCCGGCGATAAAAAAATCTTTCTTGCGACGCAGCATGATGCGTCCATCGACGAACCGAAGGCTGGCGATATTTTCCAGGTCGGGACCATCGTCAACATCGTGCAGAGCCTCAAGCTGCCCGACGGCAATATTAAAGTATTGGTTGAAGGCATTGAGCGCGGCAAGATTCTGCAAGTCGTCGAAACCGATGGCTATCTGCAAGCGACCGTGCGCGTCGCCCGTTACGCCACCGAAACGACAGCGCAGATCGAAGCGGGCATGCAGCGCGTTACCGGCATGTTCGAGCAGTATGTAAAGCTTTGCCAGTCGCTGAACTACGAGACCATGATTGCCGCCGTGCGCATGGAAGATCCGGCGAAGCTCACCGATACGATCGCCGCCAACCTTCAGCTCTCCATCGAAGAAAAACAGGGATTGCTAGAAATCTTCGATCCGGCCGAGCGCCTTAACCGCATCGGCGACGTGCTTGACGTCGAAATCGAAAAGCTCAACATGGATCGCACCATCCAGTCGCGGGTGAAGCGGCAGATGGAAAAGGCCCAAAAAGAGTATTACCTCAACGAGAAGATCAAGGCGATTCAGAAAGAGCTGGGCCGCGGCGAAAAAAGCGAATTCGACGAACTGAAGAAGAAGGTCGAAGCCGCGGGCATGCCGAAGGAAGTCCGCGACAAGGCGATCCAGGAATTGAAAAAGCTCGAAGCCATGCCGCCCATGTCGGCGGAATCCACGGTTTCTCGCAACTATCTCGACTGGCTGCTGGCGGTGCCATGGAAGAAGCGCTCGAAAGAAATTCGCAACATCACCCGCGCTGAGAAAACCCTGAATGAAGATCATTATGGCCTGGAGAAAATCAAGGAGCGCATCCTCGAATTTCTCGCGGTGCGTCAGTTAGTGAAGAATCCCAAGGGCTCGATTCTGTGTTTCGTCGGACCTCCCGGCGTGGGCAAAACCTCGCTCGGAATGTCGATCGCCAAGGCGACCGGCCGCAAGTTCGTTCGCATGTCCCTAGGCGGCGTGCGCGACGAAGCCGAGATCCGCGGCCATCGCCGCACCTACATCGGCGCCCTGCCCGGCCAAATCATTCAGATGATGAAGAAAGCCGGCACCAAGAACCCGGTCTTTATGCTCGACGAAGTCGACAAAATGTCGATGGATTTCCGCGGCGATCCTTCCGCTGCCCTTCTGGAAGTGCTTGATCCCGAACAGAATTTCATGTTCGTCGACCACTACCTCGACGTCGAGTACGACCTCTCACAGGTCTTCTTCGTGGCGACGGCGAACGTAATGCACACGATTCCGCCCGCGCTCCAGGATCGCATGGAAGTGCTGCGCCTGCACGGTTACACGGAGCCGGAAAAGGTGGAGATCGCGAAACAGTTCCTGGTCAAGAAACAGATGCTGCAAGCGGGACTGACCGAAAAGAATATTCAGTTTCCCGATGACGCCATACGGCAGATCATCAGGGGCTATACCCGCGAAGCCGGAGTGCGCAACCTGGAGCGCGAAATTGGCAATATCTGCCGCAAGGTTGCGCGCAAAGTCGTGAAAGAAGGCGCAGATTTCACAGCCGCGATCCAGCCGGAGAAGATTGGCGATTGGCTTGGCGTGCTCAAGTTCCGCGACACCCTGGCCCACGAGAAGAGCGAAGTCGGCCTCGTCACCGGCTTGGCGTGGACCGAAGTGGGCGGCTCCATCCTCAGCACCGAGGCCACCGCCGTCGACGGCAAAGGCAAGCTGACGCTAACCGGCAAACTCGGCGACGTAATGCAGGAGTCGGCGCAGGCGGCGATGTCGTACATTCGCTCGCGCGCCCTGCGGCTCGGCCTGTCTCGAGACTTCTATCGCAACCTTGATATTCACGTGCACGTGCCGGAAGGGGCGATTCCTAAGGACGGCCCCTCCGCCGGAATCACCATCGCCACCGCCCTCGCGAGCGCGCTGAGTCGGATCCCGGTGCGCCGCGATCTGGCCATGACCGGCGAAATTACCTTGCGCGGCAAGGTGCTGCCCATCGGCGGCTTGAAAGAAAAGCTGCTCGCCGCCCACCGCGCTGGACTCTTCGAAGTAATTCTGCCGCAGGAAAATGAAAAAGATGTAGCCGAAGTACCGGAAAACCTGCGCAGCGCCATGAAACTGCACTTTGTCGATAACATGGACCAGGTGCTGGCCATCGCCCTCGAAGGCCCGCTGCCGCAGATGCCATCGGATGCGGAGACCACCATGGCCCCCATCGTGACTCCGCCAGTGGCGGAGATTCCTGAAGCGCGCCAATAGATCAATTGTATGTACAAATGTTCCACGGGGAACATTTGTACAAGTGTGATTGTACGTATGAGTACGTACGTGGTTTCCTGCGCAACCCCGCGGTAAAATTAAGCATCATGGAACCGGAATCCGGCAGCCGTTATAGATTCAGCCTGAAGGGGTCGGCTGGGCTTATTGTCGCCCTTGCAGTGGTGGCGATTCTGCTGATTGCTCTGCCGGCTTATCGCTGGTTTTTTCTGATCAGCGTGCTTATCGGAGTCGTTATTGCTGGCGGGCTCACGCTTTGGCACAGGCTGCGGCCAATCAAAGAGACGGAAGTGCACAATAAGCGACCGCTCGGCTTGTAGCTTTGCTCTCTTCTTGCCCCGCCGCCCCCAACTAAGAGAAGGCCAACTCTTTCGCCCGCTGGACGGCTTTGACCACAGCTTTAATCAAAGTTACCCGCAACTTCCCTTCTTCCAGTTCCATGATGCCGTCGATGGTGCATCCGGCGGGAGTGGTGACTGCATCTTTTAAGAGCGCGGGATGATCGCCGGTTTCGAGGACGACGCGGGCGGCGCCCATGGTGGTTTGTGCGGCCAGGAGCGTGGCCACGTCGCGCGGCAGGCCTACTTTTACTCCCGCCTCGGCCAGCGATTCCAGAATGATGTAGATATAGGCGGGACCGCTCGCCGACAAGCCGGTGACCGCGTCCATATGTTTTTCATCTACCGTCACCGTGCGGCCTACGGCATCGAAAAACTTTGTGGCCATTTCGAGATGCTGGCGGGTTGCGAATTTGCCTTTGCAGAGGGCCGTCATACCGGCGCCCAACACGCAGGGAGTATTCGGCATGGCGCGCACCACGGGGACTTCTTTCTCGAGGGCGCGCTCGATCATGTCGGTCGGGACGGAAGCGGCGATCGAAATCACCAGTTGCTTTTCGTTCAGGTGCGCACGGATCTCGCGGACGACGTCGGATACTATCTGCGGTTTGACGCAGAGAAAAATTATGTCCGCGCCCTTTACTGCTTCCTGGTTATCGGTTCCGGCGTGAACCTTCAACTTATCCTTCAACAGGCGAGCGCGCTCGGGATGAGTAACGGTGGCCCAGGTTTGTCCGGGAGAAAGCAGTCCATCGCGCAACAGGGATTGCAGCAGAATTGAGCCCATCTTGCCTGCACCCAGGATTGCTACTTTCTTCTTAGCGCCTACACTTTGGCCCATGGCAGTCCTCCAGCCATCATTGAGTGGCAGTGCACCAGACTACCATTAGCGGTGGGATCACAGGAGCGCGACGACGGCCACTGCGCTGGGAGGAACTCGGTCGTCCCGACGGGCTGGAATCTTTTGTTCCCGTCTTCCCAGCGCTGAAGCGCTGGGCTAGGGTTGGTTCCCCGCTCCGGGCCTGGAAGCTCAAGGAATCTCGCGCCTCGCAACGGTGAACGCTGCTGGCTGAAGAACAAGATCAAAGGCAGCGGGCGCGGGCGTCCGCTCTACACTCGACCCACACATATAAATTCTTATTGCACGATCAGAGTCACGATATTCGAGTTGGTCGCGCCATTGGCGGCAGCGGCGGTCACGCTTACTAGCGAGACTCCCACTAGCGTGGGCGGGGCCACGGTCACGAAAGCTGATCCGGGGGACGTCGCTAAAGTAGATGTGGCGGTTACGATTGTCGTCGCGGGACTGGGCACAGATACCGGCTCGACTCCACATCCGCTATTGGGACCGAAGGCGTCATCGCCGCAGTGGGTGATGCCGTTGTCGGGAATCTGCGTCCAACTAATCCCGCCGTTGGTCGACTGCCAGATGCCTTCGTCGGCGGGCATAGGAGTTGAATATTCGACGTCGCCCTGCACATCGACGATCCACGCAGGCCGTGGCGCTTATGGAAGCGTAGAACATAGCGTTCGCTGAGTTGAAGATCACCGCGGTGTTTGACGCGGAGACGGCGCCGTCGGTCAGCGTTGCGCGATTCCAACTGACGCCATCATTGGTCGAGAAATAAAGTCCGCGCACGGTCGAATTGCCATCTTCTTTCGGACCGAGGCAGGGGCGTTGGGGCGGTTGAAGCAGGCGACGGAAAGCAGACAGGGCGACGAACCGGGTAGATAGACTTGCTCTCAGAGTCTCCCTGGACCAAGCTTTCGAAGGCGGAATTTATCTAGGCAGACCGCCTCTGTTGCGGTGATTCATTCACCGTGCCGGCAAGATCATCGGCGACAAGTCTTCTGAGACGGAGGTTGTGTTCCTGGAGGGCAGATCTGAGCGCAGAAATGGTCGCAGTCAATTCTGATTCCCGCGCCGTTAGAGCCTTGGCGCAGAGTGCCTTGATGCGATCCTCGAGCCGCCTTTGCATAGTTGCGAAGCGGCCAGAGTGGTTCTAGTGTTTCACCCAATAGAGTGTCGTGCGATACAGCGCATACCGTAGTCCCCCATCCAAAACCCCGACCATCCGCTATACTAGTGATGCATGTCCGTGATCAAAAACATCGGCGCTATCGCTCAGGGGATGAGCATCACCCTGAAGGAAATGTTTCAGCCAACTGTCGTTGAAAACTATCCTGACGGCCCCGGCCCAACGAAGGGGGCAGTTTTTCAAGAACGGTTTCGCGGCATGCACGTGCTGCAGCGCGACGAAAATGGGCTGGAGAAATGTGTCGCCTGCTTCCTCTGCGCCGCGGCCTGTCCGGCAAATTGCATTTATATAGAGGCAGCAGAGAATACGGCTGAAAAACGGGTTTCGGGGGCTGAGCGCTACGCCCACGTTTATAACATCGACTACAATCGATGCATATTTTGCGGGTATTGCGTAGAGGCTTGTCCGACCGACGCGATTACGCACGGGCACGGATTTGAGCTGGCAACCTTCAGCGCGAGCAATCTGGTGTATCGAAAAGAACAGATGCTGGCGCCGGCTCCGGCGCACATGGGAGCCAATCAGGTATTCGCGCAATCGGAATTGGAGTCGGGCGGCGTGAAGGGAAGTTAGGGATTTGACTACTGTGCGGCCAAGGCGCGAAGAGCGCGAATTCTATCATTAGCCATTACGAATTCACAGCCGCCTGCCCGAATCGAGACTAGCCCGCGCGCGCAGCGCGGGGTTTGCCACGCGCAGCCCGCTTTTCCCTTTTCCTGCCGTTGCCGAGCGCCGCACGGACCATATACCCAGATCGCGTCATGTCGGCCGCGTCGGCGAATGCATCGTTCCTTTCAATCTGACTTTCCCTTGCCGTAATCTTGACTCGCACCGTGGCATTCGGAGCGTCCACATCCGCCATGAAAGCGATGGCGCCATGCTTAGCCGCGTCCTTCGCGATATCGTCGAGTTTGGACGGCTCCGGCACTTCTTCTCCATCCTCGATCATGCCCTGGATGTGGAACGCCAGGGCCTCAGAGGCCATCCGGCTTGCTTCCTCGAGGGTCTTTCCAGCAGTAATGCATCCCGGGAAATCGGGGAAACTCACTCCGAAATCCGAATCCGCTCCTTATGAAGATAGGCAATATATTCCATGACTACGCTCCTTGTGCCTTGCCCATTACCTTAATTTAATGCCTGCCTGTTTCTCCATACTCTTGAGGGTGCCGATTGGTATGTCGCGGTTTGGATGCCGCACCGTCACCCTTCCCTTTTTCGGCAGGTGTTTAAATTGCTTGTGACTTCCTGCCTGATTCACCTCAATACACCCATACTCCAGCCGATTTTCAGCAACAGCTTTATGACTTCACGGCTGTGCATATTTCCCTCTTAGAGACACGATACACACTTTATACACACCGATTAACCCTGGAGAACCTACTGTCGTAGGGCACGATGGTCAGATCGTCCACTCAGATCTGCTCTTGTACAAGACTCAAGAAAAACAGCTTCCATTGACCGCAACACCAGCCTCTGCCCTAAGTCGCGGTCTACGGGATGACGATTCGATGGGGTGACAATCCTAAGGATGCAGAACAGGGCGGCTGCGGAATCACAACCATTGAAGCCGCTAGGGAATCGCCGCTTTTACTGATGCAACGTAGCTGTAGCTACGGTCGCCTTCCCTGTGAGGGATAAAGAGCTGCTGGCAAGAATCTCGCCAGTGCTTGACTGGAACGCATAAATGCCGATCTTTTGCTTATAGAGGCCGAAGAGTACCTGGCTGTCGGGGCTGAAGTAGATAGCGGGCGTTCCGGGGATCGTTGAGGGGCTCTCGGCGAGTTGCAACTGCGCAAAATCGATGTGGCCGATGAATGTTTCTTTTACGTCGGTGTCAGGGAAGATAATGTTCTCGCTGGCGGGGTCGAACGTAATGTCGCCAGCGTCATCTCCGCAGAAAGTAAGATTGGACGCCTGGCAAAAAATCTGCGTTCCGCTCGCAATCCGGGTGATCTCAACATAGCCGCTACCCGCACCGCAACAAGCATGCTCGGCACCTCCGAGCTGATCAGTAATAGTGACTGCACTGCTGCTGCCGCAGTTCGCGTTTCCGGCAATCAGCTGTTTCATCGCTCCGAGATTCCCATTCGCCTGATTCACGGGGTACCCGTCGTAGCCCGGCTCACAGGTATAAGGTCCATCGTCATAGAATTGAGCGAACAACATATTTCCCTTGATGCCAAAACTGAAACCGTTGAGATAGGTGTAGTAGTTGGAATAAGTCGCGACGACTTTTTGCGTGTCCGACAGCTTTCCAGTCGAGGGATCGATGGTGAAGAGCGTGATCGCCGCATCGGAGTTGCCCTGTGAATCAGTCCAAAGAATCGCTGCGTACGCGTACTTACCGTCCGGATCGGCGACGAACGAGTAGACGGGATAAGCGAAGTTAAAGGTAAGATGCTGCGCCGGTTGTGCATCAGGCGCACCATTCGAAGCGGTCGGGTAGAGCCAGACGTCGGTGCCGTCCCAGACATAAACGAAGTGCTTGGCGCCGATGGTTAGCGGGTCTATGTTACTGGCGCCCACGAATATGGGAGTGCCTGCCTGCCGGGCGACGGCGGTCTCGGGATTCACGTCGTAGGTGAGGAGCAAGATGGTTCCGTGTTGACGTTCCGCGATGTAGAGAACTTCCTCGGAGGAGGCCGCGGCGAATACAGTCCCGGCGAGCGTTGCTGCCAATGCCACTACGATAAAAAGGGTGGATACTCTCGACATCGGATTCTCCTGAAAGGCTCATCGTCCCCGCGTCTCAGATGCGAGCGCCGCTAGAGAGGTTTACCAACCCTGGCGGAAAGGAGTGGGCGTTCCAGGCGAGAATCGTTCAAGGCGAAGATCAGTGACACCCGCAGAAAGCACTTCAGGCGCTCGGTCGCCCTTTTTGCTGACGTCCCACCCGACACAAGAGTGTGCTATAACGCACAGCTTTTAGTTCGCGAACATAGTAGTGTTAGTTAGTCTCTTCTAGCATCCTTCCGCCGTAACGAAGGTGACGGTCCCTTGCGAAATTAGACAGCGTTGCGCTGTGCAAGGAGCCGTTATGATGGTGGTCGCCCAAACCCGTCTGCCCAAGAAGTCCTCTGCCCCACCACCGTCCTCGGACGGTGACGGCAATCATATTCATAACCAGATTCTGCTCGGCCTCCCGCAGAACGAATCGGAACAGGTTCTGCCGGGATTGGAATTCGTGCGCTTAAAGACGCATCAACTGCTGCACGAGTCGGGCGATACTCTGAAGTCGGCTTGGTTCTGCAATGGCGGCTTAGTATCCATCCTGAGCGTATTCCCGGATGGAAAGACTGTGGAAGTGGGCCTGGTGGGCAAAGAAGGATTTATCGGCGTGCCGCTGGTGGCGGGGTTTCGCACCGCGCCAACCCGGGCCATCACCCAGATCGAGGGATCGGCGTTTCGCATCGACAGCGACCGGTTGATCGTACTCTTACGGGAGTGCCCCGTGCTGGAGAGGCGGTTGCAACAGTTCTCACAGATCCTGGCCATGCAAGTGACGCAAATTGCCGCCTGCAATCGTCTGCATGAAGTCGATGAAAGGCTGGCGCGATGGTTGTTGATGAGCGCCGATCGGGTGGAATCGAACTTGGTGCCGTTGACCCAGGAATTAATCGCACAGATGTTGGGAACGCGCCGCTCCAGCGTGACCGTTTCGGCCGGAATCCTGCAGAAAGCTGGGCTCATTTCTCACACTCGCGGCGAAGTGCACATTGTCGATCGACCGGGGCTGGAAGAGGCAGCCTGTGAATGCTATGCCATCATGCACCGGCAGATTCGGGAATGGCGTAACGAAGCAGAATAACGGAGTGCGGCCTAGCGCACCGATGTAGGTTACCGGGCGGACTGACAGAGCTATCCGTAGCGAATCTTTTCAAAGCGCGCACACAACATTTCCCACGGAGCGGGGTTCTTTGCTCCGTTACCTCTGTTCCTCATACGAGTGAATCATGCCGGACTCGACGTTATCGAATTGGTTTTCGATAGGCATGTGATGCAATGCCCGCATTGCCACGAGGAAACCGTCCACTCGTGGCCAGGGAGCATGATCCTCTTCGCTGATTTCAAATGCAATCGTTGCGGCAGCGATTTTGTGATTGCGCTGAACCAACTGCGCGGATAGGACTTCCCCCTAAAGACGGAGCCTGCCGCGGCAGTCCATCTCCGCATGACACGAACCTTTGGTTACACTAGGGCGCCCTGGTTTCTTTTTGACAGGAGGATAGTGGCCGGGGAAAATACGATTATCCAAGCGTGCCGGAAGAAACGTAACCCACAACCTGGAGAGAAAAATTATGAAGAAGATGCTTGCCGTTGCCGTTCTTTCAGCGTGTCTGTCGTTCGTTGTCGGAGTCGCGGTTGCCGACAGAGTACACGATTGGCACGATCTAGATGCCGTCCATCACCATGTGGAGGAAGCGATCAGAGAACTGGACCACGCCCGTGCCGCCAACCACTACGATATGGCGGGACATGGCGCCAAGGCTGAGGAACACCTACATGCGGCAGAGCACGAGCTACACGATGCCGTGGAAGCTATCAGGGCGGAACACTAAACCGCCAAACGCAGTAGCCTTGGCTGGTTAAACCTTTGCTTGTAGAAAGCCATCTGTCGTCCGCGGTTGCTTGGTGGCGACGGATGGCTTTTCTGCGTCATCCTCGTCACTAGTCCGAGGTTTCGAGCGCAGCCGATGCCTCTTCCCACTCCTTCATCAGATTCTGTAACAGCTTCTTTTGGCCGGCCAGCTCCTGCGACTGGCGCTGCGTCTCTTCCGCACTCACAAAGCTCTGTAGCTGCGCTTCATAGGAGGCTATCGCCGCTTCGGCGCGTGCTACCTCCTCTTCTATTTCGTGCAGACGATCCGCCATCTGCTGCCGCTTGATAGGATTCAGGCGCTTTCCCTTGGGCTCGCCAGCCTCGGTGGCAGGCGCGCGGTCTCCGTTCACGGGCACAGCCGGTGTCACGATAGGAGCTGAATGCAGAGCAGGAACTGTTGATTGGGACGCCTTCGGCGATCCCGCCGCCGCTCTTCCCTGCTTGCGCCAGAGATAATCCTCGTAATTTCCCGGGTAGATCTCTACTTTGCCTTCGCCGATTTCGAAGACACGCGTGGCTAGTCCGTCGATGAAATAACGGTCATGCGATACGAAGACAACGGTGCCCGTGTATTTCATCAACGCCTCGAGCAAGACGTCCTTGGCACGCAGGTCGAGGTGGTTGGTGGGCTCATCCAGCAACAGGAAGTTGGCGGGGTGCAGCAACATTTTCAGGAGCGCATAGCGATTACGCTCGCCTCCAGACAAGACGCCGATGCGCTTGAAAACATCGTCGCCCGAAAAAAGGAAACAGCCGAGCAGGCTGCGCAGCTGGGTCTGCGTGGAGGCCGGCGAGAGTTCTCCAAGATCATCGAGGATGCGAGCGTCGGGATCGAGTTCTTTGTATTGGTCCTGCGCGAAATAATCGGCTTCGACGTTGTGGCCGAGCTTGTAGTCTCCCGCCGTCAGCGGCTCCTGCGCGGCCAGGAGTTTAATCAGTGTTGACTTCCCTGCCCCGTTGACTCCGACGAGCGCAATGCGCTCGCCGCGCTCGATCATGAAGTTTACGTGTTGAAAAACCCGGTGTTCGCTGATTCCGCGCTCGCCATAACTCTTGGCGACATTAGCAAACTCGGCGACGATGCGTCCGCTCGGCTTGGGCTGCGGAAAAGAGAAGTGAACGGTCTTCTCTTCTTCCGGAATCTCGATGCGTTCGATTTTCTCTAGCTCTTTGATGCGGCTTTGCACCTGCTTCGCCTTGGTCGCGGTGTAGCGGAAGCGGTTGATGAATACTTCCAGTTGCTCGATGCGGTCGTGCTGCGTTTTATAGGCGGCTTCCAGCTGCTCCTTGCGCGCGGTTTTCGCGGCCAGGTATTGATCGTAGTTGCCGGCGTAAAAGTGGATCTGCTTGTTCCAGATTTCGATGATTCGATCGACCGTGATGTCGAGAAAATAACGATCGTGCGAAATGAGGACGAAGGCGTGGGGATAGGTCGTCAGATATTCTTCGAGCCAGTTGCGGGCTTCGAGATCGAGGTGGTTGGTAGGCTCGTCGAGCAGCAGCAGGTTTGGCTTCTGCAACAAAAGCTTGGCTAGTGCGATGCGCATCTGCCAGCCACCGGAAAATTCTTCTGTCTGCCGCGCCCAGTCATCGCGATGGAAGCCTAGGCCCGTGAGAACTTGGCCGACCTGCGCCTCTAGCGTGTAACCGTCGCGCGCGACAAATTCATGTTCGAGCTTCTGGTAACGGTCGGCAACATTTGCATATTCCTGCCCTTCGTGGTCGAGCTCCGACATGCTGCGGGTGAGCGCCTCCATCTCTTTTTCCATGGCGTGGAGCTCGTCAAACACCGACATGCACTCGGCGAAAACGGTCCGGCCGGTCATAGTGAGGCCGTCCTGCGGAAGGTAGCCGATCGAGATCCCCTTGGCGCGCGAGATGGAGCCGTAGTCGAGCGATTCGATCCCGGCGAGAATTTTCATGACTGTAGATTTTCCAGTGCCGTTCGCCCCGACCAGACCAACGTGGGATTCTGGCGTGATCAGCCAGTCGACGTCCTCGAACAAAAGCTTGTGGCCATAGCGCTTGCCGGCGGAGGAGAGTTGGATCATGGGGATCTCTACTTAATATAGCGGACGGGGATTGACGGCAGCTCTTAGTTGTCCAGAACTTCCGACAGCGAGCGGCTGCGTTAGCGCGCCGCAGCCATTTTCGCGACACCCAAGTGCTCCAACGCGCGATCGACCACGGTCTGGAGTTCGTGGGCGTACTTAACCTCGCGGCCTTTGGCGAGGATAATGCGCGCCTTCGCGGCATCGAACCAGGTGGGATCGCGGTAGTCTTCTTCCGGACGGCGGGTCTGGCGAACTTCCATCAAGAAAGCCTTAACGACGTATTCCTGCACGCCGCCCGGCTGCCAAAAGACACCTTTCGAATGAATGTAGATGTGGAAGTGGCGTCGCTCGATGATGCCGATGGCGCCGGCCTCTTCTTTGGCTTCGCGCTCGGCGGCCTGGCTGTGCGAGAGGCGGGGCTCGGGAGCCCCCTTGGGGAATGTCCACTTATTGCCGCCGTTAGTGTGGACCAGCAGGAACTCGACATCCGAATTCACACGCCGATAGCAGACAGCCGCCACCTGCAAGGGCAACGCGAAGCGAGAGATCCGAGGCACGCTCATTCTAGGCAGTTTACTAAAAAGATATTTCAGGAATGTTAAATGCAGCGAAAATGGTGCGTACTTTTGGTACGTGCTCCTTATAGACATAGGACACTAAACACAACGAGGCGTGGACTCAGAACTTATTGTCGGTCGCGAAGTAGCCTTTGCGTGGATAGACCCGCGGTTTGTGACCCGAGTGACGACATTCACGTCGATAGTGCGATAGTGTCCGTCAAGCTTAAGGTCCGCAGGCTTGTAGGAAATCCAGCAGCGTCCCCGGATGACTTGCTGTAACTCGGCGAGACTGTGCTTCAATGCACCTACGGATCCGGGTGCGAACGCCGAACCCACCACTTTGCTCGGCCAATACTTTCAGCGCCTGATCGCCCACGGAAGGCTCGGAAGGCGCAAAACAATCAATCTGAAAGCGCTCCAAGTAGGAGTCCTCGTAACACGGAGTTCCACGCTTGTCAGTACTCCTGAGACTTGCGCGCTGACGGCCCTAGGCCATTCCCGAAGGCAAGTCCGCTAAGGGCGGTGATCTTATCAGGCTCGATTCCTCGGCTGGCGATCAGCACTTGAAAATTCTCTCCCATGCCCACGGGCGTGACGAGATGTTTGAGTTGCAGGGCGACTTTTGCCTGTTCTTGTGGGAGTCGGTAGTCTTCGAAGGCGTCGGCAAACTGATTTTTTTCACCTATGCCTAAGAGAAACTGCGATTGTGTGAAAAGTTTTTCGCACCGCATGCCGGCTAGCTCGCAAGCAGCCGCGAGCGCGGTGAAATTGACGTGCGCCGTCAGGTCCTGCTCTCCCGGCGCCTGATAGGGGTCGACACTGGCGGAGTGATGGCGATAGGCCATCAGAGTGCCGCGATGTCGACCGGCTAGTTGCTCCGCGCGGGTGTATCCGTAGTCTATGACGATGGTGAGCAGTGGGACGCTGGCGCTGACATACGCAATTTGCCGAATCCAATCTTGGGCGACGATAGGAACTTCGATCCGCTCGCCCGGTTCGGGATGCACGCCATAGCGGTCGAGGAATTCCAGTTCTTCAGCGACCGGGGGCAGCCAGATTTCTTGCAGGCGATTATTTTCGAGGCCCAGATGGAGTTTGCCTTGTGCGCTGAGAATCTCGACGGGGAGAGCGTCGAAGAATTCGTTGGCGAAGACGATCAGTGGCGCGTGCGATGTGAGGGTTCGGTGGATTCCGGCGAGAGCCGAGCTTTGCTCGGCGGGGCAGGTGGGGGCACCTGTCCCTACGTGAGCGTGACCAATACGAGCCTCTCCGCCTGCGCAGGCTTTTTCTGCGGCTATGTGTTCGCTTAGATTTTCTTCCAGCTGTGCTCGTAACCCAGGCGAAGATTCGTGCAAGGTGTAAGTTAGCGCGGCCAAACAATCGGGGAATTTCTTCTTCGTCCAATCCAGTACATCGCGGGCGAAAAGGCCGCGGCCGGGGCCGAGTTCGAGGATTTCGATTTGCTGCGGACGGTCAATCGCTCGCCATATTTCGTCAAATTGCCTCGCTAGCAGCCGCCCGAAGACAGCATGCACGTCGCTCGAAGTATAGAAGTCTCCGGCTTTGCCGAATTGTTCGGCGTTGCGCGAATAGTAGCCCTCGGCGGGGTCGTAGAGGCAGAGTTCCATGTAGCGCGAAAATGGGATGGGTCCGAGCTCGCGGACTTCCCGCTCGATTTTTTCACGCAGAGACAATCGGCTAGCTTCCCTGATTCCCAGGGCTCTCCCTCGCGCCTGTCGGGCTTTGAACAGGGCGATCCTGCGGGGTGCGAATAAACATTTCGATGAAATAGTCGTGCAACCCGTCGTAGATTTGGCGCTGAAGATGCCACGTGAGTTGAGAATTATCGAGATCGCGGGCGTGAATGGGAAGCACGTAGGTGTGAACCGGCACGGTCGAGTTCTTCAAGTCGATGAGCACTTCAATCACGCCGTCATTTTCGCGTGCGGAAAAAGCGAGCAGCGGATGTTCGTACAGTTTGAGGTGCTCTTGGACAGTGGCGAGTTTTCTGGAGTCAGACACGTCGCGACTCTAATGAAACGGGCGGCAAAGAGGCCCGTTTCCACCGCGTGCTCATTCTCGGTCGCGCCGTGAGCTTAGGCCGCCATACGGAGCGAGTGGCGTTGCTCATGAAACGCTCGCTTGACAGCCGGCATGGCGAGATAGAGGATCACGACCGCGTTGATGATTCCGAAAGCCAACGGAATTCCATGTACCACGAGCAGGATCGGCAGCAGCAAGAAAATGCCGAGCGCCGAAAGAAATAAGGTGAGCAGACGTCCCCAATTTTGCATGCTCAGCAACCCATAGCCAGCGACCAGGTGAAGAGCGGCAAACAAAATGATCATCGCGCTGGCCAAGTGCCCAAAGCCGCCGAAGAAATGTCCGGTGGCATTCCCCTCAGCGGCCAGAGAAGAGAGTTTAGCGGCCAGACCGGTGAATAACAGGACAGAGGCTCCGAAGAGCAAGTCAAGTACACCGCGCAGAATCTGGTAAAAACCGACCAGCGTGACGCCGAGTGGGCGCATGAAGCCTCCTAAACTTGAGGAGAAATATAGCACATAGAGGGCAGGTTACAGGTCACGGGTTAGAACTGACAGGGAAATTTAGTCGCATCAGACGCCGCTGGTCTTCCTGTCACCTTTCACCTGGACCTGCCTACTCGTAGCGCAGGGCTTCGATAGGATCCAGCCTTGAGGCCTTGATGGCGGGAAGCATTCCGCTGATGATGCCGACAAATCCCAGAATCACGGTCGAGGCCAGCAGCGTGGCGGAATCGATGGTGAGATGAATGTCGCCTTCCGTGCTATTTTCCGCGAAGGCGCTCCACAGAGTCAGCGATCCGACCGACCAGGAAACGAGGTAGGCGAGAAGCACGCCTGCAATTCCGCCGAGAAGCGTGATCGCCAGGGCCTCCGCGAGGAACTGGACGAGGATGTGCCAACCGCGCGCGCCGAGGGCCTTTTCGACGCCGATCTCGCGGGTGCGCTGGGTCACGGACACCAGCATGATATTCATCAGCCCGACGCCGCCGATGCCGAGCGTAAGCAGTCCAATGAACCCGAGCAGAATCTTGATGCCCGTGGTGATCACGCGCAGGTCGAGCAGATCGGCGAAAACGTCGAAGACAAAGATGGCGCGCTTATCTTTGGGATCGAAGTCATGATGAAAAGCCATCGACCGGCGCACGGCTTCAGCGACTTTTTCGTGGTCGCCTTCATACTCCATCGCAACAGCATTAAGATAATAAGTGTTGGTAAGGTCGTTCATGGAACTGAACGGGACATAGACTTTCCCGTTCATGTTGTCGTCGCCGTTTTGAATGACGTGTTTGAGCACGCCAATGACCTCATAAGAAATTCCGTCGACCCGCACCTTTTCACCGAGGGCGTTCTCGCCAGAAAATAATTTTTTCTTCACATCGGCGCCGAGCACGGCCACACGGCTGCGCGTATTTTCATCAAGGTCGGTGAAAAAAGAGCCATCCGCTACGTCGATACGCCGCATGTGCGAATAGTAGGGATAAACTCCGCTGATGCTGTAGCTGCCGCTCCGCGTGCCGTAGGCGACGTTGCTCTGTTTAGAAGCCTCGGGCGAGATGCGCTTGATCAGAGGAACCTCGGCCTGAAGATAGTCGAGATCGTTGACGGTAAGTTTGATCTCGCTACCAGCTTTGGTGCCGCCCGCCTGCAGCGAAGTGCGTCCCGGAAAAATGAAGACGAGGTTCGTGCCCCAGGAGCGAAAAGCGACCCAGAGACCACGCTCAAAACCCGCGCCGTAGGCGAGCAGCAGCACCACCGTGGCGATGCCCCAGGCCATGCCGAGCATGGTGAGGACGCTGCGGCGGCGATTGAATTTGAGCGCGTTGTAGGCCTGGCGGGCGAGTTCGAGAAGCATAATTGTGTTCCGGTTATTCCTGGCGCAGAGCCTCTACCGGCTGTAACAACGCAGCCTGACGCGCGGGATACAGCCCCGCGGCGATACCCGCGAATGCCAGCGACAAAATCGCGATGGCCGCGGACGATGGAACGATGCGCGGAGTGTCGAATCCTTCAGGTGCGGGCAAAGCGGCGAGAAGCGTGACCAAAGCGGTGGTGATGGCCAAGCCGATGCCGCCGCTCAAGGCGGTCAGGAAAGCGCCTTCCACGAAAAACTGCGTCAGAATGGCGCGGTGAGTAGCGCCGAGCGCTTTCCGAAGGCCGATCTCGCGGGTGCGCTCGGTGACCGAGACGAGCATGATGTTGATGATGCCGATGGCGCCAAGAGCAAGCGTAATCACGCCGACCACGCCCAGAAAATAATCCATGCCGTCGAAAATCTTGGCGACGCGCTTGTTGTCTTCGATGGTGTCCCAGTCCTCGAATGATTCCTCAAGCTTCGGATCAAAGCCGTGACGGCGCCCCAGTATTTCGTGGACCTCCTCTTTGGCCACGAGATTCCCACTCGGTGTGAGCGGCCGATAATTCAGGAACGAAATCGCATCTTCGCTGTTCTGGTCCTTGAGGCGGAAAAGATTGCGCATGGTCTCGATAGGAATAAAGATGCGGGCATTGGTGCCATTATTACCATCCTGACCAACCTTGCTGAGCACGCCAATGATTTCGAAGCGAATGCCGTTGAGCAGGATCGGCGAGCCCACTGCCGGGCGGCCGGGGAAGATGTTTTTCAGCAGTTCCCAACCGACGACAGCCACGCGCCGCGTTTCCGTATTGTCCTCATCGTTGAACCAGCGGCCTGGGCCGACGGGGATATTGCGAATCTGGTTGTACTCAGGCGCAACCCCAAAAACCTGCCCGTTGGTCGAACCGTAATCGCTGACGGCGCGAATATCCTCGCGATTGAGCACTGGCGAAAGATACTTGAGCGAGCGCGCCTCGCTGCGGATAGCGAGGTAGTCCGCGTAAGTGAAATGGTAGGTGCGGCCCGATTGCGTGCTGCCTTCGACAGCCGGGATGCGGCCGGGGAAGGTAAACATGATGTCCTGGCCAAGGTTCTTAAGTTGCTTAGCCTGCCCACTGCGGAAACCTTCGCCCAGGCCGACCAGCAAGAGCAGCGATCCCACGCCCCAGGCAATTCCGAACATTGTCAGAAACGAGCGAAGCTTATGAGCCCAAAGGGTGGCCAGCGACTGGCGAACGATTTCGATCAGCATCCGCATGATTGAAGTTCGCGGCGCGCCCTCGCCAGTTCCAGGCGAAATTGCGCCACTGCTATACCGTCTGTTAATGGATACGCAAGAAGGGGACGGCAGGTTCCGTGAAAGAGACACACTGTTCCCGAAGAATTAGACGCCCAAGGTGCGAGGCGGTTAGCAACCGGCGTCCTTTTCCGCAGGTCTTGTACAAACGCGGTTCGGAAAGCAGTTTTGAAGCGGATGGACGGGCAACCTGATGCAGCGTGGTGCCGATACTCCCGCTCACTTATACAGTCGCGGCCCGTCTAACCCGCCGACCCAGGGGTGGGGCCTCGATCCGCGGCCCCTTTTCGGCAAAATTTGCGCTTGATCTACATCGACACATTGAAGGAGGCGTTGCCATGTTTCGAAGAATGTTTCGAGCAGATTTCCGAGGTTTCCTGTTCTGCCTTTTAATGGCAGCCGTGCCGGCAATCGGCCCGGCGCAGTCGTTCGTACTCGATCTGCCCCTGCAAAGTCAGCAGGCGGTGATTTCACAACGCATCGGCATCACCGACGTCACCATCAACTATCACCGGCCGCTGGCGAACGATCGCAAGGTTTGGGGCGACCTCGTTCCCTATGGCAAAGTCTGGCGCGCTGGGGCAAACATTAACACCACAATCACCTTCAGCGATCCCGTGCTGATCGAAGGCAAGCCCCTCGATAAGGGCACCTACGGATTGCACATGATTCCGAATGCCGACGAGTGGACGATTATCTTTTCGAAAAACTCGACTTCGTGGGGATCCTTCACCTACGACGAAAAAGAAGACGCGCTGCGCGTTACGGTGAAGCCCAAGGCTGCCGACATGCACAACGCGCTGACTTACGACTTCGACGACTTGAAGCCGGATTCGGCGGTGGTTGAACTGGAGTGGGAGAAGGTCGCGGTGCCGGTCAAGGTTTCGGTCGATGTGCATAGCGTGGTCGACGCCAGCCTGAAGAAACAGCTGCGCAATCTTTCGCAATACACGTGGATAAGCTGGGACGAAGCGGCGAACTATATGCTCGCGGAAAAAATCAACCTCGATGAGGCACTCGGTTTTGCCAACAAATCGATCGAGAATGAAGATCGCTTCGAGAACGAAACGACGAAGGCGAAAGTGCTGACGGCGCTCAACCGCAAAGACGATGCCGCCGTGGCACAAAAGAAGGCGCTGGAATTTGCCAGTCCGCTGCAGATGCACGGCTACGCCCGCCAGTTGATGGGCGAAAAACGCAATGAAGAAGCCTATGCGATCTTCCGCGAGAATGCCAAAAAACATCCCGACCAATGGTTCGTGCATACTGGATTGGCCCGTATGTACTCCGCGCAGGGGAAATTTGACGACGCAACCAAAGAGATGCAACTGTCGGTAGCCGCCGCTCCAGAGAACCAGAAAACCTATCTGGATGGCCTGGAGAAGCGGCTGGAATCGAAGCAGGATATCAATTAGCGACAATTAGCCGGGCGAGGTACAGGAAGCGTTTCGTTTAACGAATTTCCTTCGTGTACCTCCGTCGCCTTTATGGTTCAAGATTTTCTTGTGGAGCTGTCTGGATGGTTAGTTCTCGTCTTCTCTCCCAACTTGCCTTGCTGGCCATTTTGACGATCATGGCGCTAGCGATATTTTCGATTTCATCGCAAGCTCAAACCTCCACCGCGACCGGCAAGGCGGTTTTTGCTGACGCCAATGCACAGTCCTGCACTTTTGCTTTCGAGTGGCGCAGAGGGATGATCTTTCTTCCCATCCGCATCAATGGATCGAAGCCGTTGTCGTTCGTCCTGGATACGGGGTCAACCAGAATCCTGATCGACCGCAAACTCGCGGCCAGTCTCGGCCTGAAAGCCAGCGGCACCGGGTCTCTTCAAGGCGCTGGGGCTGGACGCATCCCGATTGAATTCATTCACGACGTGGGCATCGCGTTACCAGGCGTTGCGAGCGACGGGTACGATTTATCAACCGCCGATCTGCAACCGCTTGAGGCGGTCGACGGCGGAAAAGTAGATGGAATCATCGGCTACCCATTCTTCAGCCGATTTGTCATCACGGTGGATTACGAAGCCAAGCGACTGACGCTGACGTCACCCGGGGCGTTCCATTCCAACAGCGCCGCGCAGATCCTGCCCATCGAACTTCGCAATAAGTGGCCGTTTGTAAAAGGAGAACTGTTTTTGCCCGGGCCGGTTACCGTGCAGGACAGCTTTCTGATCGACAGCGGATCGAGCGATGCGGTCGACCATCCTATCGTTATGACGCTGGAATCGCGCGTCCCGAGCAAGAGCGGCGTAGGCCTCGGCGCGGAAGTTCAAGGAGCAACGGCGCGAGCCACATCTTTTCGACTGGGACGCTACACGGTCGAGGGTCCGCTGGTGGCTTGCTGTGGCGGAACAGATGCGACCAGTAAACTTATCGGGAGTGAAATCCTGCGACGCTTCACTGTCACCTTCGACTATCCGTCGTCGCGGATACTGCTGACGCCTAACGCTTACTATGGGGATACGAAGGCACGGGCCGGGAATTAGCGACTGATCCACGCTGCGATGCCGCCTAGGATCAAGCCGGGATCAGCGGCAACCCCGGGCGGAAATTCTAGCGAGAAGTGCCCCATCGCATCAGCGATGCTTACTTTGACGTCTTTCATTCCACCATTCTCGGCGACACCGAGAATGGTGCGGTACCCGCCGAGCGCGGCAGCATGCACGATGCCTCGGCCCATGATGCCGGCGCCGATCACGGCCACGGTGCGGACTTCAGCCATGCTTTAGTCTTTGTCCTCTTTATTTTCTTTCCCTGCCTTTTCCAGGCGCTGCACCACGCTCTCATAGCTCGGTTCAGATTTGCGGATATAGTCGCCGAGGCGGGCGCACTCCTCTTTAGTCATCGCCGGGATGCTCGCGCTGATACGGCGAAGAGTGGTGGCGATGTCGTCGATGTAGTTCATGTGGCGGATTAATTCTCCAGTTGCGGGCATGAAGGCTCCTTGCTTATTTTTGGCGCAGCAGCAATATCGGAATCGCAGCCGCGCGCCAAGTCAACTATTCATTGTTCAACAGGCGAGCAGATTTAGCAAAGGGATCGGCGTCGCGCAGCAGGGTGAACTTCATCGCGCAGCGCAGAAAAATCGGGAACCATCAAGGACACGAAGAATCACGAAGGGATTTGGACTCGATGTTTTCCATCATGTTACGGAGCTTGCCCGGAGCGCAATCGAAGGGTGCCCTTCGTGGTTAAAGCTTTCGCTAATTGAGTCCGTGGAAGCGGCGGAAGCCCGCGTAGCCGTCTTTTCCCATATAGCGCTCGAGCACCGAAGGGTCGGTCTGGCGCAGATCGACGATTACCAGTCCATCGATCACATCAGAGAATTTGCGGTCGAGGTTGAAGCCCACCAGTCTGCCGCCGACCTTGGCATACTGCCGCAGAAGAATGGGCAGTCCTTTGCCATCCTCCTCCACATCGGCGATCGGCTCGGCCAGTTGGTCAAGATCGTGCAATGCGCTGCAAAGGGCGCCGCAGTCCCAGCGCCGAAGCATGGGAGCGCGGAAGGGAGTACGCGCATGGATGAGATCGGCAAACTCGCCGCCGGATTCGCGCTGCTCAAAATAACGGACAATCATCTCGCGCGACACGCTGCTGTATTCGTTGCTGATGCTGACGGCTCCGAATAACACTGGCGTCTCGGGATGCGCCGCCACGAACCGCGCAATACCTTTCCACAACAGAAGCAATGGGGCATATTGACGCTGATATTCGGGGCGCACAAAAGAGCGGCCAAGTTCCAGCGCGGAGCCAATCTTCAGAAAGAGCTGCTCGCTGTAGCGGAACACGGTGTTCGTATACAGACCCTTGATGCCATGGGCGCGGATGATGTCGTCGGTGTTGCCCGCGCGATACGCTCCCGCTATTTCTTGCTTCTGCTTGCTCCAGAGCAGCAGGTGCCAGTAATAGGTGTCGAAACGATCGATGTCTATGCTCCGTCCAGTGCCTTCGCCGGCCGCGCGGAAGGTGATCTCGCGGAGGCGTCCGACTTCTTCCAACACGTGCGGTAGTTCAGGGGCCTTGGCCGCGAACACTGCAAATTCAGCGTTTTCCAAAAGCAGGCGTTCGGTCGGCAGCGCCGCAATATCGTCGATGACAAACCGCGCGGGAACCTCCGCGGTAATCTTTTCCTGCGGCTTGCGTGGTAGCGCGGCGAGCATCTTGGCGGGAAGCGAGATTGGTTTCTTACCGCGATGAGACAGCAGATAAGTTCGCAGACGAAGATATTCGGTCGCCTCCTCGTCGTCGTCGAGGTTTGTAATTAATTGGGATGGAATCGCGTTGCCGATGCGAATCTCCACGTTTTTTTCGCGCTGCTGCAAAAATTCCGCCAAAAGAAAAAGTGTTCGCAGGCGAGGATTGATCAAACCAAGTACCTGAAATCTTCCGCTGTTGCGGCCGCAAAAATAGACAGGAAGCGCACTCGCTCCGGTTTTGCGCGCCAGCCGTGCGGCCGCGCTGCTCCATGCGGGATCGGTCACTTGCGCCTCGCGCACGTTCCACTGCGAAACTTCGCCGGCCGGGAATACGGCGAGCGCTCCGCCCTGCTGCAGCCATGCCAGCGCCTGCTTCAAGGGTTTAAGATTTCTATCCGTTGACCACGGAGAGTTGAAGGGATCGACAAAAATACTTTGTCGGTGCAGTTCTGGAATTCCATCCAGCAGCGAATTGGTAAGTATCTTGACATCGGATCGCACGCGCGAAAGGAGCACAGTGAGAGCGACGCCGTCGAGCACTCCAAAAGGATGGTTCGCTACCGCAACCAGAGGGCCTTTCACTGGGATGCGATCGAGATCGGCGCGCTGGACTTCGAGCTTCACCTTCATCTCCTCCAGCAAGGCTTCCAAACGAAACCCTTGCGGCGCACGGCGCACGCGCTGATAAAGTTCGCGAGCCTGTTCCAGCGGAATAAATTTTCCGGCGAATCCCGGGAGTCCGGGCAGGCGAGGCATATCCGTTAAGGCGCGGTCTTCGTCCCCCGCCATCGGCAACGTAGGCATAGCCAATTCTTGCCCTGCCTTGTTTGCACGTTTATGAAGAGACGATTAACGGTTTGTAAATCGGCAACTCTTTAGTAACTAGGTGGGTAACTCGGTGCAGTCAGCCTTCGAGTTTAAATCGTGTCTCGGCGAGGCGATAGAGCCGACGCCAGACCAGGCGGTTGGTCGTGACCACGACCGCTGCCAAAGCAATCGTGCTGGCCAACAGCAGATTGAAGTTCTTCGCATCGGTGGCGGCGGAAATCATTTCACCGATCCCAACCGTCGAATAGGTTTGACCTTTTAGGTGAGCGTATTCGGCGACGATGCTGACGTTCCATGCGCCGCCCGAAGCCGTTATCATGCCGGTCACAAGAAAAGGAAAAATTCCCGGCAGGATCAATTTGCGCCAACGCTCCCATCCATTAATTCCGAAAACGCTGGCGGCTTCTTTCAAGTCGGTGGGAATCGCCATTGCGCCAGCGATCACATTGAACAAGATGTACCACTGTGTGCCGAGCAGGAGTAGAACGATCGACCCAAGTCCGAGCCCCCCGCCGAAGCGAATCAAGACCAACAGCACGACCGGGAACACAGCCGTCGCCGGAACCGACGCGGCAATTTGTGCCAGTGGTTGGGCAATGCGCGCCAGGCGCGGGTTAAATCCGATGGCGACTCCGACCGGAATCGTCCATAGAGCGCCCAGCACCAGCGTGAGATTGACGCGCAGCCAGGTAGCCAGCAGACCAATGCCGATGTGGTGAAAGTCGGTGCCGCGCAGGTCGGTCAAGATCATGATGACCCGAACCACGGCGTAGGCGATCGCGCCGAGCGCTGCCACTCCCAGGACTCGCCCGACCCACAGAAGGGTTATGTTTTCGCCAGAGGATTGAGAGCGAGCGTCTTCTTTGCTGGCAAAATAATGCACCATCTGCTCGCGGAGAGGACTTACTGCTCGTTTACGAAAGAGCGCAACGCCACGCGACCGCCGCAGAAAATCGAGCACCCACGACGTCGGCGCATCCGCGCTCTCGACCTGCTCCATCTTGAATTTCTCAGCCCAGGCAATCACAGGCCGCCACACGAACTGGTCGATCAGAACAATCACGGCCACCATGGTCATGATGCCAAACAGAATGGAGCGAGTATCGCCATCGTCTGCGGCAGCCTGCAAATAGGAGCCGAGTCCAGGCAAGCGAAAGTCGCCAAACTGCTCGCAGGCCATCAGAAAAAACCACGCTCCCGCGACCGACATCATCGAGTTCCAGACAAGGCCGATGGTCGCGAAGGGCAATTCAATTTGCAGGAAGCGCTGCCACCAGTTAAAACGATAGATCTTGGCCGCTTCGCGCATCTCGCGCGGAATACTTTTCAGCGACGCATAAAAGCTGAAGGCCATGTTCCATACCTGGCCAGTAAATATCAGCAGCACCGCGCCCAACTCAACTCCCAGTTGCCGCCCTGGAAAAAGTGCGGCCATGGCTAGCATTACTCCCGGAAGAAAACTCAACACCGGAATAGATTGCAGGACGTCGAGCAGCGGAATCATGAAACGCTCGGCGTTTGAACGATAGGCGGCGATGTATCCGTAGCCGATCGCGAACAGAAGACTCAGCACATAAGCGAGTGCGATGCGCAGCAGAGAATATCCGGCATAAACGGGAAGATCACTGAGCCTGCGGCTGATTTCAACCTGAGGATGGAAGGGACCAAGCCAGTTGCGGCCGACTTCGATGACGCCGTAGAAAAGCGCCAGCCCCGCAGAAAACATGACGAGGTCGGGCAATCCCGCCGCGCTCGGCCGCGGCATAACCGACCAGATTCGGACCAGAGGCCGGAAAGCAATTCGTTGCGGACGCTTCACGACTGCACCGGAGTGCTGGTCGGTGGATGCGGCTCGCCGACGGGCTCGGCGAGAGTCAACCGGTGCGATTCACGGTCGAAATCGAAAATCTCAGCGTAGCGGCCCCAGTTCATGGCAGTGTCAAACTGCCGCTGCACTTCATCCTCGCTAAAGTGTTCATCGAGAACATCGTAGAAAAATTCTTCCGAAATCGAGTGGTCCGCCTTCGCGTGCAGTATGCTGTCGATCTGCTGGAGGATGACAACGTGGTTCAACGCAGCCTGACGGAAAAGAATCTTGCGGGTTAGGATGTCGGCTTCCGCGAACTGCGTGCCCTCGGCGTTAAGTTGAACATCGCCGCCTTCCAAAGTGGCAAAGCCGAGCAGCACGGACGCCTCAACGATGGGGAGCAAGTCTTCCGCATCCATAATGAGGACCTCGGCCAGACGATGAAGATATTCCTTTCCGCCGCGATCCTGCAGCAGTTCAAGCAGGCCGGCAATGCCACCGACGCGCGCATGAGGAATCATCTGATATTTCTGGCGCGCCGGTTTTTGCGCAGATGGGTTTGCGTCGGGCACCGGCAGCGCGAGTTGGGGCTGCGTCATGATCTTGTAGATGTAGTCCACCAATTCGATAAAACGTGGTGATTTACGATCGCGGGGATGAGCGAGTTCCACGGCAAAATCGGCGCGCACCCACGCCGGATTTCTCGCCAGCACAATGACGCGATCGGCCAGCAGCACCGCCTCTTCGATGTTGTGGGTGACGATGAAAATTGCCTTGGTCGGCATTTTCTTGCTCAACCACAGTTCGAGCAATTCACCACGCAGATTCTCCGCTGTCAACACGTCGAGCGCGGAAAAAGGCTCATCCATGAAAAGAACTTCGGGCTCAACCACAAGGGCGCGCGCAAAGCCAACGCGCTGCTTCATTCCTCCGGAAAGCTCTTTCGGGTAGGCGCTCTCAAAGCCATCGAGGCCCACGGTATCGAGAATACGCAAAGCGCGCTTGTGGCGCTCCATGGCGGCCACGCCGCGAGCTTCGAGCGGCGCCTCTACATTGTCGAGCACAGTCAGCCACGGAAACAGAGCGAAACTCTGGAACACGATAGCGACGCCCGCATTCTGCGAAGTAATCGGCTTCCCATGCCACAACACCTCGCCCGATGAAGGCTTGCTGAGGCCAGTTAGAATCCGCAGCAGCGTCGACTTCCCGCACCCCGACGGACCGAGCAGGGTGATAATCTTCCCCGGCTCTACGTCAAGATCGACAGGCGCGATAACTTCAATGCGACTCCCATCCGGCTGTAGGTAGTATTTTTCGACAGCGTGGGCGCGAATGATGGACTCGGTCACGAAGTGCTCCCGGGCAAGAATTGGGCAACAGGTCTTAGGAAAACCGCTCAGGTCCCCAGCCGTTCGACTGCACCCGCGACTCCACACCTCTCACCCTGCACTGCCAATTTGTGTTCGACAGCGAGAATACACTACTCAGGCAGCCCACTCTTCGTTGGCGACCGCTGCCACTGGCTGCGGGATCCGGTCGCAGACTTCTGCGAGCGTGGCGAGTTTTTCCGCGTGTGCTGGACGCACCGACTCAGCGGCAAAACGCCAGCGCCAATTCCCTTGCGCGAGGCTCGGCACATTCATGCGCCCATCGCTTCCCAGGCCCAGTACGTCCTGCAACGGCAGCACGCAGAATCCGGCCACGGAACTGGAAGCAGCACGAATCATCGCCCAGTTGATGCCGTCTTCGCAATGGCCGAGATACGAGTCCACCTGCTGACGTTCAAACTCCGTAGCGCCCGACTTCCACCAGCCGAGCAAAGTGTCGTTGTCGTGAGTGCCCGTGTAAACCACCTTGTCGATGGTAAACGTGTGCGGCAGATGGGTGTGCGCCCCCGGATCGCCAAAACCAAATTGCAAAACGGCCATGCCTGGAATCTCGAGACGCTCACGCAGGGCGTGAACATCGGGCGTAATGTATCCGAGATCTTCGGCAAAAAACGGCAGTCCGCCCAGTGCCTCGCGCAACTTAACAAATAAATCATCCTTGGGGCCGTCGACCCAGCGCCCGTTGATCGCGGTCGGTTCGCTCGCCGGAATCTCCCAGAACTGCGAAAATCCGCGGAAATGATCGAGGCGGATGTAGTCAAAATTGCGTGTCAACCATCGCATTCGATCAATCCACCACGTATATCCCTGCTCCTTCATCACATCCCAGCGATAAAGGGGATTGCCCCAACGCTGCCCGTCCGTGCTGAAGAAATCCGGCGGCACGCCAGCGACGACTTCAGGGTCGAGCGCCGAGTTCAAGCGAAACAAGTCGGGATGAGTCCACACGTCGGCGCTGTCGAAATTCACGAAGATGGCGATGTCGCCCACGACACGAATCGAATGCTGCGCGCAATAGGTTCGCAGCGCTTGCCACTGCTCATAGAAAAAGAACTGCACCGCGCGGCGCACATCGAGTTCATCGAGCATCTCGGCTTGCGCCTTTGTGATCGCAACCGGATCGCGGTGAATAAGTTCGCGGGGCCACTGGTTCCAACTCTCCAGTTTGTAACGCGCGCGTAAACCGTCGAAGAGGACGAAGTCGTCGAGCCAGGCGCGATTTCGGCGGCAGAAGTCCTTGTAACGCGAGCGGGCCGGCGATGCAGCGGAACGCACAAAGCGGCGCGCCGCTTCGAACAATAATGGCAATTTGTGATGGAAAACAGTTGGATAGTCCACCGGCCCACTTCCGTCGGGCAGCGCATCGACAAGGGCGCGCTCAATCCAGCCGCGATCGGCGAGCCGCTCCAGGCTGATCAGCAGAGGATTTCCGGCGAAAGCGGAAGTCGAAGAATAAGGAGAGTTGCCGAAGCCGAGCGGCCCGAGGGGCAACACTTGCCACAGACCCTGACGCGCCGACGCAAGAAAATCCGCGAACGCATAAGCCGCCGGACCAAAGTCTCCAATCCCGCCACGCGAAGGGAGCGACGAGGGATGAAGCAGAATTCCGCTGGCACGGGGGAATGACATTCAGACTCAGTAATCAGTAATCGGTTCGCAGTTTTTCAGCAGCGGATTCTCAGTTCTCAGCGGCGTAACATCGGTGCACAGCACCTATCGCCGAATTAGGAAGCAAGAGCTGAGGACTGCCTTACGATCCTTCTTGCGCACCTTGCCGTGTCAGGTTTTTCATCTCTTCTTGGTTGACCTTCAGGCGATGAGAACTTTCCATGTCCTTTCGCAGGTTGGTAACAAACAGCCCGAACAAATCGCTCTGCTTGGCTTCGAGCAGAGACTGGCGAGTCTGATCTTTCTTTTCCGCGAATTCCTGATCCGTGGGCGCCTGTTTCTCGAGAAGTTGAGCGACCACGCCATTGCCTCCGGCCGTGATCGGCCCGCTAATGTCGCCCGCCTTGAGCGAGAAAATCGCTGTTGCGCTACTCATCGATCCAATATCGGGAACCTGCCCGTCGGGCGCAACCAGGTCGCTCGTCTTCACCGTCGCGCCCAGTTCTTGCGCAGCTTTTTTCAAATCATGCGCTGCCTTGGCCCGGTCAGAGAGCTCTTGCGTCTTTTGTTGCAGCAGAAATCCGGCGCGCTCGTTCTTGAACTCGCTCTCCACCCGCGCGCGAATCTGTTCGAACGTTGGCGTTGCCGGGGGCCTGATCGCGAGCAACTGGAAAACTACGTAACCTTGTGGCACCTGCACCAGATCCGGCGGCGCCTTGTCAGCTTCGCTGAAAACGGCGTCCATAAACTGCGGATTCGCAGCCAGTCCGGGCAAACTATCGGTTCGGCCAAAGAAATCGGTCGTCACCGCAGCCTCGCCTTTGGCCGCCGCAGCTTGATCGAATCCAGCCGTACGCGCCTGGCTGAGCAATGCGTTCGCAGCCGCCTCGGTGGCGTGCGCGGCCTTGTCCTGCTTTACTTTCTCTTCGATCTCGCTCTTCACCTCGGCGAACGTCTTCAGATGAGCATCCTGCTTGTCTTCCACCCGAATGATATGGAAACCGTAACTGCTTTTAACCAAATCGCTGGTCTGCCCTTTGCCGAGTGAAAACGCGGCTTTCTCGAACTCCGGCACAGTGCGGCCGCGGCCTATCCAACCAAGTTCGCCTCCGGTCTTGGCGCTGCCAGGGTCGTCGGAATATTTCTCTGCCAGCTTTGCGAAGTCTCCTCCCGCCTTGACTTGCTTCAAAATATCTTCCGCCTTCTCGCGCGCCTCGGCCACGCCCTTTTCATCGAGCTTACCGTCCGGGCCAGGCAGAGGAGTCTTGATCAAAATGTGACTGACCTTTACCTGTTCAGGCACGCGGTATTCGTCGCGATGTTGATCGTAATACGCTTGCAGGTCCTGATCGGTAACCGTGGTCGCAACCGCACTTTTCGCTGTGTCGATAACGACGTATTTAATCTGTCGCTTCTCTGGGATCGAGTTGTTATAGGTCGCCTTGTTGCGATCGTAAAAGGCCTTGAGCTCTTCGTCGGTAGGATGCAGGCCCTTTAGAATGTCGGCCTTCGTGATCACCGCATATTCGAACTTTACCTTTGTGTTGCGTTGGTTGAATTCGTCGCGCACGTCCGTGTCGCCCACAAAAGCGCTGCTCGAAACCAGGGCTTGCAACTTGCGAACCAGAATGAAATCTTTCTCGAGCGCTTCAAACTGCGGAACGGTAAGATCGTTACGCTGCACAAAGTTTTCGTACTCTTCCTGCCCGACGAATTTGCCGTCTGGAAAAAGCATAGAGCCAAGCTGCCCGTGTTGGAGCTCGTCGCGAAGTTCCTCATCGCTGGCGCGCAAGCCCATGCGGTGCGCCTCGGCGACCAGCGCCTTCTCATTGATAATCTGCTGAGCCGCCTGACTGGCAAAATAGGGCAGCAGCATGCTGGCCTGCGCGCCACCGCGCGGAAACTGCTGCCGCACCATCGCCCTGGCTTCGCGCTGGACTTCATTCACGGTCACGGTTTGATCGCCAACCGTGGCGAGCACACCGGGCGGCGGCGCGCCGATGCCAAGGCTGGAGCCGAGTCCGCCGGGAATCAGAGTGATCGCCATGGAGGCGCAGATAATGACGAGCAGGGCGCCCAGAACGATCTTTAGCGTTGGCCCCGCATTTTGCAGCTGTCGAATCATAGTTGGATAACTCCGTGGGACAATCTCTCAGATTACTTTCCGCTGGAAGCTAGAATCAACGATTATAAACTAGCGAGCAAGGTGGGTGCCGCTGGGTGAGTCTTTCCGAGTGGCTTGCTGTAGCAAGTCGCCACCGATAAATACCTTAAACCACCAAGGATACGAGGTGTCACGAAGGATTATCGTTACAGGTGTGTCCTTCGTGCACCCTTAGCGCCCTTTGTGGTGAACGCATTCGCAAATCGCAAGCAAATCCGCAATTGAATCCAATCAGTAAAGGTGTTATCAACATGTGGCACATTTGAGACCAGCATTTTTATGAAGACATTGCGTCTGCTGATTCCGCTCTTCTCTCTGGCCGTCGCCGCTGCCCAACCCAGCCTCCAGCAAGCTCCTGTGACAATCCCTTTGCGCGAAGGCTGGACGCTGCAGTCATCCGCAAAAGTATCGGCAACCGGCGAGGTGCTTTCCGCGCCTGACTCGACGTTACAGACTAAAGACTGGATCCGGGCCGACGTCCCTACGACGGTCGTTGCGGCACAAATAAAGAGCGGACTGCTGCCCGATCCCTTTTTCGGCATGAACCTGCGCCAGTATCCAGGCGTCAGCTATCCCATCGGCGCCAATTTTTCAGATGTCGCAATGCCGCCCGATAGTCCCTACGCGGTTTCGTGGTGGTATCGAAAAGAATTTACTTTGCCCAATTTCAACGAATTTGCCAACAAAACCGTGTGGCTGGATTTCCGCGGCATCAACTATCGTGCAAACATTTTTCTCAACGGAAAACAAATCGCCAATTCGAATCAAGTCGCCGGCGCATGGCGCACTTACGAGTTCAACGTTACCTCCGCCGTCAAGCAAGGAACGAATGTGCTCGCGGTGGAAGTCTGGGCGCCTACAGAGCACAACCTGGCGATAACATTTGTGGACTGGAATCCCGCTCCGCCCGATAAAGAGATGGGCCTGTGGCGAGATGTGTATTTGACGACCAGCGGACCGGTCGCACTGCGCCATCCCGCCGTGCTGTCCAAAGTTGATTCGCCCGCAAACGATGCCGCCCATCTCACCGTAACCGCGCAGTTGAAAAACGCGAGCGATCATCCGTTAACAGGAACATTGAAGGGCAAAATCGAAGGCATCGAGTTCGCCCAGTCGGTGGAACTGGCCGTTGGAGAATCAAAAGACGTTGCCTTTGCGCCCGCGCAATATCCGCAGCTCAACTTGCGCCATCCACGGTTGTGGTGGCCGGCGCAGATGGGGACTCCGAATCGCTACGATCTGACTCTTTCGTTTGAAATTAACGGCGAGCTTTCCGATATCTCGCGCACGAAATTTGGCATTCGCGAGGTTACATCCCAGGTGAGCGAAGAGGCGCCGCCTCATTTCAAACGGCTGTTTAAGATCAACGGCAAAAATATTCTGATTCGCGGCGGCGGCTGGGCGCTTGACATGATGCTTCGCGAAAACCGCGAGAGGCTCGCCGATGAATTCCGCTACGTGCGCGACATGGGTCTGAATACGATTCGCCTAGAAGGCAAACTCGAAAACGAGGAATTCTTCGAGATGGCCGACCAACAAGGCATCCTCGTTATGGCTGGGTGGTGTTGCTGCGATTTTTGGGAGCGCTGGGACAAATGGAAACCGGAGGACTTCGAGATCGCGAAGGCCTCCTTGCGCGACCAGATCTATCGCCTGAGAGGCCATCCGAGCCTGGTGATGTGGCTGAACGGCAGTGACAATTTTCCGCCGCCCGACGTCGAAGCAGCTTACTTAAAGATTGAATCCGACTTGCGTTGGCCGAATCCCATCCTCTCCTCCGCCACGGGAAAACCGACCAAAGTGACAGGCGAGAGCGGGGTAAAAATGAGCGGGCCGTATGAATATGTGGCGCCCTCGTATTGGGAAACAGATCCGCAATTGCCCACGGAAGACGAGTTGTGCAATCCGGGCGGCTGCGGGGGCGCCTATGGCTTCGACAGCGAAACCAGCATGGGACCGGCCGTTCCGCCGATCGAGAGCGTCCAGCAAATGATTCCGAAAGATCATCTGTGGTCACCGGAAGGCTCGCTCGATCCCTACTGGAGCTATCACGCCGGCGGCGGAGAATTCAAAACGCTCCGCGTGTTTACCGACGCGCTTAATGCTCGTTACGGAAAGGCCGCCAGCGCAAACGACTTCACTGATAAATCGCAACTCATGGCCTACGAAGGCGTGCGCGCCATGTTCGAGGCCTACAGCCGCAACAAATACAAGTCAACGGGCGTCATCCAATGGATGTTGAATAACGGGTGGCCGTCGATGATCTGGCATCTCTACGATTATTATTTGCGCCCCGGCGGGGGCTATTTCGGCGCGAAAAAGGCTCTGCAGGCGCTCGACCCTGTCTATGGATACGACGATCACTCGATATGGCTGGTGAGCAGCGAATATGCGGACGTCAAAGGCCTGAATTTAACTGCGAGGGTGTTTAATTTAGACGGATCGCAGAAATTCTCCAAAGACGTCCCGCTCGACGCCGCGGCCGATAGCACGGCAAAAGTATTTGAGCTTCCGCAGATCGAAGGACTATCGCCCGCATATTTTCTGGATATCCGCGTCACCGACAGCGGCGGCAATCTGCTCGGTTCAAACTTCTATTGGCTCTCGACAAAACCGGAGACACTCGACTGGTCAAAATCGACCTGGTATACGACTCCTACGAAGTCGTTTGCTGACTACACATCGCTCGCGCAGTTGCCCAAAGTGAGGCTAAATGTCTCGAGCCGGAGCGAGCACATCGGCAATAGTGAAAGCGCGGTGACACACGTTATCGTTGAAAATCCCAGTAAGACCCTCGCTTTTTTTGTGCGCTTGAAACTCGACAAGAGCAAAGCCGGAGACGAAATTCTGCCGGTGCTCTGGCAAGACAATTACATCTCTTTGCTGCCCGGCGAGAAGCGCGAGATCACAGCAACTTATCGCGCCAGCAGCCTGGGCGCTGCGGAACCGCAGATTGAAGCGAGCGGCTGGAACGTGGAATGATTTGTCATCCCGAGCGGAGCGAGGGATCTGCGGTTCGCTGCAAAATACAGATCACTCCCTCCCTCACTCATCCGCGGGCAAATCAAAGTCAACCAGATCTCCGCGGAAGCCGCGCGTTTTCCACGCGCCGAACGCAATGCCTGCCGCCATCCAGATAGTGCCGGCAATCTTCGCGCTATTGCCGAGGCTCAGCCAGAGCAAAAAGCAAATCACAAAACCAAGTACGGGCGGCAGAATAAACGACGGCGTCCATTTCTTTTCACGAACGACATAGCGCATGAAAGCGGCAGCATTCACGCCCATGAAAGCGATCAGCGCACCGAAGTTGAGCATCTCGGCACCGAGGCCATAGCTCATTACGAACGCTCCGACGAGCGCGATGGCTCCGACAAACAGCACATTATTGCGCGGCACATGATGCTTCGCATCGACGACTCCGAAGAACGATTTCGGCAGCGCATTGCTTCGTCCCATACCGAAAAGGAGTCGTGCAGCGCCGATCTGCGAGCCCATGCCCGATCCGAAGTTTGCCACCAGCAGCGTGAAGCCGATAATACCGAACATCGGCTTCCAGGCGCGGCCAGCAACGTGAACGAACGCAGTATCAACGTCCGGAAAAGGCTGTGACGCTGGCCAGATCAATTGCGCAGCGTAGACCTCAACCGCCGACAGAATGCCGATCACGAGACAAGTCAGCACCGTTGCCAGCAGAATATTGCGCCGCGGATTTTCCGCCTCTTCCGAGAGCGTCGAGATACCATCGAAGCCAATGTAGGTGAGCACTGCGATCGATGTCCCACTGAGCACGGCCTTGGTGTTCCACAGGCTCGGGTCGTAGAACGGCCGCGAATAAAATCCCGCGTCGTCATGCGGATGACCGAAGATGTAGCGCGCCGCGACCACAAAGAAAATCGCAATCACCACACCCATGGCCGCGGCCAGCGCCGAATTCACCCGAGCCGACGTCTTCACTCCCTGCACGTTGAGCAGCGTGAACACCAGCGCAAAGAACACGGCCCACGCCCAGTACGCCACGCCCGGCGCAAACACATGCGCCTGCTGACTGCACCAGATCGTGCAGATGATCGGATTGAGCATGTAATCCATCACCATGCTCCAACCGGTGACATAGCCAAGGGCGGGATTGATTTCCTGCCCGACGTAAGTGAAGGCAGAACCGGCGCTCGGATAGGCGCGCGCCATGCGGCCATAGCTGATGGCGGTAAAGAGCATCGCCACCATCGCAATCAAAATCGTGGTAACCACGTGCCCGCGCCCGCGATCGCTTAACACACCGAAAACCGACATCGGCGCGACCGGTTGAATCACGATGATGCCGTAGAGAATAAGGTCCCAAAGTGTGAGCGAGCGCTTCAGGCGCTGAGTATCAATCGGCGAGGAGGGCGGCTTAGCAGACGGATTATTTACAGAACTCATTCACGGTCTCAAAATAAAAACCCCATTATCCTGCGGAGATAACGGGGATTCGGGGAAGGCTCAATCGTGGCTCGCGGGATCGCACACAAAGATTCGTGCCGCAGTTCCACAATTGATCTAGCATTCTATATGGCGGGGACGTTCTGTCAACGCAAAACGCCGGTATTAAAACGATTATTGCGAGTCTCGATGAATTCGAGAGTTCAGCGAAATTGACGGAGTGTGAGTCACGGTCATGAACTACCAAATGCGTTTTCTACTCCTGTTCCTACTTATCGGCTCGGCGCAGAGCGATGCCCAGAGTGTCCAGGGAAAAACTGCGCACGCACCAACGGTGCAGGAGCGACTGGGCTATCCAGCCTCCGCCCGTCTGCTGGTCATTCATGCCGACGACCTCGGCATGAGCCACTCCGTCAACCGCGCCACCTTCGAGGCGCTCGAGCAGGGATGGATTACTTCGGCCAGCATCCTTGTTCCCTGCCCGTGGCTTCCTGAGGTGGCACGCTGGGCCAAAGAGCATCCGAGCGCCGATCTCGGCATCCACCTGGCGTTGACCAGCGAGTGGACCGATCTGCGCTGGGGGCCGGTCAGCGGCGCGAGCCGCGTTCCAAGCCTCGTCGATACCCGCGGATATTTTCCACTCGACACGCCCGACGTTGCCCAAAATGCCCGGATGCCGGACGTGGAATACGAATTGCGATCGCAGATCGAGCGCGCGAAAAATGCGGGCATTCCGGTCACACACCTGGACATGCACATGGCGGGCATGGTGTCATCTCCAGAACTCTTCGGCGTGTACGGGAAATTAGGGGATGAATACAAGCTCCCGATTCTTTTGGAAGCGTCGGGCACTCATGGCCCACCGGCGGGGATTCCTGTGCCTGCGGGGCGAGCGACGATTGACCGGGTCGTGACCATGGAACCCGGCGTGGCCTCAAATGATAAGGATTGGCTCGAGTGGTACAAAAGGCAGTTGGCGCCTCTGCCCCCAGGCGTATATCAACTCATCGTGCACCTAGCCTACGACGACGAGGAGATGCGCGGCGCCACCTGGGACCATCCCGATTGGGGCGCAGCCTGGCGTCAGCGCGACTTCGACACAATGAAGAGCGCAGAGTTTCGGCAATTTCTCAAAGACCAGGGCTTCGTGCTAGTCACCTGGAAAGAGTTGGCGAGAGCGCGGCAGCAGTGACTGAATTCACGCGTGAAAAGCGTCACAACCTATTCCGGATAATGAAACGAATATCCGCTCGCCTCATTCCCCGACATGAATCGCGTGTTGTATTCCAGCAAATAGTTCAAGTGCTCGGCATCGGTGGGAAACGATTGTCCGGGATACGGATAGGTTGGCATCTCGCGAAACGGCAGCGGATCAACCGTTTCGCCGCGATAAGCGTAGAAGTCCATATCCTTTTCGTATCCATTGGCGATGAAGAAATAATCGCGCACCCAACCGCGCGGTAGTGCGGGCAACGTCGCCGGATTGAAATCCAAAGCAACTTCATCGCCCGATCCGAAGACGACAAACTCGTCGTCAACCGATTCGAGCAGCGGCCGCACATCCCCATAGCGTGTGTAAGCACCGGCCGGCCGCGTGTAAGGACCAGTGGCGCTCGTCTTTTCGTAAATGTATTTCACGTTGCCCGGCGGCTTGTCTTCGATCTTCAGCGGGAATCCGTGGAAGTCAAGATCGGCGCGCGCCAGCGGAACTGGAGTCACGCGGGCGCTCTGTTGTTGGCCGGTGCGGCTGATCAGAATGTTGTCCCAGTAGATCTGCAGATTTGTAGTGATGCGAATGCGCCGCGTGCCCAGCGGAATTTTTCCGGTGAGGTCCGCGGTCATGGTGCGCGGTCCTCCGGCAGGAAACCCAAGGTCGTCGATGACGCGGCGCCATTTGTTCCCGTCGAAGGTCTTGCCATCAATCAGCGGGACGAGTGCCTCGACATCCGGCGCGATGGGCCGGAGGCGCGCCTGATCGGCGGCGTACATGCTGGTCGCGGAGTAATATTCGATCTCGCCATGCATTAGCAGCCAAAGCGGTCCGCCGTCGTAAGCGTGACCGAGATCGAGGACGAGTGAGTGCGACTCGGCGAATCCAAGGAAGGGAAGAACTTTGAAGTCGCCAAAGTAACGATGCGCGAGCAGATCGGGAAGCACGTTGTGGCCGTGTTCGTCCCATGCTCCGGCGGGTGGGCGCGCGTCGTTATTGTTGCTGAACACCACCTTGAATGGCGGATAAGGCGGTTGGCTGGCGAAATATTCGTTGGGATAAACGTCAAGATCGGCGGGATGATCGACAGCCAGCAATTTCGCCTGATCGAGATAAACCGATTCTTCGAGCGGCTCCATGAATCGGAAACTCAGCATCCCGTCTTTTTCGCGCAGCAAAGCTCGATCGAGCTTGATGGCTTCGGTAGGACGCGGAATATCGCGCTCGATCTTGCCATCGCTCGCCGAGACCCAATGCCCAACCACGCCCGCGCCCAGCATATCGCCGACCAGTTGATACTCGCGACCGTCCCACGCAAAAAGTGTAGGACACGAACTGCCCCGGCGATCTAGTTCGGTGATATTTTGCAGCTTGTTGGTGTCGACTCCGATTTCATCCTGCAAAACGCCCGTCGGCCACAGCATGCGGACGACATCCGCTTCTTTCGCCTGCCCCAGTCCGATCGTTAGATAAGGTGAATTCTGCCCCAGGTATCCCGACGATCCATACACTTCGAACTTCTGCCGCAGCCCGCCAGAGAAAACTTCCACCTTCGTCCCAATGGCGCTCTTGTTGTCGTTCAGCCCCTTAAGCGCCAGCCGCAAAGAGTTGTTCTTGTCGCCGCCTTCATTGCGCAGCAGCACAGCAGGCCCATGATTTTGCGTAATCAGAAGATCGACAGCGCCGTCGTTGTCGTAGTCGCCAGTAATAATGGCACGCGGCTCTTTGAGCTGAATCTTGTCGAGTCCGACCTCCGCAGTGACGTCTCTCCATCCATCGGGGCCGAGATTGCGGAAGAGGCGGACTTGGCCCTCGCCATCCTTTGTCTCACCAACGGCTACGAGATCGACCCAGCCGTCGTTGTCATAGTCGATGGCGGCGACGCCGTAAGCGCGGGCCCAGTCGGTCTTGGGAAGTTCGATGCGTTCGAAGTCTCTCCCAGCTTGGTTGCGTCTCAGATGGACACCGCTCTCGGTCGCGCCGTCGGCGGTAAATGCCAGGTCCATCCACCCGTCATGATCGAAATCGAGGACAGCGATACCGTTCTCGCTAGTCCAGGCAGGAAATGGAGTGCGAGGAATAAACGTGCCCTCGCGCGGATTCTCAAAGATGGTTGTGGTGCTGCCTCGACCCGCAATCACAATGTCAACGGCTCGATCATTGTTATAGTCAGTTCCTACCGCGGCAGAATAGGCACCCCGCGCCGCCAACCCCGTCTCCTGGCTCACATCAGTGAATGTGCCGTTGCCGTTGTTGCGCCACATCTGGTTCGCCCGCTCCCGTTTCGGGGTCTCGCTGTCGACCGGCCTTCCTTCCCCGGTGAGAGGCATGGTGTTTAACTGCAATGAATCTCGGGCGGAGCCTGTGGCTCGGGTAATGTACAAATCCAGATCGCCGTCGTGATCGTAGTCGATGAATGTCAGGCCTACGTTCCACCCGTCATTTCTAATTCCCGATGCCTGCGTGACATCCTTAAAACTTCCATTTTTTTCATTGTGGAGCAGCATCACTCGGCCGTCGGCGCTCAGCGCAATATCAGCAAAACCGTCGTTATCGTAATCGCCAGTCGTACATCCCAACGCATGCATCGTTGGATCAAGGCCCGCTTTGCGAGTGACGTCCTCAAACTTACCTCCGACGTTGTGAAAAAGCGCCAGTCCACTCTCGGGTCCGTTGTCGGCTAGCAACAGATCGATTCGTCCGTCATTGTCATAATCGAGAAAACACGCCCCCGGGCCGAGAAAAGCAACGGCATTGTTCGATCTCGAAGTCGATAACTTCGAGACAATCCCCGCCTCCTTGGTCACATCCACAAACCTCACCGGAATCTGCGCCGAAACCTTCCCCACCGCCTGCGGCGATTCCTCCGCGCGCGAATACTTCCCCTGCTCCCCATAGCTCAGGCTAATCGGCGCGCCCAGCTTGTTCTGCGTGATGTACTGAAATTTCTTCATTGCCTCATGCGCCGGATCGGGCTGCCCCGACTGCTGGTAAGCTCGCGCCATTCCAAACTGCGCCGAGGCATGATGCGGATCGAGCTTCAACGCGCGCTCGAAGGCATTGATCGCTTCCGGAAATTGCTTGAGCTGAGCGTAGGTCGATCCCAGAAAGTACCAGCTGTCGGCGTCGTTCGGATCGATCTCTGTAACGCGGCGGAACGCGTCGACCGCAGCGCCCGCATCCGAGGAGTTCTTGTAATAAAGACCAAGGTTGTACCAGGCATGAGCATCTTTCGGATTATCTTTTGCGGCTTTTTCGAGCAGCGCCTTCGCTTCGTCGAGCCGCTGGAGGTTAAGCAACGCCACTCCGCGATTGACCGTCGTAACCTGTAACAATGGATCAGCGGTGGCCGCTTCTTCGAACCTCTTCAGCGCTTTTTCAAAGAGCTGCTGATTCATGTACGCAACGCCAATGTTGTTGAGGCGCGCCGCCTCCTGCGGATTAGCGGAGGGACCGTTCGCGACGAATAGAGCGAGAAAAAGGGTGAGAATGACAGCGAGAATCAGAGACTTGGCCATTGGGGCTGCGAGTGATTCTATCGTAGTGAAGATCAAGTGGGCGGAAAGAGCGGGCCAAATCGCAAACAGTAGATCTCTGCAACGCGCTACCGTCAGGCTGAGAGCTGACCGCTATTTCG
>Ga0209008_1000076_pt1 | contig 49704 bp, 34 predicted proteins | sample JacPin_JW_Ref_O3_FD_187963 | JGI IMG/M metagenome (GOLD analysis project Ga0209008, IMG submission 187963) | Forest soil microbial communities from Algoma, Ontario, Canada - Jack Pine, Ontario site 1_JW_Ref_O3 (SPAdes) (version 2) | ecosystem: Environmental > Terrestrial > Soil > Boreal... | reverse complement strand
TCCCGCCACAAAGAAGTTGTGGTCGTAAAGATTGCGATACATGCGCCCCGCGATCTCCGCCGCTTTGGGCCCGAACGTCGGACGTCCGCCCTGCAAAAAGACTACCGTGACAATTCGTCCAACTTCGGTGTTGGCGTACGAGGCGAACCATCCAAAGCGCGTGCCCGCGTGCGAACAGGTGCCCGTCTTGCCGAGAATCGATCCCTCGTTAAAATTCAAGCGCACGCTGCGCGCCGTGCCGTAAGCCACCGCACCCGCCATGCCATCGGAGAGCTCAGGGATCACCGGCTCGATATCGAGATGCCGCTTCACGCGCGGCTGAAAATTCGCGACCGCCTCAGGGTCCGTTGGATGTTGCAAATAATAAAGTGTCCCGCCATTCGAAATCGCCGTGACCAGTGCGCCCAGTTGCAGAGGAGTCATCGAAATCCCCTCACCAAACGAGCACATCTTGCTGACTCCGCCGAGCTTCGCAGAAATTTCTTCTTCTGGATAAGTCCCCAACTGCTCGCCTGGAATGTGATACCCCGCAAGTTCGCCGAGCCCGAACTGATGCGCGTAGTACTGCACCTTCTCGAAGCCAAGCCTGCGTCCGACCGCTTCGAAGTAGGCGTTGTTCGAATGCGCCAGCGCTTCCGTAAGATTCATGCGACTGCGGCCGCCAAGTGCAACTTCCGTTTGCTCATCGATCACGCCTTCGCTAAGCGCCGCCAAAGCGACAGAAAGTTTAATGGTCGAACACGGTTGCGCGCCGCTCGAAAGCGCCAATCGCTGGTTGACCATCGCCAGAATCCGTCCGCTGGTCGGTTCGATCGCGACCACCGTACCGTTCATATTGCCGAGCGCGTCGATCGCAGCCTGGCGAACAACCGGATCTTCCCCCGCCGTCATATCGCCTTCCGTGATCTCGGACGCGAACGAGCTGGTGTGGAAACGCTCGTAATAATGATGGCGGCCCGGTGCGCCCGAACTCAAAGAATGCGTGCCGATAGTCGCGGTCGCGGCGAAGTGCGAGCGCCGAGCGCGGCTACGCGCCAGCGTCCGCATGCGTCGCTTCGCATGCTGGTTTTCCGTGAGGTTGTGATTTTTTTTGTGCGGCGCGACCGTGCTGGGATTAACGCTGGCCGCGATACTCGTCGCTTCCAGCAACATTGCCAATCCTAAGAAAATTGCGAGACGAAGAAAACAGGCGCTGTACTTCACTTCACCATCCCCGGTCGTACACCGGCCAATCCCTTGCCTACTGAGTTATGGGCATGTGTTGGCCTGTTGATTAAGATGCAAGAATCTCGCCAATTCCAGCGGAAAGGCGTGACCTCAATGCAACTACCCGATAGTAGGCGATTTACGCGTTTTGACGCAACATCAAAGTGCAAAGTTCATCCGATCGGAATCTAGCCCATAACTATCTGAATAAATTGCCTTTAATTTGTTTTCGCGGGGAGGACACACAGCTTTGGTAACCCTTCCAATCTGTTACCTTGAGCGCGTCCCCAGCTGCAAGAGTTTGCACATCGGCGGACCAGCATTAATCATTGTACATACACCTGCGGTTACGTACATTCGCGGCGCCTTCGACTCGGGCGGCCGCAATTTCAAGCAACGCTTGCGGCGGAGGATGCGCGGGCGGCTGCGCTGCTCCACCCTCCTACCCGACGCAATTCTGGGTTAGAATCCGTCACGACCGCTCAAGCCAATTTTGCGGACGATTCTGCTGAGGCCTGCAACTTGCGAACATTTCTCGCGATTTTCTCTTTCGCTCTCGCTCTCGTTCCACTCGCTCACGCCGCCGAACAAACTCTCGATGCCCGCCGCGCCGAACTCAATCGCCTGCTCGCCGGCGAGTGGGAGTACACGCTGCGCACGCAGCCCGAGCTCGCCACACAGGTCGGAGACGATCGCTACAACGATCGCCTCAGCGATTTCTCCGATAAGGCCATCGCCGACGACCTCGAACACACGCGCGTCGCGTTGGCGCGTTTCGAAGCGCTCGACGTCGCCGGCTTCCCGGAACAGGAGCGCCTAAACCACGCGCTCATGCTGCGCAGCCTTCGCGAAGCGCTTGATAGCGCGCAGTTCAAAGACTGGGAGATGCCCGCAACGCAATTTGGCGGCATTCACCTCGGCTACGCATCGCTGCCTTACGATTCGCCGTTCCGCAACGTCAAGGATTACGAGGACTACATCTCCCGCCTGCACCAGATTCCGCGCGTGCTCGATCAAGCCATGGGACACATGCGCGACGGCCTGCGCGATCATCTCGTACCGCCGAAGTTTCTACTCGAAAAGGTCTCCGACCAAGCGCAGGGGATCGCTGACGATTCGCTCGACAAGAGTCCCTTCACCGAACCGTTGCGCAAATTTCCTGCCGCCATTTCTGAGAACGAGCGGAAGAAACTGCGCGACCAGATTGAAGGCGCCGTAAAGAACGAAGTCGCGCCCGCGTACGCGAAATTCGCGAAATTCGTGCGCGAAGTTTACGCCCCTCACGGCCGCGTCGATCCTGGCGTCTGGGCATTGCCTGACGGAGAAGCGCGCTATCGCTTCGCCGTCCGCCACCAGACCACCACCGATTTCACCCCCGACCGAATTCACGAACTCGGCCTGAAGAGCGTCGCAGAGATTGAAACCCAGATGCTTGCGATCGCCAAGGCGCAGGGATTCGCCGATCTGAAGTCATTCAACGATCACATCCAGCACGATCCCAACCTGCACGCGAAGTCCGGCCAGCAGTTATTCGATCTCTACACGCATTATCGCGATCAGATGTATGGCAAGTTGCCGCAACTATTCGGCCGCCTGCCGAAGAACAAGCTCGACGTGGTGAAGATGGAAGAGTTCCGCGCCGCCTCCGCGCCGCCCGCCGATTATTCGATCGGCGCCGGAGACGGTTCGCGCCCCGGCCGCATCAACGTTAACGAATACGCGCCCGAGAAGCGCTTGCTGCTCAACGTGGAAGCGATCGCCTACCATGAAGGCGTCCCGGGACATCACCTGCAATTTTCGATTGCCCAGGAACTCACCGGCTTGCCGCCCTTCCGCAAGTTCAATCTCGATCTGAATGCCTACACCGAGGGATGGGCGTTCTACTCCGAGCGTCTGGGAAAAGAAGTCGGCTTTTACCAGGATCCCTACAGCGAGTACGGTCGACTGCAGAATGAAATATGGCGCGCCGTCCGCTGGGTCGTCGATACAGGAGTGCATTCCCAGCACTGGACGCGACAACAGATGGTCGACTTCTTCCACGCCCACACCGCCATGGACGACGAGAACATCAACACGGAAGTGGATCGCTACATCGCCTGGCCAGCGCAGGCGCTCTCCTACAAAATGGGGCAAACGAAGATTCTAGAATTGCGCCAGCGGGCACAAAAAGAGTTAGGCCAGAAATTCGACATCAGGGCCTTCCACGACGCGGTACTCGATCAGGGCCCACTCCCGTTGGATTTGTTGGAGGCGAAAATCAACGAGTGGATTAGTGAGACGAAATGAAGCAAAAAAGGTTTCAGAGTTTCAAAGAAGCCGCCGCGTCCAGCGGGACCCTGGAAACTCTGAAAGCTTGAAGCCTGCGGTTCCTACATCACTTCGCTGCGCTTCCGCAAAAACGCCGGAACGTCAAGATCCTCCGCCAGGTAACTCGGAGCAGCAGTCCGCATCGCGTCGAGAGAGATCACATCAGCATGCATCCCTCTGCCCGACTCCGATTCTTGAAACGCCACTGGCGTGGACTCGGGCTCGAAGCTAGCCTCGGGCACAAATACCGGTTCAGGATCAGCTACCCTCGTCGGCTCATCGAAAGGATCACGATCCTGCGAAATCTGCCGCGAACCGTGCCGAGACGCCTCGCGCGAAATGATGACCGGATCATAATTTTCATGATGCCGTGCACGCCGCATGTCCGACTCTTTAAATCCGGTGGCAATCACCGTGATCTTCACCGAGTCTTTCATCTTCTCGTCCAGCACCGCGCCAAAAATAATATTCGCGTCTTCGTGAGCCGCACCCTGAATAATCGTGCACGCCTGCTGCACCTCCGCCAGTTTCAGCGAATTTGATCCGGTGATGTTGATCAGGATGCCGCGCGCCCCGTCAATCGCACCCGCCTCCAGCAGCGGAGACGCAATCGCACGCTGCGCCGCCTCCACCGTCCGCCCCTCGCCCGCAGCCGTCGCCGTACCCATAACGGCATAGCCCATGCCCGCCATGATCGCCTTCACGTCGGCAAAGTCGCGATTGATGATGCCGGGAATCGTGATGATGTCCGATATACCCTGCACGCCCTGACGAAGAATATCGTCGGCAATGCGGAACGACTCGAAGAAGCCCGCATTCTCCGCGACGGCCAATAACTTTTCGTTCGGAATCACGATGGTCGTATCGACCGACTCCATCAATTCCGCAATGCCGCGCTCCGCCTGCTGCATGCGTCGTTTGCCCTCAAACGCGAATGGCTTGGTGACGACCGCGACCGTGAGCGCGCCCATTTCGCTGGCGAGCGAAGCGATAATCGGAGCCGCGCCGGTTCCCGTGCCGCCGCCCAGTCCCGCCGTAACAAAAATCATGTCCGCGCCTTCGAGCACTTCGATGATTTTGTCGGAATCCTCAAGCGCCGCTTTCCGCCCAATCTCGGGATTTGCGCCCGCCCCGAGACCATTCGTCAGCTTCACCCCAAGCTGAATCTTGGTCGCCGCGCGCGACATGCGCAACGCCTGCAGGTCGGTGTTGGCCACGATGAATTCAATGTGTTCCATCCCGGAGTCGATCATGCGGTTGACCGCGTTGTTACCACCGCCGCCAACCCCGATCACCTTGATGCGGGCGTCATTGCGCGCTTCTTCATGAAAGCAAATCCGGAGTCCGTTATCGTCCGTCATAAGTCACCTCGTGAAATCAGTTGTCAGCTATCAGTAAGATCCAAACCCTTGTCGAAGATTTGCCATTCCCCCGAAAAAGAATCCACCACACTCATGCGCCCTTTCCTGCGAACAACGCCTTCATACGCGAACCAAAACTGGGCTCCTGCAAACCGCGCGCCAGCCGAGCGCGATGCCCGTAATATGCCATGCCCAGCACGGTCGCAAACTCCGGCTCCGCCAGGAACGATGGCATCTTCGGCATCGGCACCGGCCACGCCAGGCGCGTCGCCTTGCGCAGCACCGATTCCGCCACGTCGAGAATTCCCGGCAGCCGCGAAGCTCCACCGCTGAGCACAAATCCAGCGATGCAGTGCTCCAGCACGCCAGCGTGGCGCAGGTTCTCGCGCAGCAATTCAAAAAGCTCGCGGGCGCGCGGCTCCAATATTTCGCCGGCCAGGCGCTGCGGCATCATGCGTGACGGCCGGTCGCCCACTGACGGCACCTCAACTTCATTGCCCTCAGGAATCAGCGTCGGCACCGCGTTGCCAAAATTCTTCTTCAGCGTCTCCGCCGCCGCCAGCCCCGTACACATGCCTACCGAAAGATCGCTGGTAAAGTGATCGCCTCCGATCGGAATGACCGCCGTATGCGCGACCGCGCCCTGCTGAAAAACAATCAGATCGCAGGATCCCGCGCCAAGATCCACAAGGCAAACTCCAAGTTCGCGCTCGTCCGAGCGCAACACGGCATCCGCGCACGCCAGCGGCTCGAAAATCGTATCGTCAACGTGCACGCCGGCCCGATTCACCGCCGTCACTATGTTCTGCGTCGCGCTCGACGAAGCGCTGACAATGTGCACGCGCACCTCGAGCCGCGTCGCCATCATCCCCGTCGGATCTTGCACTCCCGGCTGATCGTCGAGAATGAATTCTTGCGGCAGAAGATGAAGAATTTCGCGATCCGCCGGCAATGGCACGGTGCGCGCCTTGTCCACAGCCTGGCGAATTTCCTCGCGCGCAATTTCGCGCGACCGCGCGCCAAAAGTTATCCCGCCGTGGCTATTCATCCCGCGAATGTGCGCCCCCGCAATTCCCACCAGCGCATGCTCAATCGCAATGCCCGCCACATCTTCCGCGTGCTCGACCGCCTTTTGAATGCTGCTCACCGCCTTGTCGAGTTCGGTGATCACGCCCTTGCGCAGCCCGCGCGATTCGCTGATGCCGTGGCCGCGATATCGCAGCCCGTTCTCACTCAACTCCGCCACCAGCACGACAGTCTTGGCGCTCCCTACGTCGATGGCGGTAACAAAATTGGGGTCATGATTGGGCATAAGTAAGGCTCGGCATATCAATAATCGCTAGTTTTGCGGACTCTCCTTAGGAATTGCCGCACTCGGCTTTTTTGCTGTGACAGCGGTGGCCGCCGGCGCCAAATGCGGCGTTGGCGTATTGCTAGTGGCAGAGACCGAGACCCGCGGCGTGTTTCCACTCGGCTTCGGCGGCGCTTGACTCGCCGGCGCGGGCTTGGCCGGCGCTGGCTTAATTGCCACGGCCTTAACGGGAATTGTTTTAGCTGCAGCTAGCTTTGCCGGGGCGCCCTTCGCCGGAGCATGATGCACCGCGGCCTTCACCTTGGGCTTCACTTCTTTTTTCGCCGGAGCTGGCGGCGTAGTGGGATGGGTCACGTATTTCTCGTAGTTCACGAGCGCTGCGGTTTTCACGCCCGCAGCCATCGCCGCTTTCGCAGCTGCCGGCGTCAGGACCGGCTGACGCGCCATCCCGTTGAGATCGGGATTCACAATGATCTGCCCGTCATAGCGCAAATCGACCGACTCGAGCTTGTCGAACTGCTGCCGCCACTGCTGCACATGCGTGACGTACGTCTTATAACGTTGCAGATAATTTCCCGACCCCAGGTGCACCAGCACTTCGCCATTCGCGTCGGCTGCGAGCACCTTCACATCCTCCGGATCGCTGAGATCCACCTCGCTCAGCTCCTGCGAGTAATGGGCGCCAGTCGAATCGAGTTCGCGCACCAGCACGTTGTAATTCTTCATTCGCGCCGTGCGCGTGGAGAGCAGTTCGCCCGCGTTCATCCCCGCAATTACCGGAAATGAATACTTGCGCTTGCCGCCCGGAGCAAGCTCCATCAGCGTCCCTCCAGCGTCGATCAGCGAGATATGGGATGCGATGCGGGCGAAGGCCACCGGCGTTCGTTCATGGATCTCAATGCGCAGACGATTCGGCACAAAGCGCATCACGCTGGCCGATTCCACCCACGGAATCTGCTCCAGTTGCTGTTTGCGTTGCGCCAGCGGTACGAAGAAAATGTTGCGCCCGATATCGCCGCCCATCACTTCCATGATCTGCGCGTGTGTCACGTGGTCGGCGCCTGCCACCTCGATCTGATCGCTCGAATCGATGCGAAAACGCCAGGAGTGCTTGCCATAGCGGTAGAGGCTCAGCCCCGCGACGCCGATAATCGTCAGCGCTATTAGCGCCGCGCCCACCCACAGCAATCGATTGGCAGTCTTTTTAGGAAGTGAACCGCGCCTCACCGAGACGCGCTTTTGCCCGCGCAAAAATGGGGATTCCTGTTCCGTTTCCAGATCGACGAGCCGTGCGTCGTCGAAAGGCTCGCGCTCGGGAGCCTCGTGCTGCGAAACATCGCGCGGAAGAGCATACAACTCTTCCTGGACTGCGGTGGAACTTGATTTCCGCGCCACTCTTTCGAGTCAGTTGTCGACAGAAAACCGCTGAGCAAAATTACTATAACTGGTTTCAGAGAAATGAGACAGTGCGAAGTTGGTTCAAATGTGAGTTTGGAAAAACATTCCCTGGGGCCGTCTCCAAAAGCTTTAGTAGGAGTCGCTGATTTCTACCTCCGGCGAATCATCGGAGAGACCGACCCGGTGGATCGTCCGGCTAACCACGACTCTTGCTCCCGTCCTTGCTCGCGTCTTTGGACAAAACCCCATCATGCCCCGATCGCCGGCGTCGACGAACTGAAACTGCGACCGAGTGAGCGATCGAACCCGCTCCATCTCCGCGCGGCGCATTTCGGCCTGCGCCCGAATAACCTCGGCCTGCGCTCGAATCTCATCCCCCATGATTTCCGCCTGATCGCGGACCTGCTCGCGCAGCAAATCACTCTGGAGCCTCGCGTCCGCGAATCGAGCGGCCGATGCCGATCGAGCTTCCGCCACAACGTCGGATCTTCCCGCCATGCCGATTGCGCCCGCCAACCTTCGTTCGGCGCGCGCGGATATCCCGCACAGCGCGAGATCGGCGCGTTCAACAGCCTGATGCAACGCCACAAAATTCCCGTGCCGGTATTCGCGACTCAATCCCAACGCCAATACTCCCAGCGCGACCCAGTAAGCGATTTTGTTCGTGTCCATGCGGTGCTCCTCGCTTGGTATGGATTTGGACGAACGGCGCGAAAAAACGTCAACAAGACAAAACTTCGAGCCCTGCCCGGGCTCCGGCAACCCGCGCCTTACACCAGCGCATCTCGGCTGGCGGCGGTCTCCAACTTCTGTAGAATCATCGGCCCCAGCTGCGAAACGCTGCCCGCCCCCAGCGTCAGCACCATGTCACCTGGCTGCGCCAGCGCAGCGACCCCCGCAACCGCATCCGCGGTTGAGAGGGCATACGTGACGCTCCGTTTCCCCGCCGCAGCAATGCGGTCGGCGAGAGCGTCGGCCGTAACGCCCTCGATCGGCTTCTCGCTAGCTGGATAAATATCGAGCAGGCAAAGCGTGTCGGCATCGCCGAAGGCAGTCGCAAACTCATCCATCAGATCCCGCGTCCGCGTAAAGCGGTGCGGCTGGAAGATTACATGCACTCTCCGAAATCCGCATTGCCGAGCCGCCGCCAGCGTCGCCCGAATTTCCGTCGGATGGTGCCCATAGTCATCAATCACGCTGACCCCGGCGACCTTGCCCTTCAGCTGAAACCGCCGATCCACGCCGCGAAAACCGTCAAGCGCCGCGCGAATCTGTTCCACTGAGACATCAAGCGCGGTTCCGACCGCAATCGCCGCCGTAGCGTTGAGCACGTTGTGCGCGCCCGGCACCCGCAGCGTGAACTCTCCGAGGTCCTTATCCTTATAGTTCACTCGAAAGCGACTGAACGGGCCGCGCTCTTCAAAACTCGGCGAAGATTTACCTTGCGGCACAATGGTGGTCAGAAAGTCCGACCCCTGACTTGTGCCATAAGTTGTCACGCGGCGGTGCACGCGAGGCATCAAGCGCCGCAGCACGGCGTCATCATTGCAGCCGACGACAGTGCCATAAAACGGAACCCGCTCCATAAATTCGAGAAACGTCCGCCGTACATCGCGCATATCGCGATAGCAATCCATGTGCTCGCGGTCGATGTTCGTGACTACTGATAGGATCGGCGAAAGCTTGAGAAACGACCGGTCGCTTTCATCCGCTTCAGCGATCAGATATTGCGACTTGCCTAGCCGCGCGTTCGAGCCCATCGCGTCGACGCGCCCGCCGACGACGACCGTTGGATCGAGGCCGCCCGCCGCCAGCACCGCCGCGACCATTGAAGTGGTCGTCGTCTTCCCATGCATCCCGGCGATCGCGATGCCATATTTAAGCCGCATCAACTCCGCCAGCATCTCCGCCCGCTGAATCACCGGAACATGCACTCTCCGCGCTTCGGCAACTTCAGCATTGTCGACCGAGATTGCCGAACTGGTGACGACCACATCCGCACCGGCGATGTTCGCGGCAGCGTGTCCCTCGAAAATGGTCGCGCCCAGAGAAGCAAGCCGCTCGGTGACCGTCGAATGCTTCCAATCAGAGCCGGAAATCTGGTAGCCAAGATTCAGCAGCACCTCGGCGATCCCACTCATGCCGATGCCGCCAATGCCCACGAAATGTATGCGCTGAATCTTGCCGAACATGAAAATTAATCGAATGAATGCTGATGATAGTCTATTTAACGCGGAGAACGCGGAGAGCTCAGAGTAAAAAGCTAACCAGCATTTTCCGTAAATTCTCCGCGGACTCGGCGTCCTCTGCGGTTACAGGGTTTGGTCGTGGCTGGCCAGTTCTCTGACCATCTCCGCAATCTCCTCGACCGCTTTCGGATGCGCCAACGACTTCGCCGCCGCCGACATGCTCTGCAACCGGCGGCCGTCGCCGATCAAAGCAGCGATGGTCTCGACCAGATACGCCGCATCCAGATTGCTCTCTTCGACCACCACCGCTGCGCCCGATCGTTCGAGCGCCCGCGCATTTACGTTCTGATGATCATCGGCCGCCGCCGGGAACGGCACAAAGACAGCCGGCTTGCCCGCCGCTGCTATCTCAGCCACTGTGCTCGCGCCCGACCGGCAGACCAGCAAGTCGGCGCGTCCGAACGTCTCCGGCATATCGTCGATGAACTTGTGGACCTCGCCTGAAATTCCGGATTGCTGATACGCGGCCAGTACGCGATCATAGTCGCGCTGCCCCGTCTGATGAATGATGTGGATGCCCGGAACCTTCGCGCGCAAACCGGGCAGTGACTCAATCATGGCCTGGTTGATGGCGCGCGCGCCCTGGCTGCCGCCAAAGACCAGTAGCGTCGGCGTGCCGCCGGCCTTCGCCGGCATATCAAAAAAAGCCGAGCGTACCGGCACGCCTGTCACTTGGCAGTGCGGAAAGTAGCGGCAAGTTTCTTCAAAGTGTACGGCCGCTGCCGAAACCCAGCGCGCGATCATCCGGTTGGCGAATCCCGGCACGACGTTCGGCTCAAAGGCCAGAGTAGGAAGCCGCCGCCGAATCGCAGCGACCATCGCCGGGCCCGAAGCGTAGCCGCCCACTCCGATCACGACTTCGGGGTCGAAATCAGTAAGCATTCGAGAAGAAGCGGCAATCGCGCGCGGCAGATCAAACATCGTCTTCACACGCGTCATCAGGCTGACATTTTTCAGCGCGCCGACCTGAATCAGCTCGAGAGGAAAGCCTGCCTGCGGCACCAGGCGGGTCTCAATGCCGCGAGCGGTGCCAATGAAAAGAACTTCGGCGGCGAATCGCTTTTTGAGTTGCTGGGCGATGGCTAAGGCCGGAATAACGTGGCCGCCAGTGCCTCCACCCGCGATGATGATGCGCATGAAGTTTGGTTCCTAAGTTCAGCACGTCTCCTGAACCTGAGTGGCGAATTCGCGCAGCGACTCGTCATAGGGCGGGCGCGCAATACCACGCTCCGTGATAATCGCCGTTACGTATTTCGCCGGCGTCACATCGAATGCCGGATTCTCGATCCCGACTCCATCCGGCGTCATCTGCCTGCCGCCGATGTGCGTGACTTCTCTGGCGTTGCGCTGCTCGATGGGAATCTTGCTGCCGTCAGAAGTGTCGAGATCGACCGTCGAGATGGGCGCGGCCACATAGAACGGGATGCCGTGCTCTTTGGCCATGACGGCGACAGTGTAGGTGCCGACTTTATTGGCGACGTCTCCATTGGCGGCGATGCGATCGGCGCCGACTACGATGGCTCCGATCTTGCCTTGCTGCATCATGACTCCGGCCATATTGTCGGAGATGACCGTCGTCGGAATGCCGTCTTTCATCAACTCCCATGCGGTGAGCCGCGAGCCTTGCAGAAAAGGCCGCGTCTCGTCGGCGTAGACGTGAATCTTCTTGCCCGCTTCGACCGCCGCGCGAATCACACCGAGCGCGGTGCCGTAACCGGCTGTCGCAAGCGCTCCGGCATTGCAGTGGGTGAGCACACCGCCGCTTGAGGGCATGAGCGTTGCGCCATGGCGTCCCATGGCCTGATTGGCGGCGATATCCTCGGCGTGCATGCGCTGCGCCTCTTCAATCAGCGCCTGCTTGATTTGCGCGGTGGGGCGGACGCGGAGAATTTCAAATTTCTCCTGCATACGCCGGATCGCCCAAAATAAATTCACCGCCGTTGGGCGCGTCTGGCGAATGGTTTCGCAAATCTGGTCGAACTCTGGCTTGAGATCGGCAACATTTTCTGCCTGTGAATTCTTCACGCCGAGTGCGATACCCATGGCAGCGGCGACGCCGATGGCGGGCGCGCCGCGCACAATCATGTTGCGGATCGCATCGGCAACTTGCTGGTGCGTGGTACAGGTTACATACACTTCCTCAGTAGGCAGTTTCGTCTGATCGATAAAAACGACGCCGCGGGATGTCCATTCGAGAGTTTGAATCATGAGTTGGTCGTTGTCGGGTCGTTAGACTTTAGTCGTTGGCCGTTCGCGGTTCGCTTGGCGTCGTTCGCGATTGGTTAAGTGCTAACTGCTCACTGACAAGTGCTCCTTGCGCACAGCAATTGCTGTAAATATAGAAACGAAATTTGCCGGCGCGGCGGCTTTTTCTACATGGGGACGCCCGTGAGCATCCTGGCGCTCGACCAGGCACATCACGCCTACGATTTCGAAGCCGAATTCTCGCGCCGCTTCGATCGCCTGCACGGTTGACGATCCCGTGGTGCACACATCATCGACGATCACCACTCGCGCGCCTTTTTCGCGGAAGCCTTCGATGCGCTGCCCCGTGCCATGCTGCTTCTCCGACTTGCGGACGAGGAAGCCATTCATCTTGCCGCTCGTAACCGCAACGGCCACGACGATTGGATCAGCGCCCATGGTCAATCCACCGATGGCGTCGGCCTCCCAGCCCTGTTCGCGGATCTGATCGAGAAAAACTTCGCCGACCAGTTGGGCGCCGCGAGCGTCGAGTGTCGTCGTGCGACAGTCGATGTAATAGTCGCTCGTACCGCCGGACGACAACTGAAAATCGCCCAGCCGGAACGATTTCCGCGCCAGCACTTCCAATAGCTCTTGTCGTGCGGTCGACATAAATTTCTACGATAGCACGCACTCAGCCCCTAAAGGGGTAACCCTGTTTTGTATCTTTTCGGCATCGCGAAAGCGATGCCCTGATACGAAGCCCTGCATTCCGACAACCTCTCATTCGCTATTGATTCAGTTTCTCCAGATGCCGAAATCCATCGGTCGCCGCGAACATCGCCGCGGTAATCGTTCCGTTGTACGCCATGTGAACGAGCACGCCCGACGACACAGAATTTGTTTGGGCTCGCACCAGTGTAAGAACCACGCCGACCAGAAAAATCACCAGCACCGGTCCCCACGAAAACATCAGTTGCATTCCATGCAGCGCTGCAAAACCGAGCGCCGTTAGAAAAACAGCCACCGGCAGCCCAAGGCTGCGCGCGAGCACCGGATAAAGAAAGCCGCGGAAAAAAAGTTCTTCCATCAGCGGCGCCAACGTAACACTGAGAATGCTCAGCGCCCAGGCTTCGGCGGAGGTTTGAAAAAAGCTGTCGATCGGCAGCTCTCTCGGAATCGGCAAAAAATGAGCGAGGATTTGCAACCCAACCGAGAGCACGAGGCCGCCAAATAAGCACGCGGCCAGCACGCTGCGTGGCGGCCAGTTCCAATGAATGGCAGCGAGAAAATCGGGCCGGCCGCGCTCCCACCGCACGAGCACATACATATAGGCGAGGACGAGGAGGTAAGCCAACGATTGTCCGGCGACCACGACCAGAGGCATGCGGGCGATCTCGCCCAGGCCCCGGTGGGGGTAGATCCCAACGCGAGCGATGAGCACCGCAGCAAACACACCGACGAAGAGCGCTGCGATGGTGAGACAGGTCAGGCGGAGAACGTCCCAGACATTCCACGCGGGATCGGGCGCGGGTCGAGCAGTTTCGACAGGTTGGAGGTTAGAAAGATTGCCTGCGGTTAAAGGGACTCCGGCATCGTTATGGTCGCCGGCCGCTCGCGCTGCTTCAACGGGCAATGACGCTCTTCTGCCGTCGAGCACTTCAGTGGACTGTGGCGCCGGCGTTTGAGTTTCGGATTGTCCGTCGGGCGAAAGACTCACGCATGCTCTCCGGTGCCAGTGGGCGCGAGTGCGCTGCTCGACGAGCCATTTCTTCCTGATTGAATTTTCTCTGACCCGTTATTCGCCGACCCGATTCTCAACGAATCATTTTTCGCGGAACCATTTTTTACCGAGCCATTCTTTGCCGAACCATCCTTGATCGATCCATCGAAATACGCCGTCAGTGCCTGGCCGGTATAAGATTTTTTGACGCGCGCGACTTGTTCGGGCGTGCCCTGCGCCACAATGCGTCCGCCTTCTTCTCCGCCCTCTGGACCGAGATCGACGATCCAATCGGCGTTGCGGATCACGTCCAGATTATGCTCGATGATGATGACCGTGTTGCCGAGATCGGTCAGCCGGTGGAGAACGTCGAGCAACTTGCGCACATCGTCGAAGTGCAATCCGGTGGTTGGCTCGTCCAATAGATAAAGGGTTTTTCCGGTCTGCCGCTTGCTGAGTTCGCGCGCGAGTTTGATGCGTTGCGCTTCGCCTCCAGAAAGAGTGACGGCAGATTGACCGAGGTGAATGTATCCCAGGCCGACGTCGACCAGCGTTTGCAATTTTTGCTTCACCTGCGGAATGTTTTCGAGAATAGGAAGCACATCCGACACCGGCATCTCGAGCAGGTCGGCGATGGAATAGCCGTTGTAGCGCACGGCCAGCGTCTCGTGGTTATAGCGCCGCCCGCCGCACCCCTCGCACTGCACGTAAACATCGGGCAGAAAATTCATTTCGATGCGACGCTGCCCCTCACCCTGACATGCCTCGCAGCGGCCGCCGGAAACGTTGAAAGAAAAACGTCCCGGCTTGTATCCGCGCTCGCGCGATTCCGGCAGCATGGCATAAAGGTCGCGAATCGCCGAAAAAATTCCTGTGTAAGTCGCGGGATTGGAGCGCGGAGTGCGGCCGATGGGAGACTGATCGATACGAATGACCTTGTCGATCAACTCCGCTCCCGTGATCGCCTTGTGACTCCCCGGTTCTTCGCGCGAACGATAAAGCTGCTTGGCGAGCGCGCGATAGAGAATGTCATTGACCAGAGTCGATTTGCCCGAGCCGGAAACGCCGGTCACAACCGTCATCACTCCGAGCGGAAAGACTACGTCGAGATTCTTGAGGTTATTTTCGCGCGCGCCCATAATGGCGATCGCTTTTCCGTTTGGACTGCGCCGCTCGGAGAGCATCGCAATCTGCTGGCGTCCGGCGATGTAGGCGCCAGTGAGCGAATCGGGCGACTCCATGATTTCGGCGGGCGTTCCGCTCGCGACCAGCGCGCCACCGTGCCGGCCGGCGCCAGGGCCAAGATCAATGACGTAGTCGGCACGGCGTATGGTTTCTTCATCGTGCTCGACGACCAGCACGGTATTGCCTAAGTCACGCAGGTTTTCGAGCGCGGCCAGCAAACGACCGTTGTCGCGATGATGGAGGCCGATCGAGGGCTCATCGAGCACGTAGAGAACGCCGCGCAGCTTCGATCCAATCTGCGTAGCGAGGCGAATACGCTGGCCTTCTCCACCCGAAAGCGTAGCGGCCGAGCGGCCGAGTGACAGGTAGCCGAGCCCGACGTTGTGGAGAAATTCGAGGCGCTCCGTAATTTCGTGCAAGATGCGACCGGCAATGGTTAGTTCCCGGCCCGTCAATTTAATCTTGCGCGCGGCATCGAGCGCGCGCGCAATCGGAAGACTGGTGAAATCGGCGATCGACATGCCATTCACCTTTACCGCCACGCTCTCCGGACGCAACCGCCTGCCATGGCACACCGAACATTCCGTCGCCGACATGAAATCGAGCAGATAGTCGCGATAGGTATCGGAGGTCGAGGCTTCGAGATTCTGCCGAAGATAGCCGAGAATCCCCAAGAATCCTGTTTTGCCGCCGCGCTGCGGTTCGCCATTCAGCAAGAGATTCTGAATCTTGTCGGGAAATTTTTCGAATGGCGTAGCCAGATCGAAACCGTAGGCTTGCACCACCAACTGGATGCTGCGAACCAGATTCTGCGACGACGACCCGGGCCCCAATCCTCCATCGAGCAGCGGCTTTGACCAATCGACAATCACCTTCGCCGGATCGAGATCGTAGCGGCTGCCCAGGCCGTGGCACTCCGGACAAGCTCCATAAGAACTATTGAACGAGAAAGATCGCGGCTCCAGTTGCGGAACGCTGATGCCGCAATCGGGGCAGGCGAGGCGCGAGGAATAAAGCGTCTCGTCGCCGTTGACTACGGCGACCAACACCAGGCCGCCGCCAAGTTTCATGGCCAACCCGACTGACAGTTCGAGCCGATGCTCAATCCCCGGCTTTACCAGCAATCGATCGACAACAACTTCTATGGTGTGGTTCTTGCGCTTGTCGAGCGCCAGATCGTCTTCCAGATTCACCAGTTCGCCATCGACGCGGGCGCGAGAAAAGCCATGTTGAATCAGCTTCTCCATCTCCTTCTTGAATTCACCTTTGCGGCCGCGAACGATCGGAGCCATGATCATGACCCGATCGTCGGGCGTGAGCGCCATAACGCGCTGCACGATCTGCTCGGCCGACTGGCGCGTAATCGGCTTGCCGCAGTTCGGGCAATGGGGCACACCGATCGATGAGTAAAGCAGACGCAGATAATCGTAGATCTCGGTAATCGTGCCAACCGTCGACCGCGGACTGCGGCTGGTGGTCTTCTGCTCGATTGAAATCGATGGGCTTAGGCCGTCGATCGAGTCCACGTCGGGGCGCTCCATCTGATCGAGAAACTGGCGCGCATAGGCGGACAGCGTTTCTACGTAGCGGCGCTGTCCTTCGGCATAGATCGTGTCGAACGCAAGCGAGGATTTCCCAGAGCCGCTCAGACCCGTAATGACCGTCAAAGTATTACGAGGAATCTCGACGTCGATATTCTTCAGATTGTGCTGGCGCGCGCCGCGCACCGAAATCCTGGTGATGGCCATTTAGACAGTACTTTATGCACTTCCGTAACGTGGACGGGTCCTAAGAAATGTTGGAGAGTGGAGATACGCAGTCCGATTCCCGTATCTTATTTGTTAACACCAGCGGGGGTCAAATGCGGCTAGAGTAAGACACTTGCAGCCGGGCTTTGCCGGCAAGGGCCTTTATTGTGAACGAGATTTTCGTAGCTTTTTTATTGACCACAACCGCATTTTTAACTGTTTTTTTTGGTGTTTTTGGCGCGTATTGCGCGGTTTGCGGGATTTTAGCCGCCGTTAACCCTTCCCGCCCGTCTCCTGCTCTTTCCGGCCTGATTCCAAACCGCAGTCACGCGAGCGGAGACTAAAGTCCGCTCTGGCCACTTCCATTCACCTGTGCCATGAAGCTCGACGCCTGCCCGCAATCTATTGCGGAGGAGGTTGCGGCGGAGAAGTAACCGGCGCGCCCGGCGGCTGTTGCCGGCGTAGCATGTCGAGAATCTGCTCCGGCGTCTTCGGACCGGCGTTCGGCTGATTTGGATCAGATGATTGCGGCTGGTCCTGAGCGGCGTTCGGAGTAGCGCCGATCGCACCCGGCTGGGTCGGTTGCGACTGGTCGTCGGAATCGTCCGCCGCATCCTGATCGTCATCTTTGCTATCGTCCTCTGCCGCTCCCTCTGCTGCTCCCGCTTGCGCCTCGCCAGGTTGTCCCGGTAGCGGGGTACCATGCGCGCGATTGAAGAGGGCATTCGGAGGTACGGAAATCGGACCCGGGTAGGCGTGCGGAGCCATCGGCTCCGGACTGCTCTGATAAACGTTCGCGGCGGTCTGGGTCGCGGCAGTCTGCGTCTCGCCGGTGGACGGCGCCTTGGCCGTGAGGATCACGCTCGAAACCGCTGTCGGATCCGAACTCGAACCGAGCATCACATAATCAAACGACGAGCCGTTCAACAGTCCCACCAAAACATCTCGCGGAGCGCCAGGACCAAGGCTCGTAACCACTCGCTCATTGGCGGCCGCGCCCTGAGGAATTTCAATCGCGGCGCCGGTCAGCTTGCGAACGTCGCGCAAAATTTCGCCGAGCGTCGAATTCTCAGCCGAGATGCTAAGCAATCCGCCTTGAAAACTCACCTTCGCAGGCGTCGCTGGAATCTGATCCATCGGCAACTGACTCAGCGGACCACCCGGCAGCGGCGGCAGCACCAGCGGTTTATGGTCCTTATGAGATTTATGGTGCGGGTGCGGAATAGCGGCAGCGGCAGGCGCAGCCGGCGGCGCGGCATCTTGCGCCAGCAGCACGGGACCGAGCATTGCCGAAGCCGCCAGCAGCCATCCGATCGCTACCGATTTGTGTGAGCCGGACATGAGATTTGTCGCCTTACGCCAGCGGCCGAAAGTCTGCCGCCACCGTCCGTCACCCGATTTTACCACCCCTTACAGAACGCCTGATCATCCTATTTCTTGCGCGTGTGTAACGAAAGACTCATCCTAATTCATAGCTGGGTAGGGGTTAGAATTACGCTTGCCAGCGAGAGCGCGTAAAATGCCAGCGGAGGTTTACCCCTTGCACACAGGTTCGACAACGACGACCCGTAATCGATGGCGCTCCCTGCAACTGGGGCTGCTTTTAATGGCGCTCGGTTTGTTGCTCGCTGCATCTTCGTTAGCGCAGACCTGCCAGGGCGCCGCCGATATGGACGCCTCTACCCGAAGTGCGCTCGAAGCCACCGCCAAACGCTATTTTGAAATGGCGGCCCATGGCGATACGGCCAGCCTCAAGCAGAACGCGATTCCGAGCCTGGCCGGCACCTTCGCCGGGGTTGAAGCCGCGGTCAAGGATAACCAGGCCGCGATTACCGGCGCGCAGGCCGCAGTTCGACCGCCTTTCCTGCTCACCGCCGAGGGCCCGCAACCCGTCCCCCACGCTGAGTTTTTGTGCGGAGTATTTGGCCGGGAGGGTCAAACCAAAGAAAGTGCCGTGTTCGTCCTGAATAATCTGCCGCCCGGCAAGTACGCGGTCACCGTGCTCGATGTAAGCGGCGGCTCATCCCCCATTACGCTCACCCTCGTCCTTCAGCAGATGGGCGCGGACTGGAAGCTGGGCGGTTTCTACGCCAAATCCTCGCAGACAGCCGGACACGATGCGGCATGGTTCACGCAGCGCGCCCGCGATTTCAAAACGAAGTCGCAGATCCGCAATGCGTCGCTGTATTACCTGGAAGCCGTCGCTCTTTCAACCCCCGTGGATTTTATGAGTACCCTTACCACCGACAAGCTGTACGATGAGGCCAAAGCGACCCAAACCTCCGATCTGCCGGCGAATGGAAACGTCGTCGATCTCAGCGCTGGCGGAAAAACCTACCATATCACCGATGTCTTTCCTCTCACCGTCGGCAAGGATCTTGACGTGGTCGTAAAGTATCAGTCTCCTGACATCTCAGATACCGCGCGCACCTTTCAGGAGAACACCGCTCTGATCAAGGCGCTGATAGCGAAGTTTCCAGAATTTCGCGAGGCCTTCGGCGGAGTAGTGGCGCGAGCCGTCGATCCTTCCGGCCACGACTACGGCACCCTCCTGGCAATGAAAGATATCAAGTAGTCTCTGCCCGCATTCTTGCCTAAGAGGCCAATACCTACGTAATTTGAAGACGAATTGCGTAGCCCCTACATTTGGAGCATGCAGATTCTCTTGGGCCTGCGCCGCCACCATTGGCGTCGCGCGTTGGCGCTGGGCGCAGCAGTTCTCGGCGTGATGCTCTCCTCTGGTTCGATGCCCGCGCTCGGACAGACCTCGCCTTCAGCCAACGCTACGGCGCATACCGACGATCGGCTGCCCATCACCACAAGCTCGCCTGAGGCCCTGCGGCTCTTCGAAGAAGGATTGCACCTCAGGTACGACTATCACACCGACGAAGCTCTGGCGAAATGGCGCGAAGCAACCATGAAAGACCCCAATTTCGCTCAGGCCTGGACTTACATCGTTTGGTTCGGCCTAAACCCCGCCGAGGTGAGGATGGCGGCGGAGAAAGCTCAGCTTGCCTCTCGTGACAACATCACGCCCGGCGAAAAGCTTCTGGTGAAATGGGTCTTGCAAACGAACGACGGGCGTTTTCTCAATGCCATCGCAGCCATGAACGATTTGCTGGCGATGTACCCTCGGGATGCGCGCCTCAGCTATGAAGCAGGACTATGGCTGCAATCCCAGGGCGATTTCGAAGCAGCGGTCAAGTTCACCAGGCGCGCGCTTGAGATTGACCCCAATTTCGCCGGCGCTCTGAATACTCTGGGATACGACCTCGCCTTCATGCACCAGTACGATCAAGCCATCCCTTACCTGAAACGCTACGCCGAAGTAGAACCGAATGATCCCAATCCGCTCGATTCCTTGGCTGAGATTCTTCAGCAGGCGGGGCGACTGGAAGAATCGCTTGCCGAATATCGCGAAGCGCTCAAGCTCGATCCCAGGTTCTATCATTCGCAGAACGGTCTAGGCGACGTTTACGCTCTGCTCGGAAATCAGGATCGCGCCCGTCAGGAATATGCCAAGGCGCTTCCCATGACGCAGGCGCCCACCGAAAAGCTGGACTGCCAGATTCAATCCGCCATCAGCTACGCTCGCGAAGGGAATGTAAAGCAAGCTCGCGCAGAGTTGAATGCCGTCCTCACGCAGGCAACGAAGTTGAAACTAAACGCCTACCAAAGCTCCGTCCACCAATGTCTGGCTCTTTTGGCCGAGTCTCGCGCTGCTGCCTTCGAGCATCTCGACCAGTCCGAAGCCGCCCTAAAAATGCCAGCCCACATGTCCGGAAAAACCCGCGCCCGGCAACTGGCACGCACCCTGGAAATTCGGGCACGATTGGCGGCAGAGGCTGGAAACTTGGCAACCGCCCAAGCCGCCGTCGATCAATTGCAGAGAATGGTTCAGGCCAGCCGCAGCAACTTGGTTGAGCGCGCCTATCACGGAGCGAACGGGGCACTACTCGCTGCGCAATCGAAAGTCAGTGCCGCTATCGAAGAGCTGAAAGAGGATCCCGAAAATGCTTCCTCCCTGGCGAAGCTGGCGGACTTGCAGGCAGCGTCAGGAAACGCTCAGGATGCGGCCGAAAACCGGGCGCGGCTGAAGGCCGATTACGGCACCACCCTTGAGGACTGGCTCGTCGTCCGCGAGTTTAGGCAATGAACTCGCAAACGATGATATCGATAAAGAAAATGAGAGCGAGAGAGATGGCGCCCCGATCGAAAAGCCACGCGCTTCGGAAACTGCTCAGCGTTGTCGTCCCTTTAGTCTGCGTTGTCGTCTCCGCCGAGTTCGCCGCCGCACGCGATGTTGCCGTCGTCACCGCCAAGAACAGCCACTTTCAGGTGATGAAAGCGACCGACCTGACAAAAACCATCAAGACCACGCACAAAGGATTCGACGCCCAGGATCTGATCGTAGTTCTCACCAACCCCTCGTCGCCCGAGATGCGCATCATCGCCGAGAAACTTCTGTCCCTATCGACCGAAGATTTCCGCAAGCTGATCGACGCCACCAACAAAACCAGGGTGACCTTCCTCGTGGTCTCGAACGATGACGAAGTGCTAAAGACGGTGCAGTCAAATCCCTCTGCCATCGGTCTGGTGAATGTTTACTCCATCAACAGCGGCGTCGATGTGTTGAAGATCGACGGCAAGCTTCCTCTCGAGCCCGGTTATCTTCTACACGGCCAGTAGATCTCACCGAGTATGAAGAAGACTCTCCCCGACGTATTTCCTTCGTGAACTTTTGTGCCCCGAGTGGTGAACGATAGTGGTAAACAATTTTCGCAAATTGCGCTAATCCCCTCAGATCCCCTTCAGTTGCCATCCCTCTCCGCTAGGACTACTATTTTTTAGGGTCATTTCGCTGCAACCAAAACTTCTTACTTGATCTCGTCCCAAGGAGGCTCTATGGGAATCGCAATTTCCCCCATCCAGATTGATTCACGCGTCAGCGACTTCATCGCGAAGCCGCGCAAAATGCTGATCGACGGCAAGTGGGTAAATGCCGCGTCGGGCAAGACTTTCGCTACCTACAACCCAGCCACCGGAGAAATTCTGGCGCAGGTCGCCGAGGGCGATCGCGCCGATATCGATGCCGCTGTGCAGGCCGCACGGCGCGCCTTCGATAAAGGACCTTGGTCTCGCATGACCGCTTCCGAGCGCGGACGGCTGGTATGGAAACTCGCCGATTTGCTGGAAGAACACCTCGAAGAATTCGCGACACTCGAAACATTGGATAACGGCAAGCCGCTTACCGTCGCGCGCGGCGCCGACGTTCCGCTGGCTGTCGAAATGTTCCGCTACATGGCGGGGTGGGCGACGAAACTCGAAGGCACAACCATTCCGCTCTCCGTGCCTTATACGCCCGGCGCAAACTACCACGCCTACACGCTGCGCGAACCGGTCGGCGTAGTCGGTCAGATTATTCCGTGGAACTTTCCTCTGCTGATGGCCGCATGGAAGCTCGCGCCGGCGCTGGCCTGCGGCTGCACCGTAGTGTTGAAGCCAGCTGAGCAGACCCCGCTCTCCGCGCTGCGTCTGGGTGAGTTGATTACAGAAGCCGGATTCCCCGACGGCGTAGTCAACATCATTCCCGGCTACGGCGAAACGGCAGGCGCGGCCCTTGCGGCGCATGATCAGGTGGACAAGATCGCCTTCACCGGATCGACCGAAGTGGGCAAGCTGATCGTGCACGCGGCTACCGGCAATCTGAAAAAAGTTTCGCTCGAACTGGGCGGCAAATCGCCCAACGTAGTCTTCAAAGATGCCGACCTGGACACGGCGATCGCTGGAGCCGCGAGCGCAATCTTCTTCAATCACGGGCAATGCTGCTGCGCCGGTTCGCGTCTCTTCGTGGAGCGGCCGGTGTTTGATCGCGTAATCGAAGGGGTGGCGGCAAAGGCCAAGAAGATTCGTGTCGGATCGGGCCTCGAGCCCGAGACGTCGATGGGCCCGCTCGTCTCCGAGGAGCAATTGCAGCGCGTCTGCAACTACCTTGAGATCGGCTTGTCCGAAGGCGCGACGGCGGTCGCTGGTGGAAAGAAGATCGGCGATAAGGGATATTTTGTCGAGCCGACCCTGTTGGTGAATACCAAAGACGACATGAGGGTGGTGCAGGAGGAAATCTTCGGACCGGTCGTGGTGGCAACGCCCTTCGACGATCCAGAGGAACTCACGCCGCGCGCCAACGACACCGTCTACGGCCTCGCAGCAGGCATTTGGACCAAGGACATCTCCAAGGCCCATCGCCTCGCCGCCGCTCTGCAAGCCGGAACGGTCTGGATCAACTGCTACAACATCTTCGACGCAGCGCTCCCCTTCGGCGGCTACAAGCAATCCGGCTGGGGACGCGAAATGGGCAAAGACGTACTAAATAATTACACGCAAACCAAGGCGGTATGCGTGCGGATTTAGTCGGCAGCTGACGAGTATTGAAAGGCGGCCCACGGGCCGCCTTTTTATTTCGCGAGCATGTCTAAAAACAAAATTTCGGGCAACTTAAAACATATTCACTGCTCTGGCTGTGCCGTGCCGTTTTTAATCGCGTCATCAAACAGCTGCTTCATTTGTCGCGAAGCCTGCTTCCCAAGTTCGCCCTGTTGACGGCCCAATTCGCCTTGTTGCTGGCCGAGTTTTCCTTGCTGCTCTCCGAGGGCGCTCATCTGCTCGCCGAGCTTCGATTGCTGTTCGCCAGCTTGCGATTGGACACCCCCGATTCTGCTTTGCAATTCTCCAATCTCCGACTGGATGTGCCCCACCTGCTCCACCGTGGCGCCGGAACCCATTTGCTTCAATTCGGCCTGCAGTTTTTCGAGCTGTTGCGTCATGTCCGGAACTTTCACCTCGACCTGTTCCATTTTCTTGCCGAGCTCTTCCTGTTGTTTTCCTAGTGCCTCCTGCTGCTTACCGAGCGCTTCTTGTTTCTTGCCCAGCTCCTCTTGTGGAGCCCAGAACGCCCGGGCGCGATTGATCGTGCCCGGGTCGCGAATGATGTAAGACTTTTCGTCGCGCCGGAACCAGATAAAATCTCCCTGGATTTTCTTTCTGAGTTCGTTGACATGCTCCGCATCTTCCCCCGTACCTGACATCGTCAGCGAATCGCTTTTGCCGGAGGCAATTACAAAGCTCTGCTCCTCGTCGTTGCCGTACGAATAGAAATTATGATTCGACGAACTGTCATTCGGCGAACTACGGTCCGCCGAGCTGTAGGTCGACGAACTTTTGGTCGACGAACTCTGACTCGAAGACCTATTCGACGCCTCGCTCGGCGCCGACGCAACCTGCGAGTCCGTCGACAGCGCAGTCGAAGTCTGGTCCTGCGCCAACTCACTTATCAAACCAGGAGTGGGACGATTCACGCTGCGACCCGCCGGATGCGCCGAAGCGGTGACATAAACGATGGACACCGCGAGCGCGACGACCATAACTGCAACTGATTTCGTGAGATTCATGGCAACGGTTCCCTTCCAACTTAGAATTCTTTCTACTCTTTCTTCGGCTTGACGTTCCGCACGTCCGGCAGTCGCCATCGAAACTCCCTGCCACCAAACCCGCCTCGGCGTGTCTTGCAATGCTTCAAAAAAACCAAGCAACGTCGTGGCGTAAGCTTTGAGATCCGCGCCGCTGGCCAATGCCGCTTCGTCGCTCGCTTGTTCCATAAGCTCGGCCAGATGCCGGTTCAGCCACCAGGCAAGCGGGTTAAACCAGAAAATCGAGCAATGCAGAAGCGCAAGCCGCTGCGTGAGAGTGTCGCGCCGCGCAATGTGCGACACCTCGTGCGCGATGACAGCATCAAGCTTCGCATCGTCCCAATCGCGCCAGTTCGCAGGAAGCAAAATAACCGGGCGCACTACGCCCGTCGTGACCGGCACGGAAATAAATTCAGATTCGGCAACATGCGGAAGGAAAGTCAGGCCGTCCCTTCGAGCGCGAAAAGCAACCCCGTCGCTGATGCGTGTTTCAAAAATGACTTGCGATGCGCGGCGCAACCGGTGCCCGAACCCAAGTCCCACCAGCAACCGCACGAAAAGGAAGAAAGCTACCGCCAGATAAATTTCAGCCACAACAAAATTCCAGCGAATCGCGCGCCACTCAAATCCTGCGGAGGCTGCAGGCCTAACCGAAGTCGCGGTCCCCGCATTCGGAGGGATTGAACCAACATAAATCGATCCAACATCGGTCCGGCGCCCCGTGCTCCGATCGACGGTGCGTTGCCCCGCTCCATACCTATCTTGCAGAAACGCCGGCGCCGAAACCGGCAGCGACGGCAGCATCCGCTGCAGCAAAGGCATCGCGAGCGCCGCACAGAGCACAGCGGTCCAGGTGAAGAGGCGCACGGAAGTGCTTTTCGCGCGAAACCCGGCCAGCCCCAGCCCCGCGACGCCTCCCAGCGCAAGAGCACGCACAGCCGAAGTTGCGAGCGGGATGAGAAGACTCGTTAACACTTGGCCGGCAGCAGGTGTCATGGCTTATCCTCTTGCTTCTCGGCGATCTTGCGCGCCAGTCGCTCCAGTTGCTTCCGGTTGAGCACGGCGTTGTCCACCATGCCGAGCACAAGCAACTCGGCCGATCCTCCACAAAAGCGATCGATGATTCCCTTCACCGCGCGGACGGCAACATTCTGTCGCGCATCCCGCGCCTTATAAATAAATGTGCGCCCCTCGATCTCGTGCGTCAGATAACCCTTCTCTTCGAGACGGCGCAGAACCGTACGGATCGTCGAATCCTTCATCGGACGCGATGATGCCAGCCCCTCGCGGCACTCCTCGGAGGTAGACGGCCCGTGGCTCCAAACGTAATCCATAACGAGTTGCTCGACTTCCCCAAGGTTCTTCAGGCGGCTTTTCGATGTGTTATTCATTGTAGCGTTACAACATGTAACATATAAAGGAGAGGACCGTCAAGAAAATTTCGGCGCTCTCGGAAGTGCAGCAGAATGCGGTCGGAGGAAAGAATTCAGAACACTACGATGAGGTTGGAGGCGCGGGAGAGAATCGAACTAGGCCGCGTGTTGCAAACAAAGCAAATAACTGATTCTATTGTTCGTGTTTGGTGCGCCAGTTGATCACATAATGGGGTCGCTAGCACAAACTAGCACAAAATTATCTCGGACTCCCCGGTTAATGGGTCGCAAGCAAGTCTTCACTTCGTCTTCGGATTATCGTTCCCGTGACCGGGAAGTACTTCATTCTTGTCAACTGATCGCACTTCATCACAGCCTACTTGTACGTTTACATCTTCATAGCTCACCACTGTGGAACCGTGCGGAACCACGACCGCCCCATCCTTGGGTACGGTCATCTGGTTCGCCAGTCCCGATAGATTCTCGGCCAGCGTGTGTAGTTCCTTTACGGTTTCCCTTGTCTTGGCGAGCGCCTTAACGTAGTCCTCCATTTCCAAGTAGCCGCTTATGAGTTGTAGATGGCTCGTCATTCTGCGAACCGACTCCTTCACCGCTCTTAGCATGTCGGTTCCTCCTTCCCGTTGCGCCGGAGTAATAAGGTCCTTATGGTATGGCAATCCAAAGAAGAAGAAATGTTCAATTTTGGACAGTGGACCCGAACGGTTGAAGGTCTCGGGGACGGACTTGAGAAGCGCGGGGTATTCCTTTTCCGTGGTCGGCAGCGTGGGCGCTTCATCAAGGCGAATCTTCGCGGCCTTAGGCGCGATCTAGCCAACCAGAGTCCAGGCAGAAGATGAGGTTGGAGGCGCGGGTGAGAATCGAACTCACGATAGAGGTTTTGCAGACCTCGGCCTTACCACTTGGCTACCGCGCCGTATCGCTCGCCAAAACGACACACTAAACTAAGCACGCTAAAACGAAAAACCCTCGCCAGGGCAGGGCTTCAAGAACTGGAGCGGGAGACGGGATTTGAACCCGCGACTTCGACCTTGGCAAGGTCGCACTCTACCACTGAGTTACTCCCGCTCGTTCCGTCATTCTACAGCACTTGCACATTTCGTGACAATTTTACTGCACCCGCACGAAAGTGTGGAAGTGCGGTGGCCTGGAGCGTTGATAACTTGTCTGAACGTGCAACCGGGCTGATCCTCGGCGGACAGGAAGTCCTCTAGCGTCCAAACGGCGGCAATCGCCTCAACTGGCGAGCGTGGCAGAACCTTCATGGGTAAAGGGGTTTTCTTCGTTCCCATCCAAATAAAGGAACTCAGAACCACGTCCGCGCCTTGTACGCCCGGTATTCGTCCCCGAATTTGGCAGCGAGTACCTGCTCTTCTTTCCTTGCACGGTAAATCTGCAGGGGAATGAGCACCACTAGCACCCAGAGAAGTTTCGGCACACCGAAGTACAAAAATCCACCCACGATGGCCAAGCCACCGAAAACGTAGATCGGGCTCCGAATCCGCGAATACAAGCCATGCGTGACGAGTGCCTGCGCCTTGGCCCGCACCGAAAATGATCCGCCAAGCTGGCTTCGCGCAAAGATCAGGAGCGCCAACGACGGCAGCCCAATTACTGCGCCCGCGATCCGCATTGGCGTCCACGGCTGATGCCAGAGTTGGGCGACGAAAAAGGCGAGCACCGCGACCGCCGCCACCAACGTAATGAGATTCGTCTTCATGTATCTCCTATACGAAAACCATGGAAGACTCCTCCCGCAGTCCGAGGAGCGGATCGATCTTTGCTGAACTGAGCACCTTCAAAAAGGCGAGAAAAAAGCGCACGCTTGTGAGAACGCCTGCTAACGACACTTTACCCTTGGGTGGCTTCCAAACCTGGGCATAGAATGTTCCCGAACACTGAGTACACCACGAGGCTATACGATGCTGAGGTACTACTTCATCAACAAACAATGGATGGTGTCCGCTACAGCACGGCGCAGCTATCGCGTTGCAGCAAGTCTATCTTTGGCGCCGTTTTTCTTTTTGTTTTTCATAGCGGTGGCAGTGCAGCTTGTGACAATTCCCGAGGCCGCTATCCGCGACAATATGGCCAGAGTGATCGGCAACTGCCGTTCGAACTTGCCCGACGTTCGTTTGTCGTACCACAAGGGCAGTTGTATGCTCGGGTGGCCCGATTGTTCCTGAATTGAGGAGACACTATGTCAAAACCGTCGAGAGCGCGAGAGTCGAAGCCAGAATCAGTTTCGGTGACTAAACCTCTGACGAAGCTCGATGAGCTGATCAGATGGGTAGCAGTAGTTTCGACTGGCATCGTGCTCTCCACTGGACTCGCCGCCTGGACCGCTACCGGCCCCTCGCATCAGGAACCGCAACTGGAGGAAATAGGGACGGTACGGCAAATCTATGACGGAACCTTATATCCCGACATTCAGGTCCAGACTTTCCGCAATATTGAGCGGTTGCTTCCAACACGCACCGTGCAACGCGGCACTCACGTCTACCCCCTTCCGAAGAGTGAGGCCCCTCTCAGGGGGGTCGAGTTTACTTCCGCGGGCAAGAAATACGATATGTACGATTACATGTCGTTAAATCGCGTGAGCGGCCTGTTGATTCTTAAAGACGGGAAGATTGCTTTCGAGCGATACGAACTCGGCAACAACGAGACCACGCGATGGATGTCAATGTCGGTCGTCAAGTCGATAACCTCGACTCTTGTTGGAGTCGCAATTAGGGATGGCTACATAAAGAGCATCGACGATCCCGTAACGAAGTACCTGCCGACACTCGCTGGGAGTACCTATGAGGGAGTGACAATAAGGAACCTGCTTCAGATGGCGTCGGGAGTCAAGTGGGATGAGACGTACACGAACCCGGCGTCAGATCGCCGCCGCATGCTGGAACTGCAATTGTCAGGTAAACCCGGATCGATCTTGCAGCTCATGTCTACTCTTCCGCGTGCAGGCGAACCGGGCACGATTTGGAATTACAACACTGGAGAGACTCAGGTTGTCGGAGAGTTGGTACACGCGGCGGTCAGAAGACCGGTCGCGCAGTACCTGTCGGAACGAATATGGTCGAAGTTTGGCATGGAGTCTGATGCCACGTGGTGGCTTGAATCGCCCAACGGTCAGGAGATCGGCGGAAGTGGACTGAGCGCCACCTTGCGCGACTACGGTCGTTTTGGGCTGTTCGTTATGAATCATGGTTTAGTGGGAGAGGAGCAAATTCTTCCCGAAGGTTGGATCAGCGAAGCTGGAACCTGCAAGATGATCGGTGGCAAGAAGGTCAACTACGGCTACATGTGGCGGATTCCAGATGCTTCCGCCAATCCTGTTCACGAAGGCGCATTCTTAGCTCGCGGTATCTTCGGACAGTCTATCTACATAAATTCCGCAGCGAATGTCGTGGTCGTAGTATGGAGCGCCCGTCCGAAGCCAGGCGGTACTAGCACGATCAACGACGAAGACTTCTATGCCGCCGTGGTCAGAGCGCTTCAATAAGATCTGGCCTCCGTTATCGGTTTCCGACGCCGAGCTATCCTCAACTTTTCAGCTTCAGGATTGCCCCTGATCCGATCGAAAAGATACGGCGATTTCTGGGATGGATGGTCGGCAAGCAGGAAGTTATTCGAGCCTCCAACTGACACGCTATCTTGTCAATTGGCATAACATCGCGTTAACACTTTTTGACCGGACTGGTGGCGGCCAAATTCTCATTGAGCGACATCGCCTGATAGCTTCACTTGACGGTCGCGGCCCTGATCTCGCCCTTCTAGCCATACCGAATACGCTACCCACAGGACTAAAAAACAAATATAGAGGCCTGTCCTATTTTGCCTTGATTCCCTCGCGCAATTGGACTAATAATTTCTTCGTGACGGCCAGCAAACAAACACGCAGGCTATGGCTCGGGTTCTGGGTTCTCGGTGTCGCGCCTGTCGTGTTGACTTGGCCGTGGTCCTGGTCCCTAACTTCCTACTCTTTCCTGTGAGAGATTCTAGCGTCACGGCTGTGTCTGCTGGTTTTTCGGTTTTCGCGGTTTCGGGGGTTTTGAGCGTAATCGCCTTGCCTGATTTCGTCAATTGAGAATCGAGGCAGCCTCAGCCACAACCCTTCATTCTTAGCCGCTTGTTTATTCCATTCGTAGTGCCTGCATGGGATCGACGTGCGTCGCTCGACGCGCCGGTATCCATTCCGCAAGCAGGATCACAGCTGAGAGCAAGACCACGACGAGCATGTATGTTGCCGGATCAGTTGCGCTCACGCCCATTAACAATTTGCCAATCGCGCGTGTAAGAACACAGGCCAAGACCAAGCCCGCGACTACGCCTGCAATCACCAGCCTCAGTCCTTGCTGTGAGACGAGTTTCAGGATGGTTATCCCGATCAGCGCCCAGAGCCATTCGAATCCCTATCTCCTGTGTACGGCGGGTACCGAAAAGGAAACTATGCCATAGACTCCCACAGCCGCCAGCACCAGTCCTAGGAATCCCATGACTGCGGCCAGCGAAGCCGCCAGGCGAAAAATGAATAGGCCCCCAAGGCCCTGGACCACCTGATCCGTCGTGCGAACATCGATGAGCGGCAGATCCGGTTCAACTTTTCGAATTACTTGTTGCACGGCTGGAATAAGCGCTTCAGGAGGAACTGAAGAACGAATTTGCAACGAGCTAAAGGAGCTGTAGTGCTGCGCCAGGGGCAGGTAGAAATATGGCTGGCCCTCTTATCGTCCTAGGTTTCTCTGACTTTAGCCAGTGGAACTACTTTCGTCTTGATGCGGAGCCTTGCCGGTACGAAGGCGGCGAAGACGCTCGTGATCGACTTTCCTCGCGCCCCCGCCTTCTCGCCCCATCCGCTCTGCAGCCGGATCCTCTCTCCCTCCCCTCCCACCCACTTTTTCACGTCTTACTCTTATTCCGCGCCCCCACGTTCTCTTGCACGCCGGGCGCAATGCCCTCAGCGCGGAATACTGCGGAACACCTGCCATAGAGACTTCTACAAATATAAGCGGGAATGATGCTCACGACGGCTGTGTATTGCGATTGGCATCGGGACGGCGTTCATCATTAAAAGTACCAGCGCGAGCTTCGTCAACATTGTGATGTCTGGTCGGGAATTGGTCGGAAGTCGGAAAACGCGAAAGTCTTTCAGGCTATCTATCGGATCCTTAGATCTTGTTTGGCCGATCTAATCGGCCCCGCTCGGACCGCGCCGTGATGATGACCAATCAGTAGATAACTTTGCCTTAATCCTTCAGAGCAATGACAGACACAGAGACAGGCATCAGACGGACGATAGCTTCCCCAACTTTCTGCGTGACGATGTCCGGTGATACCCCGCCGATGACCTGGATTGTAGCCCCGAGACATTCTAGGGGAAGTTTTACAGCGATCTCGCGATTTCGTTTATTAATCAGCATCAACTTTCGATGGCCGTCGCGCAAAAAGGCCTGCGCGTCGATGGCGTCGGTTTCCGCAAACGAACCATTGGGTTTCACGTCGGTGACTGGAAGTTCGTCTCCTGGCCCGAAATTATTCTTGATTAGTTCCAGAACCGTAAAGCGGGCGTTCGGTTTGCCGTTCGTCCAGTCGAGCATCGCGACACTCGGAAACTGCGAAGGATAGCCCACCAGTTGCGACTCGCCAACCGTGTCAACCCCCAGTTTTGCCAGCTCCATATATAGGTAGCCATATAGGGCTCCGCTTAGAGTCCAGTACGCAGGAGGAATAGCTTTCTCGACGTGACCCGACACGCCCTGACTCATGTCGCCGGAGAGGATCGAGCCTGCTTCGTTGACCATCGTTTTTGTCGAGGGCGACAACATATCTCGAAGCTCAAGGATGTAACGGGTTACAGAAACAAATTCGCTGGCCTGGTCAAAAAAAGTATACTGCCAGTCCTCCATCGTTTGATCGCCCGATGGCGTGGCGTATACGTGGAAGGAAATGTAATCCAACGGAACGCCAGCTTTGTGGTTCTTCGCGTCCAGGAAATATGCAAACGTCTTTGCGGCATCGGAGGGCCCAGACAGGGCTAGCGCCACAAACTTCATCGACGGGTCGACCTTCAACACGGCCTGCGTCACCGCATCATAGCGTTCGACGTATTGCTGGGGCGTGGTGTCGTGCTCGCCATCTACTTCATTGAAGACCTCCCAGTAACGCATGTCGTAATGATGTCCCGAAGAATGGACCCTCCCCAATTCGTCGGTGAATCCGCCCTGCGTGTACCAGCTTGCCACTCGCGCAAAGTAATCTCCCAGCGCTTTGACATCCGTGAGCTGAGTGCCTTGCGAATAATTCCAGATGACTTGATTGGGATCGTCCGGATACGCGATTGGCTGAGGCGTAACGAACATCCATTGCGGGATGGTGCTGAAGCTCATGACGCTGCTGTGGCCGTCCGAAGCTTGCAGAAAATCCTCAACCAGCGGATCCATGCATTGGAAGTCCCAATAGGTTTGCACGGCATCAGGAGGGCGCAACTCGGCCACTGCCAGCTTCGGATAGGGTAGCCAAAAAGCATAGCGAACATAATCAGTACCCATCCGGCGCAGAGCTTCAAACGCGGCATCGTGAAGAGGCGATCCACGACGCAACATCGGATTGACTACTGCCTGCAGCGTGGGAACGGTGCGGTTCGTTGTTGTCTTCTGCCAGTTCACCGTAATCGAAGGTTCGTTCTGAGCGAAGAGGGTAGACCTCGCGACCAGACCGAACCACGCCAGGCTCAACAAAAGGATAAAGACAAAGCTGATTCTGCGGTCTTCTGTTTGGTACAGTCTGATCATGTCTGCCATCCTAAGTCTTGGTAGTTGTGCTCTCAATCCCGCTCGTTACCGTCTTCGAAACTTCATTCTGCATGCTTATCGGCAGCTGGCGTCCGCCCCAGTCAATTGGCGGATCAATTCAACTTCCTTTGCATCGTACGGCGTGCCATCCTGGCGAACAATGTCGTGGAACCATACCGCGGGCTCTGCCTCGTACGATTTCTCCCATGAATCCCAGGGATAAATAGTTTGAGACTTTCCGTTCACGAAGCCCCAGTTATAGGCGCCGACGTGTTCTTTCTTCAGCAGCGGCAAAATGGAAGCGAAGGTGCTACCAAGCGGCCGCGCCATATATTCCGTGCATACCAGCGGACGATTGTAGCGGCGCAGATAGTTGATCCCCCGCTTTGTCTCCTCCGGCGGATCGTAACTGTGAAAACTGATGACGTCCGAATTCTGCAGCTGGAAGCGTTCCATCTTGCTCAGGGATGAATCGCTCGACCATTCTCCTCCCGAAACCCCGCTGGTGAGCGGCTGCGACGGATTTACTTGGCGCGCCCATTTCCATTCCTCGCGCAAGAGTTGCAGCGCCCGGGCGCTTTTATCCGGCAGCTCTTCAGCCTTATAAACAGGATTATCATTGTCCGGCTCATTCATCAGGTCCCACATCAGCACCCGTTTGTCCTGGCCGAAACGGCGAAGCACTCCTACGATGTAAGGCTTCAATTCTTTATTCCAGCGAGACTTGTCTTTCAAGAGTTCGGCCCCGGGCGCCTGCACCCAACCGGAGTTATGCACGTGAGGTTTCGGCGCCCGCTGTCGCCCGAGGTGCGGATTTGGATCCCACACGGAGTCCAGCAGCACGAACAGAATCCGTATGTGGTGCTTGTCGGCCACTTCCAGAAATTCGTCCATCCGGTGCAGAAAACCCTGAGGATCTTGCGCCCACAGCAAATTATGCAGAAATACCCGCATCGTATTCATACCCAACGACTGGGCCCAGCCCAGTTCGCGGTCAATCGCAGGCAGATCAAAAGTTTCGGGCTGCCACATTTCCAGTTCGTTAATGGCTGTGCTCGTAATAAAGTCACTGCCCACGAGCCACGGTTGTTGTGAATACCACTCATTTGCTTGGGCCGGCGGCCATGGTTTCGACGCAGCCGACGCGGAGAAGCACAAAGACAGCGCACAAGAAAACATTGCCGCACACCGCAGGGCGCGCCGCCGATAATCTTTCCCCATATCTCTTCACTCAGATAACTCTCGAACGTGTTAGGGGCATGTATATGCCGGTTAGTGCGAACTGCCTATTTGCTCGCCGAGTCAGTCTCGACATTCTCGCCGATTCTACCGTAGCCGCTGTCTAGACCGGCGTGATGGCAGACGATAACTTCTGCATTCAGCCCAGCGCCAATTCGATATTGCTCGCAGATGAGGTGCACACAAGATTGTATTAGTGTTTAACAATGTTTCCGCGAATCACCACTACCGATGCTGCCGGCAGTTCGTAAGACGTGTTTGCATCGGCAGTCTGTTGGACTCGCAGAATCGGCCCGTCAGGATCTGCAATACCTGCCGTCTCCATCGCCACCGACGGCTCCATCGGATGTTCGGCATGTCCCTCAGGACGCGTGTGGCCCGGATGCCACCGGTACTGATCCCTTCCGAAAGTCGAGATCTCGATCGGCCCGCCGAACGATGAACTAGGTTCTGTAATATGTTCTGAAATATGTTTGCTGGCGCCTGCGTCGAAGGCGATCTTTACGCGATAAGAATTCTGTTGGTCGCGATTCACCAGAAGCACAGACCATTGGCCATCGGGGCGTTTCACCGCATAAGCCGTAACCAGCGCCCGCCCGGCATCGTCGAAGATGTCGCTCTTGGCTGGGAATACGTCGTGTATTTGATCACCGGGAGCGACCCATTCGAGATTAATCAGCTGCGCCACAAAGAACTGCGCAAGTGGCTGCTGAATGTTGTACTGGCGGTCGACCGTGAGCGTACCGAATGTTCCCGGAGAATCGTTGCATCCATGCTCCATCGGTAGCGGCAGATAGTGGAAGAAATAGACGCCGTTCCCTCCGGCAGTAAGGAATGATCCGATGTAATCGGCGAGCCAGAGACCGGAGAAGATATCCATGTAGGTTTCGCTGGCGCTCGACGAAAGATTTCCCTCGGTGATGAAGAGCGGTATTTGTTGTGGCACTCCATCGTCGCGCCATACCTGCATGATGTGAGTCACGAGCTGAGGCTCATCGTAAAGGCTACCCCAGGGAATTCTGCAGGGGTCGAAGGGATAGTGCTCAAAAGAGAAAAAGGCCAGATCCTTCAAGTGGTCGTGCCGTTTCAGGTAGTCGATGAAACGATTGGTCCACGACGCTTTCCCCTGCGCATCGGGCCACGTTAGGATATCTTGATTGACTCCTTGAAATGAGGGCCCACCAAGCTTAAGAGTGGGGTCGAGTCGGTGCAGCGCGGTGGCCCACTGAACATAGAGCGCTCCGTAATCCTCCGGACCGAAATATTGCCCGTCCGCTTCTTCTCCCATTTCCACGTAGGAGACGGGATAATTCCGATTCTTCAAATAGGCAATTTCAGCAACGGCGTTGTCAGGTGTGTCGTAGAGCAAAGCAACCGGGATCATCGCCGGAAGGCCTCGCGTGACGCCGCTTGTGAAAAAGGCGTCAAACCCTACCTGCGCTTGCTTGGTTGTGCCGATGTCAGAAGCCGCATGCCAGGGGTCGACGGAAGAGCAATAGGTCGTAGTCTGTTCCTGGTCGGGCACATGCCTGATGAGGTCGTGGAAAAGGCCATCCGTGGACATTGCTCCAAGATAGATCTCCCGGATCGCATAACCCACGCACGCGCGCGGATCGGAAGATAGCTGCGCGGCACAGGTATTTGAAGATGCTGTCATCAGAATGCGTACGAACCGCACTGAAATGGGACTGGCACTCAGGCGCAGCACGCCGGACCCGCCGGAGCCGTGATCGACCGTGCCCAGCGGAAACGACTGCCACACGCCGTGCACGGGATCGTGCATCGGGTCGTCGAGTCCGACCCAGTGTTGCACCACAAAGTGTGTGGCGTAGGTTTCGGCCCATACGATGCGAATGCTGTCGACTGGCTGCATCTGCGCCAGGTCAAGGATCACCCATTGCGGATGCAAGGCATCGCTTTCCCCGGTGAAACGCTGCGTCAGATAAGGATTACTCTTCCAATAGCTGCTCTCATCGCCATCCGTCATACGCGAGTAGCCCGCGTCGGGAGTGCCGTCATTGCGCGTAAATCCCCGATGCGGCAAGGAATATCCATAAGAATAACGGATGGGATCGCCTGGCGCGGTCGATCCTGTGAAGTATCCCTTCTCGCCCGGCTCACTCCATTTTCCCTGAGAATTCCAGTGCCAGGCCTCGATAGTGAGTTCCGTATTGTTGCGGTAGGTGACAGGTTGCCAGCCCGCAGCTTGAGCCCGCGCCAGATTTGGCTGCACCAGATCGTGATCGATCGCTTCAGCCGGAATGCGATCGACTCCAGCGCCAAGGGTTTCATTGGGACGAAAGTGATTGGTGGAGCTCTCAGGCGCGATGTCGACGTGGATGGTCTGCGCCCCGCAGAGAACGTCCGGAAATAATATTAGCAACACCAATAATGAGGCGCATAATAAGGACCGTTCGAGGATGGCGACGATTTTGTTCAATGTCACCTCCAGTCGGTATTTCGACTTTTTCTTTGCGCTGCCAAGAATCGTTCTTGCATTTTGCCGCACGCCTTCTCATAATCAATCGATTTAATATGGGGGAAGATACTATCACGGCAAGGCGCAGGCGAAGGCGTCCGAACCGCAAAATGTCGTCGAGGATCACCAGAAGTTGGGCTCAGGGAGGCAATGAATGGGTTCGTCCGTTCTGATACCGCAGCAAATCTGGCAACGTATATTTCGGAATGTAATCATCGCCCTGGTCATCCTTTTACCCGCCGCAGTCTTCGGCCAAGCCTACTACGGAACCGTCAGCGGCATTCTCACCGACAGCAGCGGAGCAATGGTTCAAAGCGCCCATGTGGTTCTCACCGACGAACAAAAGGGCTACAAGTTCACGACCCAGTCGGACAAGGAAGGGCGATATCTTTTTGTTGCCATTCCGCCTGGCCTGTATTCCGTGACGGTAGAGGTGAAGGGTTTTGAGAAAAGTGTCCGCACTCACGTCAGGCTGAACGTTACTGAAAACGCCACTGCCGACATGACGCTGAAGATTGCCGGCGGCTCGCAAAGCGTCGACGTCAAGGCCCAGACTGAAACCCTCCACACCGAAGATGCCGTGACCGGCGAAGTCATCGATCGCAGGGCCATTAACGATTTGCCCCTGATCAACCGTAACGTGCAGGATTTGATCTACCTGACGCCCGGCGTTACTGACATGAGCGACGCCAACAGCGTCATGGACACGAACGGAACGAACTTTGTTTCCAACGGCAGCCGCGGCGCCAGCGCCGACATTCTGACGGATGGCTCCTCGGTCACCAACTTCGAACCCAATGGCGGGATCACCTACGCCACCTATGTTGAGTCGCCGGAAGCGATCGAAGAGTTCAAAGTGCAGCAGTCGAACTTCAGTGCGGAGTATGGCTTCTCCGGCGCATCAATCGTCAACATGATCACGCGTTCGGGAACCAACCGCTTTCATGGCGAAGCTTATGACTTCATCCGCAACAACATCACCGACGCCAACAATTGGTTCAACAACCAAGCGGGCTTCCCGCTTCCGCCCATCCACAGGAACGAATTCGGCGGGACCATTGGCGGGCCCATCATCAAGAACAAAACCTTTTTCTTTTTCGACTGGGACGGGTTGCTCACCAGCAACCTGGGCACGAACTTCGCGGGTGTGCCGAGCGCGGCCGAACGGACCGGTGATTTTGGCGAATTGTGCGCCGCGCAGGGCGGAACGTTTGACGGCAATGGAAACTGCAGCGTGATCGCGGGTCAGATCTGGGATCCTTATTCCGGAACCTACAACGCCGGCGACGGCGGCCCGGTGCGTGCCACTGCTATCCCTTACAACAACATTGCAAACTACACCAGCCCCGGAAATCCAACGTTGAACGGCACGCCCTACCAACTGCCCCAGGTGCCGGGAAATCTTATCGATCCGGTTGCTCAGAAGATGATGAACTTGTTTCCCAACCCCACGCCGAACCTGCCAAACCCAACGATCTATCAAAACTGGTTCACCACGGGAGCGTCACCTTACAATAACCAGCAGTTCGATGTGAAAATTGATCACCGTTTCAGCCAGAGGAATCTGCTAAGCGCGAAGTATTCTCAAGACTGGAATACAACCACTCCCTACCGGTGCTTTAGCACCTTCATCGATCCCTGTGGCAGTGGAATTAACAAAGGCAATGCACACCTGTTTTCGCTGAACGATACACACACCTTCACTCCGACTCTGCTGCTCGCCACGACTCTGGGATTTACCCGCGGGACGACGACAATTGACGCTTACAATTCGAGCCAGAACTCCAATCCTCTTAGCACGCTGGGCTTCCCTTCGTACCTGGAGTCGAACGGATTCAACGGAGTTCCCGCCATGTTCATCGGCGGTGGCTATTATTCCGCCGGCTATACCAGCGCAGGCAACGACCCCTACGGCAATTACCGGCAGGGCCAGGCTACCGGCCAGCTTTCCGTGCTGTTAAGCAAAGTCCACGGTCAGAATGAGTGGAAGTTCGGATTCGAGGGCCGTGTGCACCAGCAAAATTACATTCAGACGAACGCCCCTCTGGGTGTTTTTAGTTTTGACAATACTGGCAGTTCTCTATGTCCATTCTCCGGCGACTTGACCGATTGTGGCGGGGATGGAATGGCCAGTTTCATGATGGGGCAGATGCAGGGGGGCGGAAACAGCGCCTACGAAATTCAATTTCGGCCTGCGACCGAGAATCACCAGTACGCAGGGTTTGTTCAGGACAATTGGAAAACAACTAGCAGGCTTACGCTCAATCTTGGGTTACGTTACGACGTCTCGCTTCCCCGGACCGAGCGCCACAACCGCATGAATTGGTTCGATCCAACGATAGTAAATCCGATCAACGGCGGAACTATTTCCTACCCCGATCCGATCACCGGAAATCCCGTCACGCGCCCGCTGCTCGGCGGCGAGGTGTTTAACAGTTCGAGTGTGCGCAACAACTGGCTCACCGACTGGAAAGACATTCAGCCACGGATCGGCTTTGCCTACCAGTTCGCCGACAAAATGGTGCTTCGCGGGGGCTATGGCATCTTCTTCGGCCAAACTCGCTCCGGCGCCAATGGGTTGTTAAGCTACGGTTCCCAGGGTTTCAACCAGAGCACGGTTCTGATTAACACTTATCAGAATCAGGGAAACACTCCCTGGGTGCATCTGAGCAATCCGTATCCCAATGGCCTGATCCAGCCGGCCGGAAGTTCGCTCGGACTTCTGAACGATGTCGGCTTCGGTGCAATTGGCCCGCTCCGCACCGGCGCTGCCGCGCAAACACCTTACGAGGAGACTTGGACCCTCGGTATCGAGCGCCAGCTACCCTGGAGCGTGCTGGTTGCCGCTCACTATATTGGAAAGAAGGGGACTCACCTCTATTTCAGCGGCGACAATAACTATGATGTTCTTGGAAAACAGGCTGACAGTTACAGCCCAAGCCAAATCGCGGCGCTGGAAACCTACGTCAACAATCCCTTCTCCGCTGCCAATGGTGGGCCAATCAGCGATCCGAACAGCCCACTCTCGAGCGCACAGGTTCCAGGCTATCAACTCGAACTTCCGTTTCCGCAATACACTGGCGTGACGACGGATGTTCCACCCACTGCCAGCTCCATCTATCACGCTCTGCAGCTCACCACGGAAAAACATTACAGCAACGGCTTAGAGCTCCTGGTGAGCTATACCTGGTCGAAATCGATCGACGATTCCTCCATGTATGACACCAACGTGGCTTGGCTGGGGAATTATGGTCCTAATTCTGGCTATGCTCTGGCAGATCCGAACCAGCCGTGGCTGGAACGAGGTCTCTCCACCTTTGACGTGCCGAACATGCTGAAATTCTCGTACAGCTACGATCTGCCGATCGGGCGCGGCAAGTCGCTGCTGGGGAATATGCCGAGCGTGCTCAACGCCATCATCGGTGGGTGGAAGACGAACGGCATTTGGGAAATCCACTCCGGACGGCCGCTAAGCTTCTTCACCCTGAACGGCGGCACGCCAATCCCCACTTACGGCCCGCAAACTGCCGAGCTCGTGGGCACTCCCCAACGCGAGCACGGCAGCGACAGCAATTGGGTGAATAACTACTTCGCCAATCCTCAAGTGATTCAGGTTCCGGTGCCGTTTACGCTGGGCAACGCCGGGCGAACCACTTCATCGATTCGGACGCCAAGCTCGTTCACCAGCGACTTATCGATCAGCAAGCAGTTCTTGTTGTCGAACGTGTATGAGGGCGTGCGTTTGGAGCTGCGCCTCGAAGCGCAAAATGCTTTCAACCATCCGGTGTTCGGTACGCCTGACACTTACGCTGGCGATCCTGATTTGGGGCAGATCAGTTATTTGGCGGTCCAGCCGCGAGCGTGCCAGTATGTGCTTAAGATCCTCTTTTAAAGCGGGAATGATGACTCGATGCAGGTGGAAGAATTCGTGCAGTACAACAGTTGGAATCTCAGATCATATCGTAGCCGTGTAACGAAAGGTCCAGTATGAGCATTCGATCCGATCACTCCCAGACTTGCACCCGGCACGTAACCGTCTTGTTAGCTAGCCTCGTCCTCGTATGCGCAAGCGTCCAGAGCCAGAACTCGCCAAGCCATCCGGCATCTCAACTGACGAAGCGCGTGGTAGGCGATTACGGATATTGGAGTAAATACCAGACTCCGCCCTATGCGGCCGCACAGATTCCCATTGCGAAGTTGACGCACATTAATCATTTTGGTGTGAGTTTCGGTTCCGACGGCTCGCTTTCCATTCCCGATGGATTTATCGAACCGACTCTTCTTCGAAAAGCGCACAAAGCCGGGGTCAAAGTGCTCCTCGGATTGAATGGCGATTACCCCGCCCTCGACGGAAATCCGGCTCTGACGGCGACTCTCGTCGGCAACCTGTGGACCTTCATCCAGGAAAAGGGATACGATGGCATCGACCTCGACTGGGAATATCCTTCAACAGAAGAAGGCACCACCTTCTACAACCTGCTGTTTGCCTTGCGCACCGCGTTCCCTACCCCGAACTACGTGCTTTCTGCCGACGTTCCCCCCTGGGGAGGCCAGGGCGGATACGATGTTCCGCAAGTAAACCCGCTGCTCGATTACTTCAACATCATGATGTACGACTGCGCCGGTCCGTGGACCGCCGATGGACAGCTGAATTCCGAGATTTTCTGGGACGCCAGCGATCCCGACCCGTGGGAGTGCCAGCCCGGAGGCGCGGCCAACGAGGCGATTGCCATTTTTCTACAAGAAGGCGTACCGCCCCTCCAGCTCAATCTCGGCACACCTTTCTACGGATATTTTTACAGCCAGGTCAGCGCATTATTCGGAACGTGCGCCAACGCCAGCCGCGAACACAATGGCGACTGCAATGGCAGCGTTGTTTCGGAGAACTACGGAACTTGGATTAAACAGCGGATCAACAAGAAAGGCTGGCAAACCTTCTACGATCCCGTTGCGCTCGTGCCCTACATGTTGAGAGCCGATGGCAAGGAGGGTTTCATTACCTACGACGACGAGTTCTCGACCTGCTATCGCGTCGCGTATGCGGATTGGCAGCAGGGCCTGGGTGGTACGTTCATGTGGTCGCTTGACGCAGATTATGATGGCCACTCGCAGGATCTGCTCAATGAGATGTACGCAGCCAGTCTGAATCCGGATAACTAATGCGCGGTCGTAAGGTTCCGGAACCACGCGCCGAGCGGCCAGTGCAGAAGACGGGACGACGATCGCGACGCATAGCGGCAATCATTCTGGCCGGTTGCCTGTCCTGTTGCACACTTCTGATGTGCTCCCGGTCCTTCGCCGTACCGCCGGGACAATCTCTCGAACTTTCCCGCCCCATTCGTCCATGGGAATTCATTTCGGCGACAGGCACTCGCGCCGCCCTCTTGGGAAACGAGCAAGGGACCCTCGAGGCGTGGGTCTATCCGCTCAAAATCCTCGCCAACTTTCATTTGCGATTTCATGTGGACGGCGTCGCTCAGCCTGCGGAAACGCTCGCGCGAACTTTGATTGTCCGGCCCGAGTCCACCACGATCATTTACGTCGGCGACAATTTTTCGGTTCGCGAAACACTATTTGTTCCGGTTCATGAACCGGGCGCAATCATCGCTTTCGAAGTCGATACCACCAAACATCTGGAGATCGAGGCCGTCTTTCTCCGTGATTTTCAGTTGGAATGGCCGGGAAATATCGGCGACACCAACGAGGGTTGGGACCCTGGCCTCCACGCCTTTCATTTCGCGGATGAAGCTGGAAAGTTTGAAGCATTGGTGGGTTCACCATCCGCCAGCGTGACCTCCGAAGAATATGCCAGTAATTATTTTTACTCCCGTGACAACTCCTTTCTTCTAGGCCCCACCGAGAAGGGCGTGGATACGAAGATCATTGCAATTGCGGCATCCTTTACCGGACATGCGGCGCTGGCAACTCTTTACGACCGCCTGTCGAAAGATTACCTCGCGCTGCGCAGCGACTCCGCTGCATATTACCGGGAGTATTTAAGCAACACCGTGAATGTTCACCTTCCCGATGCTCAAATCGAAAGCGCATACGATTGGGCGAGAGTAAGCATGTTGCAAGGAGTGGTCGACAATCCATTCCTCGGTAAGGGACTGGTCGCAGGATTCGACACGTCGCGGGGCGATTACCGTCCTGGTTTTGACTGGTTTTTTGGCCGCGATGCCGAGTGGACATCTTTCGCTCTCGACGCGGCGGGCGATTTTTTAAATGCGCGCAGCGCGCTCGAATTTCTCAGTAAGTATCAGCGGAGCGACGGTAGGATCACGCACGAGATTTCGCAAAGCGCCGATTTTCTGGCATGGTTCAAAACAGAGTTCGCCTACGCATCCGCGGATTCGACACCGCTGTTCATTATCGCCGTCAACGATTATGTGAAACGCAGTGGAGACATCGAGTTCGCCCGCCAGCACTGGGATAATCTCTGGAGAGCATATGGTTTTCTCCAGTCGACATACGATGCCCAGGGATTCGCCAAGAACGTGGGAGTCGGCCACGGTTGGATTGAAGGAGGCCCGCTCTATCCGGTGCAGACCGAAATCTACCAGGCGTCTTTGGGAGTCGAGGCGCTAGGTGGGCTGTCGCATATGGCCAGTCTTCTGGGAAAGGAAGACATTGCTCACCAATTAGCCGAAGCTCACGATCGCCAGCGTCCGCTCCTGGACAAAACATTCTGGTCTCCCGACAAGAACATGTGCGCCTACGCTCGCGATTTGCACGGCAACCGCGTGGATGTGGCCAGCGTCCTCACCGCAGTCCCTATGTGGTTTCGGCAACTCGATTCCGATCACGCCGAGAAAATGATTCAGACACTCGCCGAGCCCGATCATCAGGCCGATTGGGGTATGCGCATTGTCTCCTCCCGCGACTCCAAATACGATCCGGGCGGCTATCACTTCGGAACGGTGTGGCCGCTGTTCACCGGTTGGGCATCGGTTGCCGAGTACCGCTATCATCGCCCGTTCCCCGCTTATACCAACCTGCGGGCGAACGCATTGTTAGTGTCAGACGGGTCGCTCGGCCATGTTGCCGAAGTTCTTTCCGGCAAGTACTATCAGACGCTCGCCACCGGCTCGCCACATCAGATCTGGTCCGCGGCTATGGTTGTCAATCCTTTATTGAGCGGTTTGCTGGGAATTGAAACCGACGCCGCCACTTGTCACTTGGTTTTTGCTCCTCACGTTCCAGCGGATTGGAGTTCGTTTTCCGTCGACCATTTGCGGGTAGGCGCCGAGACAGTGAGTTTCGATTATCAGCGGACGCCTGACAACATCCGGCTCGAAGTGCAATCTACTGGCGCAGAACCCGGTGCAAAACCGAGCGCAAAACGATGTTCTCTGGAATTTTCGCCAGCGGTAAGCCTGCGTGCCAGGATTAAGCAAGTCCGATTCAATGGGCGGGCGCAGCAGTTTCATCTCGAAGCAAATTCATCCGATCAACACATATCCATGGAACTCCCAATCGGCGGAACTGACAATATTGTCCAAATCAGTATGGAGAGAAATTTCGAGCTGAGTTGGTCGTCCACGCTTCCGCCGCTAGGAGATACTAGCCACGGCCTGCGAGTCCTTTCCGAATCTTGGACGCCGGCGAAGGATACATTAACGTTGCTGCTTTCGGGCGCAGCCGGACAGAGCTATGATTTTTGGGCCTGGAATGCTCGCCAAGTCTCTTCGATCGAAGGCGCTCAACTGGACAGTACAGCAGAACGGGCCGCAGAACGATACTCAGATCCCGCAAAAGTGCACGTACAGCTTCCGATGAGCGTGCCGGATGCCGATCCGAAAGCCACTGTCATCTTTCACTTTACGCGCGCTGCGACAAAATAAGACTGCACTGAAGAACGAGAGGTTCTCGATCCTGAATTTTATGGAGAGTCTTACAAATGCCTCGGAATCTTAAAGCGATTGTGTTCCTGGCCGAAGTTATCTTCCTCTTTCTCTGTGTAGCTCAGGCGCAGCAGCCAACAGCGGATGCCGCGGATCATGACTGGTGGAAGCATGCGGTCTTCTATGAGGTTTATCCGCGCAGCTTTAGCGATAGTAACAATGATGGAATCGGAGATCTCAAGGGCATTGATTCACATCTCGATTACCTGAAAGATCTTGGAGTGGATGCAATCTGGATAACGCCGTGTTATCCCTCGCGTCAAGTCGATTTCGGCTATGATGTCTCCGATTATGAAGACATCGATCCGATGTATGGCACGCTCAAGGACTTCGAGCATCTGGCGCGCGATGCTAAGAAAGATGACATCCGCATCATCATGGATTTCGTGCTGAACCACACTTCTCCCCAAAACAAATGGTTTATCGATTCGGCGTCATCGCGCAATTCGGCGCATCGCGATTGGTATATTTGGCGCGACGGCAGAGGGCCCGGCATTCCGCCGAGCAATTGGACGTCTGGATTTGGCGGATCAGCATGGCAGTTCGATCCTAAGACGGGCCAGTACTACTACCATTTTTTTGCCGTCGGGCAGCCCGATCTCAATTGGCGCAACCCGGCAGTTGAGAAAGCTATGTTCGATGTCACGCGCTTTTGGTACCAGCGCGGAGTTTCCGGCTTTCGGCTCGATGCTGTCGACCTTTTGTTTGAGGATCCGGACCTTCGCGACAATCCGCTGTTGCCGGGCAAGAACGAGTTTGGCGACCCCAACATGCAGAACAAGTACAACGACAAACTGCCGGAGGTTCACACCGAGCTGAAAAAGTTGCGCAAAGTGGCCGACGAGAATAACGCAGTTTTGATCGGCGAGACCTATACATCGAACCGGGATGAACTCCAGGAATATTACGGCGACCACAACGATGAAATCCAGATGCCGATGGATTTCATGTTCTGCCAGGTCGACAAACTTTCGCCCGCTGACTTTCGCACCCAAATCGCCAATGCGGAGTCCACCGGCGGATGGCCGGTTTACGTGATCGGCAATCACGACATGACGCGTTCTTATAATCGCTACGGTGACGGCCAGCATAATGACCAAATCGCCAAACTCATGGCCGGCCTCTATCTGACTCTTCGCGGCACACCGGTGCTGTACTACGGAGAAGAATTGGGGATGGAGAACAACGATCCTGTGCGCAAAGAGGACGTGAAGGACCCCATCGGCATCGCTGGATGGCCCGCCGAAAAAGGCCGCGATGGCGAACGCACTCCGATGCAGTGGAACGATTCACCGAATGCCGGATTCAGCCGGGCCACTCCATGGCTGCCCGTTCCCGCCAGCTATAAAACGCACAACGTCGCCAGCGAACTCAAAAACCCTGATTCTGTCTTGCAGTTCTATAGGCGCCTTCTCGCATTACGCCATCATGAGCCTGCGCTCCTCGACGGAAACTACATCGCCCTCAACGAAGACAATCCCAATGTCCTCTCATACCTTCGCCGCTACAAGAATGAAACGGTGTTAGTTGTCCTGAACATGTCGAACAACAAACAGCAGATCGCTTTCGATCTTTCTGCCCAGGGCTTACCTTCCGCGAAGGCCACGCCTCTGCTCACAACTTTAGCGGCTCCGCCAACAGGTCAGTTGAGCCAGGTCGCTCTCGATCCTTTCGCGGTTTACATCACGCGAATTTCCCAGTGAGTTAAGGTTCGCATGCTCACCCTTCACAAAATGCGGCTTTCGCCGCCCCCAAAACGCCTGCGGCTTCTTGAAGAGTCGGTGCGCCTGATTCGAACATTCTTAGTCTCGTTGACCCTCGGCTTCTTCACCGTGGTGGCCTTTGCCCAACCGAATGTCCCCAAATCTCGCCCGGTCGTGGTCGGATACTTCCGAGGCGATAGCATGCTCCGGCAGTTCTACATCAAGGATCTGATCTCAAGCGGTTCAGCCCGAGTTCTTGATCAGATCAATTATTCGCAGGCGCACATTGTCGATAATCGGTGTGCCATCGCGGATCCGGTTGCGGATCTGACTTACTCCTTTGCCGCCGACAACAGCGTAGACGGCACCGCCGATACACCAGCCATGCCGCTCCGAGGAAATTTCCATCAGTTTCAGGAACTGAAACGTCTCTATCCGCGCCTTAAGATACTGATGTCTCTCGAAGGCAACCCAGACGTATTTGTGAAAGCGGCGCAGCCCGAAAATCGCGTTGCCTTCGTCACCTCCTGCGTTCAGCAATTCATTCAAGGTAAACTGCCGGGTGGAATCAATGCATCCGGCCTCTACGACGGCATCGATATCGATTGGGAATATCCTGAAGAAGCCGACAAGCTCAATTTTGTCGCGTTGCTAGCGGAGTTTCGACGGCAGTTCAATGCCATCGGACCAAATTTTCTGTTGAGCGTCGCCATGGGCACGGCGCGCTCGAATTATCAGCATCTTGATATGACGGCTGTTGCCCTTTATGCCGACCAGATCGCGATCATGACCTACGATTACGCCGGGCCTTGGAGCAAGCGAACCGGCCTGGTGGCTCCTCTTTATCATTCGCCGGGAGACCCAGAAATAGAGGGCGACGTGGACTCGACGATTTCGAGATACAAGGAAGCTGGAGTTCCTGTCTCGCGAATGTTGATGGGTTTGCCTTTTTACGCTTATTCCTGGAGTCGGGTTGCGCCGGACAATCATGGGCTGTTTCAACTGGGCGAACCGGAGCGCAACGATGTTCTCTACAACTACGTTGTCTCCATTCAAAATAAGTTCACCGTATATCGCGACCCGAAATCGATGGCGCCCTGGCTGTTCGACCGCGCTACCTTCTGGACTTACGACGATGATTTATCCATCGGTGCCAAAGTTAAGTACGCAAAGGAACATGGATTGATGGGGATAATGATATGGGAGCTAAGTGGGGACACCGCCGACGGGAAACTGATCAAGACTATCGCTAACGGACTCGATCGTCACGATGAAGCGGGCACAGCCGCAGGCACGTCACGGTAAATTCTTCGAAGCTGAAACATTGGAATTTCCGACACTTCCGAAATTACAAAAACGTGACTATGAAAGAGAATCGAGTAATTTTTCTTGCGTTGTTCCTCTCATCCGCTCTGCTCAACATTAGTGTTAGTTCTGCTCAAGACACGCCGAATCCGCCTCATTCGGAACAGATTTCTGCGCCCGCGTGCCAATCGCCGCCTGATTGGGACACGGCGCGCGCGACCACTTGCCCCGAGGCCGAGATTGCTGCGTGGCTTGATGACATTAAGCACTGGCGCGCAGAGCACCTGCTTCGCATCGGTTATGACGGATCGGAGTACGCGCGGCCCGAACTCTTGTGGACGCAATCGAGCTTTATTCAAACGCAGATGATGACTCATGACCGCTATTTCTACGATTCGTCCGCGCAGAAATATACCGTCGACCGTTATCTCGCGGACTTAGATCAACGCTACGGCGGCATCGATAGCGTCTTGCTGTGGCCCACTTACCCGAACCTCGGCGTCGATAGCCGAAACGAATACGATCTTTTCCGCGATCTGCCGGGCGGCATCGCGGAAATGAAGAGGGTGGTCGAGCAATTTCACCGTCATGGTGTGCGTGTGCTGTTCCCGGTGATGATGTGGGATCAGGGAACTCATGATGAAGGCGCTCCGAATTGGGTTGCAACATCACGCTACCTGGCTGAGATCGGCGCGGACGGAATCAATGGCGACACCTTGGATGGAATGGCTCGCGTTTTCCGCACGGCATCCGACGGCATCGGCCATCCGCTCGCTCTCGAACCAGAACTCGCTTTCGGCTCCAACGAAATGCTCGCCTACAACAATATGTCGTGGGGCTACTGAAAATACGACTTTGCGCCCTCGGTGAGTACTTACAAATGGCTGGAGTCGCGCCATATGGTACACATTTGCGATCGCTGGGCGCACGATCACGTCGATGATCTTCAGTCAGCGTTTTTTAACGGCACAGGCTTCGAGAGCTGGGAAAACATCTGGGGCATCGGGAACCAGATGACACCGCGCGACGAGGAGGCTCTTCGCCGCATCGCAACCATCGAGCGCGCTTATCATTCGCTTCTCCTCAGTTCCGCTTGGGAACCAAATATTCTCACGCAGCAGTTCGGGGTCTTCGCGAGCCGGTGGCCTGGTGCGCAATCGACACTCTGGACCATAGTGAATCGCAACCACTACCCGGTCTCAGGGCGCCAACTGTCGTTGCCTTATAAAGCGGGAGCGCTCTATTTCGACCTGTGGCATGGTATCGAGATCACTCCCACTCAAGAGAACGGAACTTCTATTCTGAATTTCGACTTGGAATCGGACGGGTATGGAGCCATCCTTGAAACGACCGCTGAGGAAACCACACTTGACGCCACGCTGAACGATCTGCTGCACACGATGCGCGCGTTCGGCCAAAAGCCGCTCGCATCCTTTTCCAAGGAATGGGTCGCATTGCCGCAACACATCGTCGAGATTCCCGAAAGCTCAGCCCGAGCGTCGGCGCTTCAGTCACGAACACAGTCGGCACTACAGAAGATGATTCGCGTGCCAGAGGGCGATTTCGTGTTCCGTGTGAACGGCATTGAACTCGAAGGCATGAATGATGAAGGCGTCGACGTCCAGTATCCATGGGAGCCCTCGGCCCGGCGATTTCATCAGACGAAGCTACACATCAACTCCTTCTGGATCGACACTTATCCGGTCACGAATGCCGAATTCAAAAAGTTCATCGATGCAACTCACTATCATCCCGCCGACAACCACAATTTCCTGAAAGATTGGACGGGTCAAACCTATCCTACGGGATGGGCGAACAAGCCTGTGACGTGGGTTTCTCTGGAAGACGCGCGTGCCTACGTGCGATGGGCTGGCAAGCGATTGCCGCACGAATGGGAGTGGCAATATGCGGCACAAGGCACCGACGGGCGTCTATATCCCTGGGGCAATGACTGGAATCCGGAGGCCGTGCCGACGCCCGATCGTGGCCGTGAAGTGCAACCCCCTAGCGACGTTGATGCGCATCCCCGCGGCGCCAGCCCATTTGGTGTGATGGATATGGTTGGCAACATATGGCAGTGGAGCGACGAGTACATGGACGATCACACGAGGGCGGCCGTCATACGCGGAGGAAGCCATTATCAGCCCCAGGGCTCGCGCTGGTATTTTCCGCAGGCTTATAAATCATCGGAGCATGGTAAGTATCTCTTGATGGCTCCGAGCATCGACCGATCAGCGACCATCGGGTTCCGATGCGTCGCCGACGTCGAACGGCACTGACCGATACGATTCCGGCGCCCTGCATGTGGCGGCTCGGCCATCTGTACCATGGTCTTCAACACTCACGCCGTGCCGAAAGGCATCGACATCTTCCTTCGGGTGTAGGGTGACCCCGTCGTCTTTTTTTCCGGCTTTCTCCGATCAGCCGCACACTGCGCGCCAATTTCCCGACGAGTTCGAGATATTTTTGCCGAGGTGACGCGACGCGGCAAGCTGAAGAGAAGGATCGAGGACGACGCCCCGGACGATTATTGAATTCGTAATGCCGCAGCGCGCTGCCCGAGCCCCGCGCTGCGCTCTGGAACTGCCTTAGAATTTGCTATTGGTTCGTCAGGCGCTCTACTTCGAGGCCCGTCGACTCCGCGCCAAACCCGGTGGTCACCGCATTGGCCGGTTTTGCGCCTTGCGCTTTTGCTTTTCCCTTCGTAAGAAGGTTTTCGGGGTTGCGGTTGGGGTTGATCGTTTGGGTCGGTT
>Ga0209008_1000075_pt1 | contig 50103 bp, 39 predicted proteins | sample JacPin_JW_Ref_O3_FD_187963 | JGI IMG/M metagenome (GOLD analysis project Ga0209008, IMG submission 187963) | Forest soil microbial communities from Algoma, Ontario, Canada - Jack Pine, Ontario site 1_JW_Ref_O3 (SPAdes) (version 2) | ecosystem: Environmental > Terrestrial > Soil > Boreal... | reverse complement strand
GAGCCAATAGCGGTGACCGCCGTACGCCGCCAGAATAACCAGCACGATGAAATAAGGAATCAGGAGAGCAAGATCGAAGGCATTGACCTGGTAGAGGCCTTGGAAGGTTTTATCCAGAAAATGCTGACGAAGATAGGGGCCCAAGCCTTTGCTGGCAAGAATAAACGTCAAGGGCAGGGGAGCAAGCGTCAGAGGCATGAAGTCAGCTGGACTATGAAGCGGCGGCGAAGACCGCAATCTAGGAATTGTAACTGATTGCTTGGCAGTCGTTTGCCCGGCGGTTGTTAGTCGCTGGCGAAGGATGCGAACGACCGGCGGCTACAAACCGGCGACCAGTCCTCACTCCTCGGCTGCCGAACTCAGTCGCAACTCGATTTTCTGGCTGGAGCCTTCTTCGACTTTTAAGGTCCTACCGTTCGCCTCCTGGGACTTCAAGAAGTCGGGATCGCGCCAGACCTCGTCATCGGCATCCTGCCAGGCAAAAAGAGTGTAGGTTCCCGGAACCAGGCCGCGAATGATGAAGTGACCACTCTGGTCGGTCGCGCCGATGCCGAAGCGATCGGGAAGTTTACGGTATTTTTCTTCTGGAACGGCGACCACGGTAGCGTTGGGCACGGGATTATCGTTGTCGATGTCTTTCCCTTTTTCAGCTTCTTTGCCAACGACCGCGCCGTCTATCACCCCTCCCCTTGAGCTCAGCACCAGGTCGAGCGAGGCTGGGCCGCTTGCGGTGAATCCGGCTTCGATGTTTCGGTCGCCGAGCCTGACCGACTTGAGGAAAAAGTTATTCTGCGGCTCGCCGCCAAACACTCGAACGATAAAATTTCCGGGACTCACATTCTTCCACTCGAAATTGCCCTGGCGGTCGACGACCGCGTTGGCGCCGAAGAAATCCTGCGACATGAAGAAGCCCGGATCCTCGGGCAGCTCCGTCTGGCGCAGGTTGACTGCGAATTGCGAAAGCTCTCCCGGCACGGCGCCTTCGACGTGGAGATGGCCCGAGATCGTGAAAGAAGGCTGCGGAACCAGCTTTACGCCCTCTACGTCAGAGGCGACGACGTTAATATCCTGGCGCGCCGTCAGTGCCTGCGTTCCGGATTCGGTCGCCATTTTCATGACGTACGAACCGGGAGCAACGCCGCGGATCTCGAATTGGCCGTCGGAGCCTATCTCGCTGGCATTTGCCCGCAACGAATCGCCGGACTTCGAGAACAACTCGACCGTGGGTTTCTGGCCGGCGGGGATGCCGGTCACGACACCCCGAACACGATAAGTTCTCTGCGGCACGAGCGTGAGATTGATGGGAATCTCGTCGCCTGCATTGACCGCGACCGATGTGGCCTGCGCTGGGTCGTTGGTTCCGGGATAGTAGGTAGTGAGATAGCGAGTGTCGGGCGCGGCCTCGCCTGGTGGCGATTTTTCAGGCTGTTTTTCGTAGTCACGGAAGTCGGGAGGCGGCATGGCCAGAATTGAATACTGGCCGGGAAACAAGCTAGCGAGGCGGTATTCGCCGAGATCGTTGGTGTTGTTGCTGGCAACGGCCTCACGCATGGTTTTGCCCGGTTTTTTTCGGAGTGCGATGATTCTCGCGCCGGGCAAGGGATCGCCATCTTCGTCGGTGATGCGGCCGGTGATGGTGGCTGTCGGCAACATGCGGAAGAGTTGGTCTTCCACCGACTGTCCGGCTTGAACGGTGACCACATTGACGTCAGACTCGCGGCCCTGCCCATTGACTCCGACGAATCCGGTGCGCTCGATGAAGATGCGATAACGGCCGGGCGCGACGTTCTCGACGCGAAAATGGCCTTCCGCGTCGGTTGAAGCGGTATAGCTCTCGCCTTGTCCTTCGGCGACGACCTGGACCAGGGCTTTCTTGAGCGGCTGGCTGCCCGGTTCTTTTACCACCTCGCCTGCGATGGAAGCTGTCTTCGCCGCGGGCGCGGAGTCTTGCGCACTCGCCAGGAGGGCGGCGCAAATCACTATCGCGAGGATGAGTGAGCGTCTCATGGGTACTTAGGAGCGGCGGGGCTTTGCCCCGCTGGACGGCCGGGGGCGGCCGTCTCTACGTGAGCCTTGCCGATCAATTTAGAAAATATTGGCGGTACAACGTGTCGCGCTGTGCCGGACGGAAGCCCGCATCGCGTATGATGAGCCGCAATTCTTCTTCGGTTGTGCAGTTCGTCACGCCCGCGGCACGGACTACGTTTTCTTCCAGCATGACGGAGCCGACGTCGTTGCCACCGAAGCGCAAGCCCATCTGGCAGACTTTTAATCCTTGCGTCACCCAGCTGGATTGCACATTCAGAAAATTGGACAGATAGAGGCGCGAAATGGCGAGCACTTTTAAATATTCGACCGCCGTTGCCTCATCCCATTTGCGTCCGCCGAGGGCGGTGTGCTGCGGCTGGAAGCTCCACGGGATGAAGGCGGTGAAGCCGCCCGTCTCCTGCTGCAAATCATAGAGAACTTGGAAATGATTAATGCGGTGCTCGATCGACTCGCCGACGCCAAACATCATGGTCGCGGTGGTGCGCATGCCGAGTTGATGCGCGCTGCGATGAACTTCGAGCCAGTCGGCGGTCAGACATTTGAGGCGTGCAATTTTGTAGCGGACTTCGTCGTCGAGAATCTCGGCGCCGCCGCCCGGGATGGAATCGAGGCCAGAGTCGCGCAGACGTGCAATCGTGTCGCGGATGCTGAGACTGCTGTATTCGGCGATGGCGAGGATCTCCGACGCGGAGTAGCAGTGCAGGTGAACGCTCGGGAAACGCTGCTTAATTCCGCTGAGCATTTTTTCGTGCCAGTCAATCTTGAGGTCGGGATGCAGGCCTCCCTGCATGAGCACGCCGGTGCCGCCCAGTTCGACCGTCTCGCGGATCTTTTCGTAGATGGTTTCGAAGTCGAGGATGTAGCCTTCTTTCGCCGCCGGACCTTTCAACGGGCGATAGAACGCGCAGAAGGTGCAATATTCGGTGCAGAAGTTCGTGTAATTAATGTTGCGGTCGATGATGTAGGTCACAGTGCCTTCGGGATGGAGCTTGCGGCGGGCCGCGTCCGCCTCCATGCCGATTCCGATCAGGTCATCGGAGCGAAACATCTCCAGAGCTTGCTGTTTGGTCAGGGACATCCTCGTCACTCCACGTGTAAAGGCTATTTTAGCTGGAGGACACTCTAATTCACCACCGAGGACACGAAGTAATACGAGGGTCCAAATCCTAGGCAGTGCGGCGGCGGATTTGCGGTTGGGGGCGGGAAATTTTGGGGTGATCGCCCTTCTGCCGGCGTTTGTATTGATACAGGCCGTACAGGCCGCCAGCCACCGAAAAAACGATGAGGACGATCATAACCGGCCAATAGTACCGGGCAAAGAACTCCACGATGCTGCGGCCATAGTGGTAGCCGAGATAACCGAGGATGGTGAACCGAATGCCGCGCCCTACGGCCAGAGCGGTCAAGAACTTCTTGGTTGGATATTGCATGGCGCCGGCCGCCAAAAGCATGGGAGTGATGGGAAATGGCGGCGGCAGGATGGCGGGAATGGCGACGGCGGCGAATCCCCAGCGCTCAAAAATCGCGTAGACCTTTTTTACTTTTCTCTGAGAGAACCGCTTTTCTAGAGTTTCCTTGCCGCCTTTGCGCGCCATGCGATAGGTGAGATAGCCGCCGAGGATGGCTCCAGCGGTTGCCAGGATGGTGTAGTAGAACCAGGGTTCGCGACGGTGGGCGGCGAGCAAAACGGTGACCACGTCGGTGCTGCCGGGGAGGGGGATGAGTGAGTTGTCGGCAATGCCCAGCAAAATGAGGCCCGGGCCTCCGAGATGGATCAGCCAGCGCATGGCGCTCTTCTTTGTCACCAGCAGAACGATGGCAAGCCAAGGCTTCATTCTTATTAGAACTCATCTGCCGCTAGTAAGTTGCAATCTAAAAACTTACGGTCTTATGTCGAGACAAAAATTTACAAGAATCGCAAGTTGGGTGCGGGCGGCAGGGCTCCAATTTCTGCGGCCAGTCGGTAATAAAGCCGGAGCCCTTCCGTGCACGGAGGGTCGAGATAATAATGGATGTTTTGCGTCAGATAGACCCGAATCGTTTCGAGGTTAAGGCCGAGTCGCGGCGCCCACTCTTGCGCGATGGCTTCGAGATTTTTTGGCGACAGGCCGTGATCGCGTGATTGTTTGAAGACTTGCGCAATCATGCGGCCATCTCGGCCCGCCAGCGCTTGCCGGCGAATTGCCCAGAAGGCGAAGACGAAGGACTTTCCCGTGCGTTCTGCCCATTCTTCCGCCAGGTCGATGGTGAGGTAGCGGGTGCGGTCGATTTGAAGAGCCGGGTCTCCGATGAGAACGGCGGCGTCGCAGGCGTCGAGCATGGCGTCGAGATTGGGGGCCATCGGCTTATAGTCGCGTGCTCCGCCTAACCATTTAGCAAAGAGAATCTTGGCCAGCGCAACTGAGGTCATCGAAGAAGTATCGAGTGCGACGGTACGCACTTGCTGCAACCATTCCTCTTTTGATGGTGAAATTCTTGACGAGTGCTCGTGTGGCGTGTTGCCTGGCATCTTGCCGACGAGCAGGATTGAGCGCACGGCGCGGCGAGCGGCGATGGCTACGTCGGGGATGATGACGAGATCCGGGACACTGGCATAGGCTGCGGATGGAATGATTCCAATGTCCGCCGATCCCTCTCGCAGAGCCTCGGCACAGGCTGAGGGAATGGTGTAGGAAATGTCGTAATCCGTGGTTTGGCCGGCGTTTGCCTCTTCGTGCTCAAAATCCCACATGAGAGGAGCCGTATTCAGGTAGGAGATGGCTGAGATCTTTAGCCGGCTCATCACTTTACGAATTGTACCAAAGACGATGTGAGCGGCATCCTTGACCGAGTTTTCGATCGCGGTTCCGCCGCCGCCGCAGAATTTTCCGATTCGCAATCGGATCATCAGCGGCGTGTCTGCGGGCGTGCTGGTCGTCGAAGCCGCGGAGTGTAGCGGCACGCGCATTACGTCGCGCCTCGCGCTCGAACAGAACCGCGGTGTTTACGCCGATCCGGGCAACGTGACCAATAAAAATGCCTGGGGGCCGAATACGCTGATCAAGCAGGGAGCGAAGCTCGTCGCCACTGGGGAGGACGTGTTGGGAAGAGCTGCCGACGGATGTGCAGCTTGCGCTCAGTTCCGCGCGCAGCATGAATCGCCAGAACCGGAAACCGCATCTCTATTCCCGGACGAGGTGAGCTCGCCCCACGAAAAAAAGATCCTCAAGTTGCTGAAGGCCGACGAATCCACGCACATCGATCAATTAGTGGAATTGCTCGAAAACGAAATGTCTCCCTCGGAAATCTTTGCCGCGCTGTTTGAGTTGGAGTGGCGCGGGAAAGTGAGGCAGTTGCCGGGGTGGTAGGAGTAAAAAAGATGCTCTCGTCCTTAATGCAAAGAGTAAAAGGGTTTGACTGACGGCTGAGAGCTGATAGCTGACAGCTGACAGCCATTCGTGCTAGCTTCAATTCCAATACCGTCATACTGAGGAACCATTGTCAAAAGGTCTAGTCATTGTCGAATCGCCGGCTAAGGCGAAAACTATCCAGAAGTATCTGGGCAAGGGATTCACGGTCGATGCTTCTTACGGCCACGTGAAAGACCTGCCCAAAAGCAGTCTCGGTGTCGACATCGAAAACGATTTCGATACGGAATATGTCGTGATTCCCGGGAAAGAGAAGGTGCTCGCCAAGCTTAAGAAGCTGGCGCTTTCTGCCGATCACATCTATCTTGCGCCTGATCCGGATCGCGAAGGCGAGGCTATTGCCGCTCATCTTGCCGACGAACTCAGCGAAGAGTCGGGCAAGAAAAAGAAGGGCAAGAAGAAAAAGATTGACGACATTGGCGACGACGCCCGTATCCGCCGCGTGACCTTTAACGAAATCACGCAGCGAGCCGTGAAGGCGGCCTTCGAGCATCCTCGAGACATTGATCGTAATCTGGTCGACGCGCAACAAACGCGCCGCGTGCTCGACCGTCTCGTCGGCTACCAGGTGTCTCCTCTTTTATGGGATAAAGTTCGTCGCGGCCTTTCGGCGGGACGCGTGCAAACTGTGGCGCTGCGCTTGATCGTCGATCGTGAACGCGAGATCAAAGCCTTCGAGAAAAAAGAGTATTGGACAATCGATGCCAATCTGGCCGCCGCTAAGCCTCCGGCATTCGACGCTCGCTTTATCGGCAAGGGCGACGAAAAAGTTGAGGTCACGAATGGCGAGGATGCGGAGAAAATTCGGCTGGCGCTCGAAAAGGCCGATTGGGTGGTGCGAACGGCGGAGAAGAAGGAGCGCCGGCGCAATGCGACCCCACCATTCACGACCAGCAAGCTGCAACAGGATTCTTCGCGCAAGCTGCGCTTCAGCGTGAAGCGCACCATGATGATCGCACAGCGTCTGTATGAAGGCGTCGAATTGGGCGACGAGGGGTTGGTTGGCCTCATTACCTACATGCGTACCGATTCGACTCGCGTCGCGCCGGAGGCGATCACGGAGGTGCGCGAATATATCAACGAACAATTTGGCCCGGCGTATTTGCCCGATTCTCCCAACACATATAAGGAGAAGAAAGAAGCGCAAGCCGCACATGAGGCAATTCGTCCCACGTCGGCGGCACGCCATCCCGACCAGATTAAGCAATATCTTCAGGAAGATGAATTCAAAGTTTATAAGCTAATTTGGCAGCGCTTCGTTGCCTCGCAGATGAACCCTGCCGTCTTTGACCAGACTACTGTCGACATTGATGCCAACTCCGGCGTCGAAATTTTCCAGTTCCGAGTCACTGGCTCGGTGCCGAAGTTCGATGGCTTCCTCAAGGTGTATGAAGAATCAAAGGACGCCAAGGACGCGGAAGACGAGGAATTGAAGCACAAGCTGCCGCCGCTCGAAGCGGGACAGAAGCTGACGCTGAAGTCGCTGCTTCCGGAGCAACATTTCACCGAACCGCCGCCGCGTTTCAACGAGGCTTCGCTGGTGAAAGAACTGGAGGAGCGCGGCATCGGCCGCCCTTCGACTTACGCGACGATTCTCAGCACCATTCAGGAGCGTATGTACGCGCAGAAAGTCGGTGGCAAGTTTGTGCCCACTGAAATTGGCCTGGTGGTCACCGATCTGCTGGTCGAGAACTTCAAGGATATTTTTGATTTTCAATACACCGCGCTGCTGGAAGAAGAGCTCGACGAGATCGAAGAAGGGAAGCAGACGGGTAACCACGCGCTTACCGAGTTTTATAAGAAGTTCGCTAAGGATCTCCGCTACGCCGAGAAGCACATGGAAAACATCAAGCGTATGGAGAAGCCGACGGACGAAAAGTGCGAGCTTTGTGGCGCGCCACTGGTCATTAAGTGGGGCAAGCATGGTTCGTTTTATGCCTGTAGCACCTACGATAAGGAAAATCCCGATACTTGCAAATTTACCAAAGAGAATCCCATCAATCTGCCAGATCTCGATTCGGCGGATTTGCAGGAGACGGCGCAGGAGGAATATTGCGAAAATTGCGGCCGCGTTATGGTGCTCAAGCGCGGGCGCTTTGGCCAGTTCATGGCATGCACGGGTTATCCCGACTGCAAGACGACTCGGCGGCTAGATCAGGGCAAGAAAGTGCCCGATATTCCGCTCGATGAAACCTGCCCGCTGTGCAAACGGAATCTGATCTTGCGGCACGGCCGCTACGGCGAATTTACTTCGTGCAGCGGATATCCCGAGTGCAAATATGTGAAACAGAATTTCATCGGCGTGAAATGCCCCGAGTGCAAAGAGGGCGAACTCGTCGAAAAGCGGGCGCGTAAGGGCAACACCTTTTACGGCTGCGGAAATTATCCGAAGTGCAAGTTCACGTCGGCAGCGAAACCGGTGCCGGAGAAGTGCCCGGATTGCGGCCATGAATATCTGGTGGAACGAATCCGCAAAGACGGTCCGGTGATCGCGTGTCCCAATAAAGAATGCGATTATGAGCGTGCCCTCGAAGGCGCAGCAGCAGCGAATGTTTCTAAACTTTGACGGGCGTGCGATCGGCCGTCTGTTGTGAAAATTTAGCGAGGCGAAAATATGGCAAAAAAAGCGACGGCGCACGATGCGGCGCTGATTATGAAACTCTATGACCTCCGCCGCGAAGCGGAGATGCGCAAGGCTAGAAATTGGCTGATGACAGAGTTCTGGCCACAGACCGCCGACGAGTTCATCAAAGTTGTGAATGCCTTTCCCAGTCAGGAAAATACCTGGCTTCGCCAGGTCGGGGGTTATTGGGATATGGCGGCTTCGTTCGTGGTGCAGGGTGCGCTCAACGAAGAACTTTTTCTGCAGCCTGGCTGCAGCGGCGAAATGTTTTTTATCTTCGCCAAGGTTTATCCGTTCCTGAAAGAATTTCGTGAGAAGACCAATAATCCCGAAGCCTTTGTCAACATCGAAAAGGTGGCCACCTCGTCGAAGACCGCCCGCAAGCGACTGGAGCGTGTCTCAAAGAATATCGAGAATCACCGCAAGGCTCTCGCCAAATCCGCGAAGAAGGGCTAACTACACCCGGGGTTGTTTTCTTTCGGTGATCGTCTTTCCGCGATCGCGGGCCCATTGTTTGCCAACGTCCATCTGCTATCCTAAGTGTCGTTGTGCGGATGCTCTGGTGGTTTCTCATACTGGGAGTCAGTACCGCGGTGATTGTGTCGGTTGCGCTGACGATCTATATGCGGGTTCGGCGGCAGATGAAGCGCACGGCGGCCGACAAAGAGGAAATCGACCACCTCGATCACCCATCGCCTGAGGCTTGATTTTCCGCCCCTTGCCGCGAAAGGAAGGAACGCTATGTCTAAGGTTACGGCCGAAGTTCTGGGCCAGCAGAACCCGTCCATTGCTCGGCCGGTGGATGCGGGGCGGGAGTGGACGAAGCAAGCAGCGATTGTGGTCGCCGCCAGTCTCTTCGTCGCCTTGTGTGCGCGGGTTACGGTGCCGCTCCCTTTCACTCCGGTTCCGCTGACGCTGCAAAATTTTGGAGTTCTCGCGGTGGGCCTGTGTCTCGGCTCGCGTCGCGGTTTCGCCGCGCTTTCGCTTTACCTCGTCGAAGGCATGTGCGGACTTCCGGTCTTCAGCATGGGCGCTGGCGTGGGCCATATCCTCGGGCCGACTGGTGGATTTCTCATTGCCTATCCGCTCGTGGCATTTGTTGCAGGGTGGATTTATGAGCACAGCTCACGACGCTTCGGATGGGCGGCACTGGCGGCCGTGGCGGCGGAAGTGGTGCTCTTCGCCAGCGGGCTGGCGTGGCTTGCCGTGCTCACGCACTCCATTTCTCTGGCGATTCGATATGGCCTCTACTGGTTCGTTTTTGCGGAAGTGATCAAGGTGCTGATGGCGGCTGCCATTGCCGCTCGTTGGCAAGGGCGACATCCCGGTAGAGATACAACGCGGCGCGGCTTTTGATCTGCTCGCCAGTCTGAGTTTGTTAGAAGTAAAAGTTGAAAGAATAGGATTGTGGAATTCTTATGAGTACAGTAAGTTCTCCGGTTCGCGAAATCACCGTAGCACACAGCCCGGATTCTGATGACGCTTTCATGTTTTATGGTTTGGCTACGAATAAGGTTCGCGTGCCCGGACTGAAGTTCAGTCATACGCTTTGCGACATTGAGACGTTGAATCGGCAAGCGCAGGATGGCATCTACGACGTGACCGCGATTTCGTTCCACGCCTTTCCCTATATACAGGAAAAATATTCGCTGATGTCGTGCGGCGGCAGCCTGGGCGACGGTTACGGGCCGATGCTGGTTTCTACTCGCCCCTTCACGCAGGATGAGATCAAACAGAAGAAGATCGCGGTACCGGGCAAGCTAACCACTGCGTACCTGGCTCTTCAATTGTTCGCGCCCGGTATTCAAGTGGAGGTTGTTCCGTTCGATCAAATCATTCCGCAGATTCTCGAAGGGAAGCACGAAGCCGGCCTCATCATTCATGAGGGCCAGCTCACGTACGACAAATCCGGCTTGCACCGCGTGGTCGACCTCGGTCGATGGTGGCAGAAAGTAACCGGCTTACCGCTGCCGCTCGGCGGGAATGCCATCCGCCGCTCGCTCGGTCGCGAAACGATGGCCAGCGTCACACACGCGCTGCATGAGAGCATCCAGTACGCCATCGACCATCGCGAAGAGGCGCTCAGCTACGCCATGCAATTTGCGCGCGATCTCGATGCCCAGCTCGCGGATAAGTTTGTCGGCATGTACGTGAATGAGCGCACGCTGGATTACGGCGACGACGGCCGCGAAGCGGTGCGCCGTCTTCTCGATATGGGACATAAGGCAGGGATTATTCCTCAGACGCCGCGAGTGGAGTGGGTGTAGGAAACGCAGGAAGACGTGACGTAAGTCGGTTTCACAGCCCTCACTTCACTTTCTCCGCAAACGAAAACACCGGGTCAATATCCACGGGAACATCGGACGCGGCTTGGAGTGACGTCTTCAATTCTTCCGGCATCTCGCGGTATTTCTTGAACCAGTTCTCCGCGCGGGAGCGGTCGCCTGTCGCTTCGGTTTCTAATAGTTCTTTGGCGAGATCAGCTAACGCGTCCGGCATCTTCTCGTAATTGATCGTGTATTTGCCGTTGCTGTTGCGGGCGATGGCGCCACGTTCGGATAGATAGTTGAACTCCATCATCTCCGCCTGGCCGTGCGCCTCGGCGGTTCCGAAGCGTACGGTGCGGAAAATTCCGCCCACGTATGACGCATAATATTCTTCCAACTTTTCTTTTGGCAGCGCGTCGTGGTCGATCAGCCACTTCAACCCGAACATTCCAGTCACGTCGGCCTTCGCCTCTTCCAGGCCGCTGAACGCCGGGCCGATTGCCTCGCGGATGTCGACTTTGCCCTCGGCGGTTCGCGCATATGCCGGACCCAAGCCGTGGCAGATCTCGTGCATGATTGTGCTTTGCAGATAACCTTCCCCCGAAACCTTTGCGGCCTGGTCTGCTTCCATAAGTTTGCGCGCGACCGGCAAAATAATGTAGTTCACGCGTGCATCCATGAAATTCTTGAAAAAAAGCTTCTTGCTCCCCTTCTGCTCATGCACTCGCGGATCGTTCGGCAAATTGTCGGCAACCGCCTGGTAGCCGTGCGTCAGGTCGCCGGCTCGAAATGGCGTGTCCATCACCTCCATGGGCGTTTCTAAGCCATGCTTCGACGGGCGATCTTCAGCCGCCAGCGGCAACGCGTCCTGAATCTGCGGTACATATCGCTGGAATAGTTCCAGCTTCTTGCTCTCGCGATCGTTGCGCACCATAACCGCCGCACCATAGGAACCTTTTACGCCGAGCAGTCCGTCCAGGTAAGTTTCGTAGGGCGCGAAAATGATGTCGAATTTAGGATTCTTCAAGTCGAGCCACGCCAGGTCGCTCGCGAAGTAATCGTCGCTGAGCAGGGCATCGGCCCGAAGACGAAGAAATTTCGCAAACTCGGCGTCACTGCTGAGGTCGGCCGCGGCTCGCAGGGCTTTGGCCGCCGGCTCCAGGAAAGCGCGAAACGCAATGCTGTAGGGAACAGCCTCCAGTTTCCCCGCATGCCATCGTATGATCGTGAACTGATTGTAGACTGCGGCTTTCTCATCGGGATGCTGCTTGGCGAATTGCTCGACCTGATCGTGTGTCAGGTTTGCGGGATAGTACCCTCTCCCCGGCGGCATGGGTTCGGTGCCAACAAACGGCTTATCCTGGTCGAGCAGATCGAAGCGGGAAGCGTTAATCCACAGATAACGCCGGAGTTCAACATCGCGCTGGTTGCGGCTCGCAATCAGAGACTGGTATAGCGTTAGACCTTCTGGATCACTCTGCCGCCAGTAGATACTTTCCAGATAACCGCAGGCTTCCACCAATTTGCGGACGAGTTGCTGCTCGCGAGTGGTCAGGCCCGATGTCCGGAAGGGCATTGGCACGCGCCGAAACTTGGCCAAACGCTGGTCGAGGTCGGGCGCTACTTTTAAATTCGCCGGGGCGCCAGCTTTCGCCGCGGAGCCAGTCATAAGTTTTTTTTGTTGCGCCACGCCGAAAATCAGCAGCAGGAAAATGAGAAAGAGTACCAGGCAACAATTTGTCAATAACTGTGTAAAAACCCGCGACAAAAAGCTTTTAATATGTTCATTCATCATGCGATGCCAGTGTATCAAAGCCGTGAATTCGACCCGAGCGATTATCATAAAAAATATGCGGGGAGAGAACGGCGCACAGACGTTGCTCATCGATGCCGATGACACGCTCTGGGAAAATAACGTCTATTTCGAACGGGCGATTGCGAAATTTATTTCCTTCCTCGATCATCGCGAACATTCGCCGGAGGCAGTTCGTCTGGTGCTGAACGACGTGGAGCGGGAATCCATCCTGAAGCATGGTTATGGGCTGCACAGCTTTGCGCATTCGCTAGTTGACACCTTTGAAAGGCTTTCGGTTGAACCGGTCACACCCGAATTGCACGAGCGCATACGCAGCTTCGCTCACCAGATCGCCGAGCATCCTATTGAAGTTCTTCCCGGCGTGCCCGAGACCCTTCGGTATCTCGGCGAGCGACACCATCTCGTCATGATGACGAAGGGGAATCTGGCGGAGCAGTCAGGAAAGGTCGAACGCTCGGGACTGAAAGAATATTTTTCCGCGGTCGAGATTGTGGCCGAGAAGGACGAATCGACTTATCGCTTGGTCATCGCCAAGTACGCGCTGTCCGCCGAGGTTACGTGGATGGTTGGCAATTCCCCGAAGTCGGACATCAACCCTGCGCTGGCCGCCGGGCTCCACGCGGTTTTCATTCCTCACGACAATACGTGGATCCTGGAGCATGAGGAACTCGCGGCGGCTCCCCCAGCGCGGCGGTTACTGGTGATCGAGCGCTTTGGCGATCTGCAAAAGCACTTCTAAATTTAGCGCTTCGCGCCGGGTCGTGGTTCACGCAAAAAGGTGCCCTTGTATCTCCTGGTTGCAGGAGTTACAAGGGCAGTTAGTCAGGCCAAGTTATGTTTGTTACTGAACAGTAATACTGACGGCAGCTGACGGAATGCCGTTTGCTATGACTACCAATGCGCTTGCGCCTGTCTCGATTGACGAGGGCACATCGAAGTTGGTTGAAACTGTTGCCGAGCCTGTGGCCACGCCCATACTGCTATGGTTGTGAGTTCGGGCGTAAAAAACATGCTTCGTTTTGTTATTGGTGATTTGTACGAGGGGATAGTTCGTCGCGAATTGGAACTCATCTCCAAAAGCACCAGCCTGCGACAGTCCGTTGAACTGAGTACCCGAAATCGAGTAAGTCGATCCGGGAGTTACAGACGACGGATAACTAGAAATCGTCGGCTGCCACGAGGTCTGGTAAGTCCCCGTCGAAGTATAAACTTCGGTACGACCGCCCCCGACTAATACCTGACCGTTGGGCAATATCATCAGACTTCCGGGAGTCGACGGCCCGGCAGTAAAAGTCGTCCCGTTGAACAGGTAAGAGGTTCCTGAGTCGCCTTCTACGAGAACGTCACCATTCGTCAGCAGGACCGCGAAAGAATCGCCGGCGTTGTCGCCATCGGGGAATACAGGCCCAACCGTCCACTTGCCCGTAAGACTATCGTAGACAGCCGTATTCCCAGCTCCGTTGCCGGTGCTGGTATAGGAGCCGGTGGCGAACACAGTGCCATCCGGACGCAGGATCGCCGGGCCAATTTCTCCAGGCGGGTAGTAGCAGAGTTTTCCGTTGGGACCATAGTTGATGCAGCCGAAGGGCGATGGTGAATGTAAATCGACGATGGTGCTGCCGGCAGTCACCCACTCTTTTGCGGAGGGTGTGTAGATCTCCGAGTTAGGAGCATCTTTCACATCCGCCGTGAGAATCGAGCCATCGGCCAGCAGAGTCCAGCCCTCTTCGGCGTCAAAATCTTTCTTGCCCTTCGAAGGGATCGAAGTCCACTTCATGGTGGTGGGATTGAGTTCCCGCATTTGTTTTGTAAGTTTGTTTCCGATCACATAGTCGCCGTTCGCCAGGACCGTTGACGGCGAATCGCCGATATAGTCCCAGCCCTTCGGCGGCGTAACGGTGGTCCAAGTGTTGGTTGTGGGCTGGTAGATGGCACCCTGATTGGTAAGCGTAAAATCGGCGCCGCAGTCGGAGTATTCGCCGCCCTCAAGGAGCACGCGTCCATCGGCCAAGACCGCTGAAGCGGTGGCGTAGGGCGCATATCCCGAGGGGAGACTGGCAAGTTGAGTCCAGGTTCCGTTTACGTAGCTACCGGTGATGTCGGGCGTGAGACGCCACCAATCGGAGCAGTTGTCTCCTTGCGCCATGACTGTGCCATCGGTCAACTGGAAACTGTAAAGAATGCCGTCGGGCGGTTGATTCTTAAGCGCTGTGAGGGTCTGTGCCAGCGCGGCGCTGGACACAACGAGCAGAACCATAGAAACTGCGAGAATAAACTTCTTAGACAAGACTCACGACCTTTCTTGAATGCGGCCCAGCAACAGGCGCAGAACTATCCACAGAATTGGAACCGCTGATTATTTACTGCCATACCCGGGGGCGGCAGGCGTGGGCGGACCATAATAGCAAAAGTCAGAACGCTTGGGTAGAAGAAGAGAAACGGCGCCTGGGGCTGTGTTTCCGGTGCTCTAGGGTTTCGTGTCCGGTGCGGACCGCCGACCTGCGCTACCCCAATAGACACAGGCCGGGAACCCGGAATTTCTTCCGGTCCCGGCCTGCGCTTCTCTCAACTTGAAAGCCGACTCAGTGGGCAGGTGTTGGGGTGGCGTCGGCGGTGGTTGCCGTCGTGGTGGCGGTCGTAGTTGCCGCCGTTGTATTCGCGGTCGGCGCACTCCCGTTGCTGAAACGCGAGAGACGTGGGTAGAACGGCGTCACCTCAAAAGGCATCTTGTCGCGAGCCGAAGTGATCGCAACCGGTTGTGCCTTCACGATCTCGACTTTGTCATCCCATGCATTCAACTTGACGCGGCCGCCGAGAGGTAGCGCGGCGATCTGGTCGAGCTTGTTCCAGTCGAGCGCCGGAGCCGAGGTTGCGAGCTGCGCCATGCGAGAGACGGTGCCGTTTTCCGCGATGTTATTGCCGAGGTGAGCCTGCAGCAGAGCGGTTAGTTCCGGGGCGCGCTGCTGGAGCGCTTTGAGAAAGAGTCCGGCCGCATCGAGTTTCTGCGCGTAAGGCGAGGCCTTCAGCATCTCGATGGCTTTCTTGTCGGCGGCGGCTTCTTCTTCCGGAATGTGCTTGAAGCCCAGATTCTGATAAGTTCCCTCGTCGGAAAAGAGCATGCGGTCGTTGAAGGCGTATTGGCTGCCCAGGTTGTGGCCGAGAACGATATGAGCGAGTTCGTGCGAGAGCACCATAGCCAGGCTGCCCTCGTCGGGGAGCACGTCGATCAATCCGCGGCTTACGACGATGGTGTTTCCGACGCTGAAAGTTTCGAGCGGAGAAGTCGTCAGCACGCGCGTCCGTACCGGACGCGGCAATTCGATATTATTGGTGATTTCCAGGTTGTTGACCACGGTTTGCAGAATCTTATCGACGTCGCCTTCCGGAGCCAGCAGGCCAGCACGTTCCAGGCGCTCGACGACATTGTCTTCCGCCTGCTGCTGCCATTCGCGCTCTGCGGCTAAGGGAGTCGCATCCTGCGCGGTCGGCGTCTCATCCTTTACGCTGTCGACGCGGATGTTCGTAAGTTCATCGTTGGCCGCTGCCGTTTTCAAGTTATAGCCCCAGATACGGGTTTGGGCTTTGAATGCGATCTTGTTGATGTGTCCGGCAGTGAAATCGCCTTCTTCGCTATAGATGTACGCTGGCACCCAGTAACCGGGAACCAGGTTCAGCCGCCAGCTATCCATGTGGAAGAAATAGTTGTTGCGCACCGGGCGGGAGTAGGTTCCATTCAGGCGAACGATGTTGAAATCCTGGTCCTCGACCCAGATGCGGCCAAGGAAACGCCCGCGGCCCGCATCTTTCTTGGGCGTCAGATCAAACACCAGACAGCGCACATCTCCGAGGAACTCGCGGCGCGCGTAGTGGAAGTCGTAATGCTGCCGGTCAAAATTATCGCGGTCGGCGAAGATCATCCAGGAGAATCCCAGCGGCTGATATTGGAATTTGAACTTCCTGGTGAACTCACCAAGCAGATGCTTCTCCATGCCCTGGTCGCTGTCTTTCTTGCCCTTGTCCTGAAGATAGTCGCTGCGATCGAGCGAATCTTTCAAATCCATGCGACCCAGGAAGTAGTGGTCGTCATGCGGAATCGGTCCCAGTTGCGGATCCTGGGCGAGATCTTGCAGATAGGTTTCGACGATGGGATTGCGCGGCGAAAGGAATTTAACCAGTTCTTTTTCTCGCAAGATGACGCGATCAACCACCTGATCCATTGTGGTTGGCGGCGCCAGAGGGGCTTGCGCCTGAGCGGGCTGAGCTGACGCCGATTGGGGGTCGCTCGACGGCGCGGTAGCGGCCGGCTGTGGGTTCTGCGGTGCTGACGCCGGCTGCTGAGCCGCTGCCGTAACCGACACTGCCAGCAGAGCCAAAACCATCCAATTCGTGTTTTTCGTCTTGCTCATAAACTTCCGCATAACCGTCATCTCCAGAGTTCTCAGTACGCGAGTTGAAATACCACGTGCACGATCGCCGTCGAATCCACGGCCTGCCCACTTTTCGAGGCTGGCTTAAAACGCATCTTGTTCGCCGCAGTGATAGCGGCTTCGTCGAGTCCATGGCCGAGACCCCGCACAACTCGATTCACATGCAGTTGCCCGTTTGCCGCAAACTGTACTTCCAGCAAAATCTCGCCTTCCAATTTCAAATTTCTCGCCTCTTCGGTGTAAACCGGATTCGGCTTGAAAGTGATCTCGACCGAAGTCGCCGCTGGACCGCTATCCACTCGCTGCGCATGCGGCGTGTTCTGTGCGATCTCTTGCGAGCCAAAGCCGGAGGTCTGCACGCCCTGGCCGCTCCTGCGTCCGTTTCCCTGGCTGGCCGTGGCCACACCATCGCCGAAGTCTGCGCTGGCCACTGTTCCCTTTATGCCGTTCGCCCCGCCCGATCCATTGCCCTGTCCCGCACCTACTGGCATGTCGAATGAGCCATTTGTGGAAGCGATCAATTTTCCGTTGGGCTTGCTATTGGCGCTCGGCTTCAATCCATTCGGATCACCGAATCCGCCGGTTTGCACTTTCTCGATGGGAGCATTTACCGTCGGCGTGGCCGAACTTCCGGCAAATTCGCCGGTATGAATCAAAACCGGACGCGCTCCGTTCGTCGTCTTCAAAACCGCAGGCGCGAAGTTATTCACCACCACCTTGGGCGGCTCGATTTCCTGGGGCAGCGGCTTGGGTGCGCGAACTTCTTTCGGCACGATTAGTTTCGGGGCTTGAAAGACTGGTTCCGGCGGCAGCAACTTGGCATGCAAGGGCAGTGGCTTCGGCTTGGGTAGTCGCTCCGGCCTCAGCGACGGCCGCGGTATCAGCTCCGTGACGTGATAAGTTACCCCGGGCAGCAAGGTATCGGTCGCCATGATGCCGACGATAATCAGCAACAGGATCAGGCCCGCAAGAATTCCGTAGCTGGCGGCAAAGGTGCGCCAGTTCCACTTCTTTTCAGGCAACAGGCCGAGTTGAAAACCACCATCGTACGTAGGCATTCATGACTCCAAAAGGGGGCCCAGGCTGGGGAGAGCGCTTGGCGTTGGAGTCTTCACCTTAGGGGAGAATGGGCAGGGGGTAAACGTGTCGCTTGCACCTGTACTTTCGTAACCACCTTTGGTATTCGCTTCGTATTCGGCCTATGGGCCTGATACTTAGCCGAGGGGCGGTTACTTTGGGCCCCTTACTTCTGTGCCGCTGCCCGGCGTCGCGCAAAATAATAGAAGAGAGGAATGCCCGCAAGAATGGCTACGCATCCCCCCGCCGAACTCGCTAGATTGTCGGTGAAGGTGTAGTAGAGGAGGACGCTAGAGACGAGCACAAACAATGCCGGGACGACGGGGTACCCCCAGACGCGATAGGGTCGCTCGGCGTTCGGCTCGCGGCGGCGAAAGACGAAGACCGTGCTGCCAGCGATCATGTAGAACAGCCACTCGGCAAAAATTGCCAGCGAAAAGAGTTGCCGGAAGCTGCCGCCAAGCAGAAGCAGAGCAATTGCCAGCCCGCATTGCACCACAATGGCCACCGACGGCGTGTGAAACCGCGGATGAACCTCCGCCAGCGCTTCGAAAAAATAACCGTCGCGGGCGGTAGCGAAGGGAACGCGCGCTCCGCTCATGATGGTGCCGTTTAAAGTCACGAGCATGGAGACCGCCATTCCGGCCGAAACCAAACTGGCGCCCGCGTGCCCGAGCACTAAAGCGACTGCGTCCGACGCCGGGCGCTCGGAGGCGGCGACGGCCGCGGCCGGCAACACGTATTGCACTGCTGCGTTCACCAGAATGTAGAGCGCGCCCACCGTGGCCACTCCCCAGATCAGCGAGAGCGGAATATTGCGCTGCGGATTTCGTATTTCGCCCGCAACCATGTTGAGATCGTTCCAACCGTCATAGGCCCACAGAGCAGCGACGAGCGCCGCGAAAAATCCGGTGATGCCGCCTTTTGCGCCGGCGAACTCGGTCGCGAAATTCGCCCACGTTCCGCCGCTGTAGGAAAAGCCGATGGCGACGATCCCGAGGATGATTGCAATCTTGAGTAGCGTGAACAGAAACTGAAATTCGCCAGCGCGGCGGACGCCAATGTAGTTGAGGCCGGAAATCAGCACCGTGGCTGCGACTGCCACCAGTTGCCCGTAGCTGACATTAAAGGGATGCGAAACGCAGGCGTGCGAGAAAAAAGAAAAAACCGGGAAAGTTCCGAGAATCCGAACCAGTCCGGTCGTTATGGTCGCAATCGAGGCCGGCTTGGCGATCAGAAACCACGTCCAGGAATAGAGGAATCCCGCCAGAGGGCCGTAGGCATCGCGAACATAGACGTACTCGCCGCCGGCCTGTGGCTTCATCGCGCCGAGTTCGGCATAGGTGAGCGCGCCGAAAAAAGACAGCAGCCCTCCGACCATCCATGCGACATACACGAGTCCTGCCGAACCCACCGCCTGCATCATCTCGGAGGGAACGAGAAAAATTCCGCTGCCAATGATGGTGCCGACTACCACCGCGCCAGCATGGGACAGGCCCAGGTCGCGCACTAGCTCAGGACGAGAATTGTCGGCTGCTCGCATAGGCACGCTTATCATCTAGCAAAAGAAAAAATTCTAACCGCGGAGATTGCGGAGGACGCAAAGCAGCCGGTAACTCTAAGCCCAGCGGTGCGAGCCAGATTTCTCTCCGCCTTCTTTTTCTTTGCAATCTCTGCGGTTCAAGGTCTTGGTTGAGTGCCCCACAAACTGCTCGCCGCGTATCCGACCGCGAATGTGACACAAGTTCCAATTGCGACCCACCAAGTAAAAGCTACCTGCGACCGTCCCCACAAATACAGTTCCATTGCCAATCCGCAAATCATGCCGACGATCGCACCACGCTGATTGGCACGTTTGGTCAGCACTCCGAGCAGAAATACACCGAGCAGTGCTCCATAGGCCACCGATGCGATTTGCAGCCCCACTTCGATCACGCGGCCGACACGATGCAGCGCGAGCACTGCTAACGCGAACAGCACTAGCGCCCACGCGACGGTCGCGAGTCGCGCCCACCGCAGCCGTGTGGCTTCGGTCGCGGCCGGGCGCAGCCGAAGGTAGAAGTCCATCATCGTACTCGACGACAGCGAATTTAGCGCTGCGCTTAAGTTCGACATCGCCGCAGCGAGAATCGCAGCGATCAGCAACCCCGAGATGCCATGCGGCATTCGGCTCACGATAAACGTTGGATAGATGCGATCGGCGCGGCCAAAAGTGGAAGATGGAACCCGATAATAAACAAATAGCATTACGCCGACACACAGAAATAATGCAAACTGAAAAAAGACCGCTACGCCGCTCGAAAGTAATGCCAGCACCGACTGCCGTTGACTGCGCGCCGCCAGTAGGCGCTGCACGATGAGCTGGTCGGTGCCGTGGCTCGCCGTGGTCAGAAATGCGCCGCCGATGATCCCCGCCCACAGCGTGTAGGGTTGAACGAAATTCAAGTGCGGCCAAGGCGATGAGATCACTGAATTGAAGAGCGAAAAATCGAATACTTGAAACTTGTGCAGCCCGCTCGCAACCGCCCCAACCGACCCCCATCCGCCCGGAACAAGATGAAGAATCGTCACCAATCCCACCAGCGTTCCGCCTACGTAAATGAAGGTCTGCACCACATCGGTCCAGATCACCGCCGCCAATCCGCCCTCAAACGTATAGATCAAAGTCAGTAGCGTGATGATCGCAATCGAGGCGACCTCACCGGTGCCGAGCGCAATCGCCACTACAATCGACACAGCGTAAACGCGCACTCCTTCGGCCGCTGCTCGCGTCAGCAGGAAAAGCGCTGCCGTCACGGTGCGCAGCACCGGACCAAACCGTCGCTCGATGAGCTGATACGCGGTATACAACTCGCCGCGAAAATATTGTGGCAGCAGAATAAAACTAATAATGACGCGCCCGATCAGGTAACCCATCACTACTTGCAAGAAAGTAAGATTCGAATCGTAGGCCAGCCCAGGAATGCTAATGATGGTCAGCGTGCTCGTCTCGGCTGCCACAATCGACAGCGAAATCGCCCACCACGGAATGTTGCGATCGGCGAGAAAGTAGTCGCGCATGGTTCGCTGTCGCTTTCGAAAGCGCAGCCCGAACAGCGTGATTGCGGCGAGGTAGAGGGCAATGATCAGCAGGTCGATTCGATTCAATCCCAAGCAATTCCTTTATTAAACGGCGCCCCGAGATGCGTCGCTTGCCACTGGCAATCGGTTGGCAGCATTGTACAAGCATGTTCTGCGGCCCAGACTCGCCGCAGAACCTGTGTTAGAACTAGCGCGATGGCCTATTATCTCGGAATCGACGGCGGAGGCACCAAGACGCGCTGTGTTCTGGCCGACGAGACGACGGTGTTCGCAAGGTCGATGACCGGCGGCTGTAGCGTGCTTCGTTTTGGTGAGCAGAAGGCGCGGGAAGCGCTGCACGCCGCGATCCATCAGGTATGTGACGCCAGCAAGATTTCTCCCGACAAGATCCGTGCCGTGTGCATCGGTGTGACCGGCGCCGCCCGACCCGCGATTGCTGAAAAAATTCGAGGCATTCTCAGCGAATTGATCGGTGAAAGCGCTCCGGCAAAAATCGAGGTTGTCGGCGACCATGAGATCGCGCTGGAAGCCGCTTTCGGCGAGCGCCCCGGAGTGATCGTGATTGCCGGCACCGGGTCAATCGTCTATGGCCGCGATGCTGTCGGCCAAAGCGCGCGCGCCGGCGGCTGGGGGTTTGCCGTCTCCGACGAAGGCTCGGGCCACTGGATCGGCCGGCGCGCGATTTCCGTAGTTCTCAACGCTCGCGATCAAGGTTTGTATACCGCGGTCACCGCGATGGTTCTCGACGCCTGGAAAATCGCGACTATCGACGAGCTTGTGCAGCAAGCCAACTCGACGCCGCCGCCGGATTTCCCCCGTCTATTCCCTGTGGTTCTTCGTGCTGCCGACGCGGGCGACACCGTCGCTCTCGCATTGCTATCCGACGCGGCGACAAAGTTGGCTGAACTTACAGCCATCGTGATTCGACGTCTCGCGTCTCGGGCGGTTACAGACGGGCCTATGGCATCAGGACTTTCCGTCGCCATTACGGGCAGTGTCTTTCGTCAGTCGTCTTGCGTGCGCGAGGTTTTCTACAATGAGTTACAGTCAAGCTTTCCCGGCCTCGATGTGCGGCAGGATTTAGTCGATCCCGTACAAGGAGCTTTGGCGAGAGCAAGACGAAGATAGACATGGACGACTCGACCCGTGCGACGCGCTCTGATCCCGGCTATATCTGACGCTCGATGCCCGATAAAAAAATGCCCGAACCGGAAATCTCCGAAGACGAAGTCGCGCGATCAAACTCGTTAACGCCGACCACGCGCGCAGCTCTGGAAGTTCTTCATACTGCCGCCGATCCCAGGTTGACCGAGGATTTCGCTCTGTCGCTTCTCAAGCGGCCCGATCTGCATCCGCAAGTTCTGGAGCAACTCTCGAAGAATGCCAGCGTAAATAAGAGTCGCAAGATAAGGATCGCTCTGGCGAGCCATCCGCACACGCCGCGCCATGTCTCCGTGCCACTCGCGCGCCAGTTCTACACTTTTGATCTGATGAAAGTTGCACTCTCGCCGGGTGTTCCCGCTGACGTAAAAGTGGCCATCGACGATATTCTCATTGCGCGTCTCGAAATGGTTACCATCGGCGAGCGCCTTACTCTCGCCCGCCGCGCCTCGGGCAGAGTCGCGGCTGCGCTCCTAGTGGATACGGAAAAGGCTACTGGCCAACTGATCGAGGGTGAGATCACGGATCGTAAAGTTTCCAGCCCTCAGACGCGCATCACGCAGGCCGCGCTCGACAACTCGCGGCTCACCGAAGCGCTGGTCATCAATTCCGTGCTGCACGCCGCCACCGGCGCAGCCTTGGTGCGTGCGGTCGCGCGACACGAGAAGTGGTCTCCGCGGAAGGAAATCCGAGCCGCACTCTTGCGGACGGAATATCTTTCGCTCGCCAGTGCGCTGGCTTTTGCGCGTACAATTTCGCCACCGGTTCTGCGTGAGATTCTGCAAAGTTCGCGTTTGCCGGAGAAAATCAAAGATCAGCTTTTGCGCGAGTGTTCATGCGGCGATGCTCTGGGAGCGAATCTGCGCCATTAGCTGCTGGGTGGTCGAAACATCAGTGCCGAAACGTTCCCCGCCGCGCACGATCGGGCCGCCAATCGCGTCCAACTCCAGCTGGCGGCCGGCGACGACGTCTTTTTGCATAGAGCTGCGCATCGCCGGCGGCGCTCCTTGAAACGCTGCTTCTAACTTTTGCCGGTCAATCTCCGCGCCGCTCGCGTTCGCGACCGCGCACGCCTCGTTAGTCGCAGAGCTCAACTTCTGTTTCCATGCGGGGTCCGCCATAACTTCCCCAATATTCTTACCGGAGGCGGACGTCACCAGGGCAAAAGGCCCGAGGAAGCACAGCTTGCTCCACAGCAGAGTCTGTTCGTTAGCCATGAACTGGCAAGTGAATCCGAGATTGCTCAACTGCCGGACGATTGGCCCCAACCGCGCTTCGCCGCTGCTCGCCAGGTTGAAGCGAACGAATGGCGAGCGCTGGATGAAGTGGCCGGGCGCCGCTCTTTCAGCTTCGACAGAAATGGTTCCCGGAACCACGCGCTCATTTCCAAATCGCGCGCGAAGCACGGCAACGTGGTCCACCCCATTGAGCAAGGGAATTACGCAGGCTGGCGATACCTGAACAGCTTTCAGCGCAGCTTCCATCTGATAAGTTTTGGTTGCGAGCCAAAGCACGTCAACCGGCTCGGTCAGCGATGAAATCGCCCTCGCGGGTGCAGTGATGGAGTTCGAGGGGGAGGGACGTTCCAAGGTCAAGTTCGCGGGATAGCTTGCAAGTTTTTCGGGTCGAACCACTACGATGACCTTTTCGCCAAGCGATGCCAGCACTGTGCCGACCAACCCGCCAATTGCTCCAACTCCCAAAATTGCGTGTTCCATGTGCGGCCTCCCAGTGAAACTGCCCGATAGTTTGTTTGTGCAACGATCTTATAACAGCCTTAGAATGCCGCCATCATGCGCATCGTCGGCATGCGAGTTGAACCGCTCGCCGGTATTCTCGCAATCATCTATGCCGTCTTTGGTTGGTGTGCTTTCGTCCTATTCGCGGTTAGCAAAACTGACTATCTGACTCTGCCCTTCGGCGTATGGGCTCCGCTTTTCCACTTTAACGTGAACCTGAATCTCGATCAATCGAGCAGCATGTTCGGCAACATTGTCTTTTGCATCGCTGCTCTGTTGTCTTATGCCCTTGCCGGATGGATCACGGGAGTCGTAGTGGGATTATGTTTCAATGCCGTGGCCAAGCAAACGGGCGGGATCGACGCGAAGTATGTCCCCGTGGCTATTGACGAAACGACTCCCAAGCCGATCCTCTGCGAAGTCTTTACGCTCTGCCTTCTCATCTGTCACACTGACCACTGCATCCCATGGGAAAAATCCACGTTCTCTCCGAGAGAGTAGCCAACCAGATCGCGGCCGGCGAAGTGGTCGAGCGGCCTGCGTCGGTGGTGAAGGAGTTGCTGGAGAATGCTCTGGACGCGGGTTCCACGCGCATTCGCATTCAGGTCGAGGCGGGAGGGAAGAAGCTGATCCAGGTCACCGACAATGGCTGCGGCATGGTACGCGATGATGCGATGCTGGCGTTCGAGCGTCACGCCACGTCGAAAATTAAAGACACCGACGATCTGTTAAGTATTGCAACGCTCGGATTCCGCGGCGAGGCGCTGCCCTCGATGGCGTCGGTCGCGCGGCTGCATCTCGAAACCCGCGCCGAGGGAGAAGAGGCCGGGACCGTTCTCGAAATTAACGGCGGCAAGATGATACGGGTGGAAGAGGCGGGACTGCCGCTGGGGACTTCGATCACCCTTCGCGATTTGTTTTTCAATACTCCGGCGCGCAAGAAGTTTCTACGATCGGAATCGACTGAGTTGTCGCATATTGTTTCGCTGGTCACGCATTACGCTCTCGCGCATCCCGAGAAACATTTCGAACTGCACTCGGCGACGAATGCCTTGCTGGTCGCGCCTCCCGTCGCGGGTCATCGCGAGCGCGTCTACCAGGTTTTTGGGCGCGAGACGCTTGACCAGTTAATTCCGCTCGCGGCTGTGCAACCACTGGAACACATGGGGCTGCCGCAGCCTCCGCCTTGGCGGCGCAGCGCGCCGGTTGCGGTTGCTGCTTCCACCGAGATCGAGGACGATGTTTCGCGACGAGGCGCGCCCGCTCCACCAGATTTTGGCCAATCTTTCGGAGAGGTGCGGCTGCACGGGTTTGTCTCGAAGCCAGAGATTCAGAAGCTTAATCGCAATTCGATTTTTATTTTTGTGAATCGGCGGCTGATCCGCGACCGTCTCATTCAGCACGCGATTATCGAGGCCTATCGCAATATTTTGCCGCCGACGGTGTTTCCAGTGGTCTTGCTCTTTATCGAGATGCCGGGCATCGAGGTCGATGTGAATGTGCACCCGTCGAAGACCGAAGTGCGTTTTCGGCAGCCGACGGTGATTCACGATTTCGTGCGCGAATCGGTGCGGGCGGCACTGATGAAGGCGCGTCCGGTTCCGCAGTTTCTGACCGAGATCGGCGCGCAGCCTTCGGCTAGGCGTGGCCTCAGCCGCCCCGGATTGGGCAATCGTCCGTTTGCCGATGGCGCGGGCGGAAGCGATGGTGCGCATCCCGCTCCCTGGCGCGATTTGGCTGAAGCGGATGCAGCGGGCGGTTTTACCCTGCAGTCGCCGACAATTCCCGCAGTGACGGCGCGCCTTGAATTTGAAGGAGGAATTGCGGTCGAGGCCAAGGCGGAGGTCTCGCTGGCGCGAGCGTCGGAGGCAACCGCCGATCTGCAGCCGGTTCCCGATCACGGCTGCGCGCCGCCGATTGCGCAAGAGCCGCAAGCCGCGCCAACACTCGAGTCGTTGCGCACACTGCGTCCGCTCGGCCAGATTCGAAATTCTTTTATTCTCGCCGTTAATGAAGACGGGCTGTGGATCATCGATCAACATGTGGCGCACGAGCGCGTGCTTTTTGAGCGCGTTCTGCGGCAGCGTTCTGCGCAGAGGGTAGAGAGCCAGCGTTTGCTGATGCCGCTGATCATCGAACTTACTCCTGCGCAGCAAGCAATCTTTAGCGAGATTGCCGAGGAGCTTGCGCACAATGGGTTTGAAGCGGAGCCTTTCGGTGCGCGCAGCGTGGCCGTGAAAATTGCGCCAGCGGGCGTGGATGCAGCACAGATCGAGCATATGCTCAACGAAATCTTTGAGCAGTTTATGCGCGAAGATCAGGCGATCAACCTCGATGCTATCCGGACGCGCATCGCAGCCTCGATTGCTTGCCACGCCGCCATCAAAGTCAATATGCCGCTCGAACAGAACAAAATGGAATGGTTGCTCGCCGAGCTGGCCAAAACCGACCATCCCATGACTTGTCCGCACGGGCGGCCGGTGGTGCTGCGCTACTCCATGCAGGATATTCAAAAGGCGTTCAAGAGGATCTGAAGGTAGCACTGGGCATTCAGGAAACTAGTTGCTGCGATCTCGCTCATTGCTGATTGCCGATTGCTGCCTTGTGTTCTAATCGAATTCATGACCGACGGGGAACTTCTTCAATCTCGGACGCATAAGTGGCACCTCGACGGCCAGTCGGTGCGCACGCTTGACGAGGCTCGCGCTTTTCTCGAGTCCGTGGGATTCTGCTTGATGTATCCGATGCGACCGGCGCTTTTGCTGCCCACTTTCATCGGAGCATGGGTTGGTGCGGATGAGAAGTTGCCGAAGCAGAAGCACGCTTACGCCGATGTGCGCGCGCAGGAAGCTACCGAACTCATGGTGCGCGCGCTGCGCGCCCAGGCAGGATACGAAGCTCCGCTGATTGACGAGAACAATGCGTTTCTCTTGTCCGCCTCGGTGTTTCCTTATTTCTATTCGCTGGTGGGCGAACGCAATCCTAAGCAACCTCCGGCGTTGGGGCCGCGATCGCCTTATTCTCCACTTGCTTGTGACGCATTTGAAATCATTCGGCGGTCTGGACCGATTTCGAAAACGAAACTGGGCGAGACGCTGGGCGGTTCAGTTTCCAACGCCGGCCTCGATCGAGCGCTCAGCGAACTGTGGGCCAAGTTGCGCATCACGCGCGTCGACTACACAGTAGAAGAAGGCTCGGTGTGGGACGAATTGTCGCGCTGGGCTCCGGAAGTGGTGCGCGAAGGAGTCGGAATTTCTGTGCCGGAAGCGCTCTCGGCGCTGGTCACAAAATATCTCGACTGCGTAGTGGCTGCTGACGAGGTAGAAGTCGAAAACCTGCTGACGAATTTTGTTCCGCGCACGCGGGTCAAAGAAGCGATTCATGCTTTGCTTTCGGCGCGCGAATTGAGTTTTGTCCATGTGGGCGGCAAGTCGCTGTTGCAGGTGACTCCTCCCAAGCAAGCTTACGTTCCGAAGCCGCGCCCACAGCGCGTGAGTTAGCGCTGCGGTGCTGCGTGTACAATGCTCCCTTCGCGCGATGACGGATTCTCCGAGAAAACTTATCATTGCCATCGACGGGCCCGCCGGAGTGGGCAAGAGCACGATTGCCTCTCGCCTGGCGCGCAAGCTTGGCTACGTGAACCTGGAAAGCGGAGCGATGTATCGCGCCCTGGCGCTCCGCGCGATCGAGTGGGACGTGTCCTTCGAGGACGAAGGAGCGCTGCTAAAGCTGGCGCAGGATTCACGTATCAAACTCGAGAGCACCCTTGGCGGCAATCGCGTTCTGCTCAATGGGAAAGATATTTCCGCCCGCATTCGCGAGCGTGATGTAACGGAGGCGGCGTCGCGCGTGTCGGTGCATCCCCAGGTGCGCGAGTGGATGGTGGCGCGGCAGCGTGAAATGGGCATCGGCGGCGGCGTGGTCATGGAAGGGCGCGACATTGGCACGAAAGTTTTTCCGGATGCCGATTTAAAAATCTTTCTTGATGCCGATCCCGTGATTCGCGAGCAGCGGCGGCTCGATCAACAGCGCGTGAAGGGCGCGCCGGCGGAGACGATGGCGGCGGAACTTCGTGAACGGGACCGGCGCGATCGTACGCGTGCGGCGTCGCCGCTGGTGGCTGCAGAGGATGCCGTACTGGTCGACTCGACGAAGATGAGTGAAGCTGAGGTGCTGAATCGAGTCGAGGAGCTGGTGGAGCAACGACTCGGCGCGAGGTAGTCTTTTCCCCCTGGCCGCATTGCGTCAGGGAATCTACGACTTTTTCGCCACCGCAATCCCCAAATCGCGCAATTGCGCGTCCGCCACGGGCGTGGGCGCTTCCATCATTAAATCTTTGGCGGCGGCGGTTTTGGGGAAGGGGATTACTTCGCGAAGGCTCTCGGCTCCGGCGAGGATCATGACGATGCGATCCAGGCCCAGGGCGATTCCGCCGTGGGGCGGAGTTCCGTATTCCAGCGCTTCCAGGAAAAAGCCGAAGCGCGAACGCGCTTCCTCTTCCGTCATGCCGAGCGCTCGAAAAATTCTGCTCTGCACATCTTGCCGGTGGATACGGATCGAGCCTGAGCCCAGTTCGGTGCCGTTTAACACTACGTCGTAGGCCAGCGCGCGCACCATGGCGGGATCGCTCTCGAGTTTGTCCATGTCTTCTTCGTGGGGCGAGGTGAAGGGATGATGGGCGGCCATCCAGCGCTTTTCGCCTTCGTCGTATTCGAACATGGGAAAGTTGGTTACCCACAAGAAGCGGAAATCGCCCTTCTTGAAAAGTTTGTGCCGGTCGGAATATTTTTGCGCTAGCGCCACGCGCAGGATTCCCGCCGAGGCGTAGATGGCGAGCTCGGCGGGTGTGACTTTGCGCTTGCCCGCGGGATGACCGTCGAGTACAGATTGCTTCGAGCCGACTACGAGGACGAGAAGATCGTCGGCCGCGGCATCGCCCGTTTGCGCTCGCACTTTGTCGCGCACTTTCGCGCCGGCCTCGGGGAACTTCGTCTCGATGCGCTTGAAGTCTTCGAAGACGCGGGCTCCGCCTTTCGAGACGAACAGAGGCTTGATGTCGTCGCGCTCTTTGCGCGAGAGTTCACCCACGTGCGGAATGCGAATGGCGATTACGGGCAGATCCTGGTTGACGGCCAGCGTTTCGAGGTCTGCCGGCGTGAACGAATCTCGGACGTCGGTGAAGGCCGGCAGACGGAGGTCGGGCTTGTCGACGCCGTATTGACGGATGGCGTCGTCGAAGTCCATGCGCGGGAACGGAGTCTTGATTTCATGTCCGGCGGCTTTGAAGGCTGCGGTCAAGAAACTTTCCACCGTCTCCCAGACCCGCTCCGGCTGCGGGTAAGACATCTCGAGATCGATCTGGGTGAACTCGGGCTGACGGTCGGCGCGGAGATCTTCGTCGCGGAAGCAGCGCACGATCTGAAAATATCGGTCGAAGCCGGAGATCATCAGTATCTGCTTGAAGAGTTGCGGCGATTGCGGCAACGCGTAGAACGATCCAGGCTGCACGCGGCTGGGGACTAGATAATCTCTTGCGCCTTCGGGGGTGGAGCGGGTCATGAAGGGCGTTTCGATTTCGAAAAATCCTTGCGCGGCCAGGTTCTCGCGAATCGCCAGCGCGACTTTGTGGCGGAGTTCGATATTGAATTGCATCGCGTCGCGGCGCAAATCAATGTAGCGATACTTCAGGCGCATCTCTTCGTTGGCGAGGACGGTGTCCGAGGGCAGAAAGGGGAGCGGCTTCGACACATTGAGAATGCGCAGCTCGTCGACTACCAGTTCGACTTCGCCGGTAGGGATGTTGGGATTGACGGTGTCGGCATCGCGGCGCTTGACTGTGCCGATGGCGGCGATGACGAACTCGTTGCGCAATGCTTCGGCTTTTTTGTGAACCGCGGCATTCAGTTCGTGATTGAACACGACCTGGGTTATGCCGGAGCGGTCGCGGAGGTCGACAAAGATAATCTGGCCGAGGTCGCGGCGGCGGTTGACCCATCCCATGAGAACGACTTTTTCCCCTGCATCGGAGAGCCGGAGGGCTCCGCACATATGAGTTCGTTTGAGGTCGCCTAAGAAATCGAGCACGTTTTCGCCTTGTGTCAATGAAGTTCCGGTAGTGAAATTCGTTTCGCTTGAAATTCGTGTTGCTGAAATTAACCGCGGTGAGTTGAAGGAATGATTATAAATGGAGCCCGGCCAGCAGCGGCGGGGAGTTGCGGAGGTCGGGTGAGTGCCTCGGTCCGCGAAACCCTCAACCACAAAGGACACCCTTCGACTGGGCTCAGGGCAGGCTCCGGCACACGAAGGACAACTTCGACTTCGTGTTCCCTTGGTGATGCAAGCGACCTGCCATTTTGTTTCAGGAAAAGTATTGGTCGCGCAGCGTACATTCGAGCATATACTTGCGGACGGCAAGTGATCTCAATGCCAGGAGAGAGCTCAACATGAAAAAACTTATGACAATCTGTTTCGCGGCGGCCATTCTAAGCTTCGGCGTAGCCTTGGCCCAGGACACCATGCAGGGCGACAGCATGAAGGCGGACGCGCCCAAAGGAACAGTGGACGTGATGGGAAAGATTAGTGCGGATGGCAAGACGTTTGTGGGCGATAAAGACATGAAGAGCTGGACGATCAAGAATCCGGAGGCGGTCAAGGGACACGAAGGGCATCACGTCATCCTGACGGCGCATGTTTATCCGGACAAAATGGAAGTGCATGTCATGTCGCTTAAGATGGCGAAATGATGCTGCTGCATTGAGTCGTTGATTTGCGGTGGTTTTGCCGAGTGGGGACGAGCGAATGGCCGTCCCCATTTTGTTGTCTTGCGAGCGATGTTGAGGAGTCTTGCGAGAAAAGCTAAATATGGCCAGCGGCTCGCGCTGATTGCTTGCCGGATTCGCGAGCGGCTACCTTTAGTTCTTTTTCGAGCGAGGAGAAGCGCTGAAAGATTTCATGGAGACGTAATGCCATGTTGCGAATGGTATCGGTTTGAGCCTGGACGGTGGCGGGCAATCCGGGCTCGAGGGCGAGAAGTTCGGCGTTGCCGAGCACGGTGGTGAGAGCGTTGTTGACATTGCTCCGCATCTCGACCATATAGCGTCCAAGAGTGGCTTCGGCCTGGGCGGCAATGGAGATGGTTTCGGATTCGAGGGCGTGGGCTTCGGCTTGCCGGCGGCGAAGAATTTCTCGTGCAAGGAGACCGGCCAGGGCTGCCCAGATTTCTGGTTCGCGACGGAGACCGATCACCGACCCGTGAAGACTATAAAAATCGCTGCCCGGCTTGGAATGAATGATGATGGCGGGCTTGCCGGCAGCCGCGAGCGACAGTTTTAGCTCGTGATCCGGGCGCCGGTCGGGCGTTTTGTCTTTTCTTTTCAGGGACGAGGCGGAGGAAGATGCGTCGGCGATTGCCAGATCGTAGTGGTTACCCCCGAGGTCGCGGGAGAAGGCTTCATCGAGCACGATGAACTCGGGGCGATCAGATTGCCGATCGGAACCCGGAACGGGATCTTGCGGCCAGCTGGCGGTGATGTCGCGCGCGAAGGCGGGGTCGCTGGCCAGGATCAGAACGGTTGGGCGGTGGTTGCTCATCATTACTTTCTAGAGCGCTTTCTGGTCGCGCATTGGGGAATGGCACGTTGAGACAGTTTTTGCCTTCCAAAATAGGACGCGATTGTCTCTAGGGAATTTGTCGTTATCGCTATCTCTACTTTCCGCTGCCCGGCGTGCCTGCGGCAGTGGCGGCGCTTTTCGCGGCCGGAGTCTTGCGGGCTCCACTCTGAAGCGCGTCATCGACGGCCGCTCGCAGGTCGACCAACATCCGCAAGGGCTGGCCGGAGGAGTATTCGGCGTGGAACATTACTTTCCACGATTGGCAGATCATGCGCAGGCGAGCGGTCGGCTCCTCGGCGGAGAACTGGGCGCGACGGCAGTCGATGGTTTGAACCCCGCGGCGTTCGAGTTCACGCAAGCCATCCGTAATGGCGTTGAGATCGTCGTGCATCAGGCGGAAGAAGACTCGCCGAATCATGAAACTGAAGCGGGCGAAGGCGACCATCGCCGAGGGCTCGAAGTAACGGGCCGCATTTTCCGCCTTGAGCTTGCGCCCCTGCTCGATGGTGCCGCTGTGCAGCAGTTCGCTGAGACGTTTGCTGCGCGCCGCCGACTGGAGGATGACTTCGAGTGCAGTTAGCCATTCCGGATTTTTCGATTGCGCAGCTTGCGGGCCGAGCACCGGCTCAAGCACCTGTGCGACATAATCAAGGTCGAGGTCGGCATCATCAAGGCCGGAGGGCGCGCACAGCGAGAAATATTGGACGAGCAGGAAGTCGGTTTTGTCGCGGTCACTAGTCGACTTGGCCGGCTTCCGCAGGTGATGCAGAAGCAAATGGCGGAGCATGCCCTCGTTGGCGAGGGGAGTGGTTTGAAGAAACTGGCGCAACTGATGCACCTGAATCTGCGCGTCGACCTGTTGCAGCCAGGCGAAGGCCTCCTCGACGGATTCGGGAGTGCTGGCAAACGCCTCACCTTCAGGGAAGGGATTGGCGGGCACGTCGACAACGAATTCGCGGACGAGCGCGGCGTAGGCGAGCTGGAGAGCTGAGAGGGTGGCTGCCTGGTCCTCAAAAGAGGGCGGAAAAGACGGTTGGGCGGATACAGTCATGATTTCACAATCCAATTAGGGACATGGTTAAGGAAGCGGACAGCGACGGCGGTCCGCTCCGTATGGTATTGAACCGCGACGACGTAGGCTTCGGCGCGCAGAAAGCCGTCGTTACTTTCGACGAGGACGCGGTCGGCAAATTCGAGTGGATGGTTGACTACAAACAGCACTTCGCGGGGCGTGCCGAACTCGATGACGGTGTTCTGAAAAAAGACATTCTCGCTGGGGTGCGAACCGGCGTCGATCTGGTGGTTGCCATGGCCGTCGCCGGCTCCGTTGTGGCCGTTACGGTTGTGGCCGTCGCCGTTATTACTACCACCCACGGTGCGGCTGAGTTTGATCGGAATCCGCACCGGCGTGGCGTCGGGAAAGAATCTCGCCAAACGGTTGATGATGTCCAGTTCTGGAGCGCGAGCCGTTGCCTGGTTGGGCACTATAACCTCAATCCCGGGGGCGTAGAGCAGTCGAGTCTCCCCGCCTTCCTGGTTTGGAAGAGCTGCGAGGAGACCCCTATTCTGCTTTATCGGTGTTTTACGGTGCACGGGCTACGCCAAAAACGAGAAGGACATGGCCCCCTGAGCAACCGAAAGAAAGAAACGGAGTTAACGGATGTGAGCCATGAGGAGGTGGCGGATGCGCACGCGATTCGGGAAAACTTAGTCTCAGAATGAAACAACTGTCTCACTTCGGATCGGCTAGAACAACGGCAAGCGCGGTCACCACCAAGGGCACGAAGGGCCACGAAGGAAAAAAGGGCAGAAGATTCGCTCTAAAGATCAATCATCGCAATTAGTAACCGGCGCGGCGCAAGGCTGCCGCTATCGCTGCGGCCACGAGACAGTAGATACCGAAGAGATACCAGCGCCCACCCTCGAGCCATTTTGTAAGCCATCGCAGAGCCAGGAGGCCGGCAACAAAGGCGAAGCCCGCGCCGATTAAGCTGGGGAGGACTGCGCTAGCTAACTGCGCGGTTCCACTGATGCGTTCGGCCTGTACGAGCCGCAGGACTTCGCGGGCGACGACGGCGGGAGTCAGGACGACCGCTAGAGCAAAACTGAAAGTCTCTGCACTGGATTTGGCTACACCTGCGAGCATGCCGGCGGAGATCGTTGCTCCGGAACGGGAAAAGCCGCGGAAGGGCAGGCATATCCCCTGTACTGTGCCGATTAATCCGGCTTGCGCTGCGTTTATTTCGCCGCCTTCGGCCCGATTTCCTGCCCGGCTTCGTCTTTCGAAAATTCCCGCGATCAGGATCAGAACTCCAGCCAGGGCGAGGGCGGGAGCGATGATTTCGAGATGGCCGAACAGGTCTTCAATTTGAGCGTGGGGCAGATTTCGGAAAATAGTCTTTTCAATGAGCTTGAGGCAGACTTCCCCAACAACTCCGGTGAGCAAAGTCGCCAGCACGACCTGGCCGGCAAACTTCCTGAAAACATCCGAACTGCGGAAGTATGTGCTCTGCCATTGCCGCCAGAAGTACACGATCACCGCGAACATTGTGCCCGTGTGAAGCATGACCAGCAGCAGAGTGAGGGGAGGCGATGATGGGTCGAGTCCCATCAACTTCTCGGCCACAATTACGTGGGCTGAACTCGACACCGGCAGCAATTCCGCGAGACCTTGCACGACGGCGAGAATGATGACTTGGACCAGTGACATGCGGCGATTCTATAGCACCCCAAAATGAAGAGCGGAACGGCTGAAATGAGGATACGGAAAAAGTCGTTCCGAGCGCCAGAAGCGAGACCGCAGGCGCTGAAGCGCGGATGCTTTTCAGCGACTTAAGGGCACGAGTGGAATTCGTACCTTGCCCGAGGCCGCCGTGGATCGAGTTTTTCCGCAAGCCGCGAAAGCCGCGCGCTTTCCCAGCAAATTCGAATGGACCCACTACGCAAATTGCTATCGGTTTGCAAAGCACCTCATTGCAGTGTGGACGGCGGGTGGACCTCGTCGTGGGTGCCGATGTTGTAGCGTTTCAGTTTGCGATAGAGTGTGGCGCGGCTAATGCCGAGCATTTTGCCGGCTCGGACTTTGTCGCCTTTGACTTGGGAAAAGACGCGTTCGATGGTGGCGCGCTCGATATCTTCGAGATCGGTGGTGCGGAGGTCGGCGCCCGGGAATCGTGGAGCATCGAGCGCTTCGATTGGAGCATCCGAGCGCGCGATCGATGGAGGAAGATCGTTGATTTCGATGATACGCTGATCGCCGAGCGCGACCGCACGCTCCAGGCAATTCTCCAGCTCGCGAACGTTGCCTGGCCAATCGTAGGCGAGCAGGGCTTTCATGGCACCGCTCGAAAGCTGGACGCCGCGTCCGGGGGCGAGGCGTTCGAGAAAGAAGGCTGCGAGGATCGGAATATCGGAGCGGCGATCGCGGAGCGGAGGCAAAGAGATGGCGACGACATTGAGGCGGAAAAAAAGATCTTTGCGGAAGGTTCCTTTTCTGTATTCGGCGTCGAGATCGCGGTTGGTGGCCGCCATGATGCGCACATCGACTTTCACTTTTTGATTGCTGCCTACCGGGCGGACTTCCTTCTCCTGGAGAAAGCGCAGGAGCTTGGCTTGCATTTCGAGGGGGAGTTCGCCGACCTCGTCGAAGAAAATGGTTCCGGTATCGGCAGATTGCAGCAGGCCTTGCTTGGAACGAAGAGCGCCGGTGAAAGCGCCCTTTTCATAGCCGAACAATTCGCTCTCTATGAGCGTGGGGACGAGCGATCCGCAGTCAACGGCGACAAAGGGGCGACTCGCCATGCTGCCGCGAAAATGAAGCGCGCGGGCCACTAATTCTTTGCCGGTGCCGCTTTCGCCGGAGATCAGCACAGGGGTGTGAGTATCTTTGAGGCGCGAGATGAGGCGCAGGACGTTTTGAATGCCGGCGGAATTGCCGATAATGCCGTGCAGTGAGGTTTCGGTTTCCGAGCGCTCGCGCAGATAGAGATTCTCTTCGACGAGGCGGATTTTATCGGCCATGCGGCGCAGGAAGAGGCGCAGTTCATCGAGCGGAGCGAAAGGCTTTGAAATGTAATCGTAGGCGCCGAGTTTCATCGCCTGCACGGCAGTTTCCACCGATCCGTGGCCGGTCATGACGGCGACTTCGATGCGCGGGTAGGTGCGCTTGACCTGCTCCAGAAATTCGATGCCCGTCATGAGCGGCATGACCATGTCGGTGAGCACCATGTGGACGGGGTGTTCTTCGAGCAAGGCGAGCGCTATCTCGCCGCTTTCGGCTTCGAGACAGACGAAGCCGAGCGATTCGCCGACAGTCATGCAGAGGCGGCGGATCGTTTGCTCGTCGTCGACGATTAACAGGCGGATGCGGAAGTCGTCTTTCGTGAGGTTCTGCGCCGGCACATTCTGGGTTAGATTCTGCGTCATGAAACGGCCCTGCCCATAGTTTTCTCCACGACGGTGATGAAGTCATGGACGCGAAAAGGTTTTTCCACGCAAGGGGCGCCGGTGCGGCGCAGCGTGGCAGCGGTTTCCTCGTTGGCGATGTCGCCGGTTATAAAGACCAGGCGGGTGGCAAGTTCGGGGCGATTGGCGGCGATCCAGGCGTAGACTTGGGCGCCATCGACGCCTCCGGGGGTGCGCATGTCCGAGACGACGCCGTTAAAGTCGCCCGCTTCGAGCAGGTGGAGGGCTTCGGCGCCGGATTCTGTGCAGGCGACCGAATATCCGTTGCGTTCGAGGGCGGAGCGGACAAATTCCATCACGGCCGGTTCATCTTCGATCAGTAGCACTCGCGCACAGGCGAATTGAGCTTCGGGCTGCGTCATTTAGGATGCACTCCTGCAACTGCTCCAAAGGATGCCGCCTCGGATGCAATGGGCAGGCGGACGATGAATGTCGCTCCTTCAGAGTCTAGATTGTTGTGACAAACAATTTCTCCGCCGTGCTCGCGGACAATGCCATAGCAAATGCTAAGGCCCAGACCGGTTCCCTTGCCAATGTCTTTGGTGGTGAAGAACGGGTCAAAAATCTTCTCGGGATCGATGATGCCGGGACCGTTGTCGCGGAAGGAAATCTCTACAAACAAGCCACTGGGCGCGCTGGCAATCTCGATGCGCGCCGGGCGGGCGGTTTCGCTTTCGCGGACCGCGTCATAGGCGTTGTTGAGGATGTTGAGAAATACCTGCTGCAACTGGTGGGAATCTCCGACGACCTGGGGCAGGGAATCGTCGAGGCGCTCGATGACCTGAATGCCGTGGCTGATGAAGTCATAAGAACGCAGGTGCACGGTACGCTGCAAAATCGAATTGAGCTGCACCGCCTGGCGCTGCGGCGGCATCTGGCGGGCGAAGCTGAGCAGATTTTGCACAATCTGCTTCGTGCGCTGCGCTTCTTGCAAAATCACACGCAGATCGCGGCGCGCGCTTTCGGGAAGGTCGGGATTCTCCAGCAAAAGGTCGGTGAAGCCGAGGATGGCGGTGAGGGGATTGTTGACTTCGTGGGCGACGCCGGAGACGAGTTGTCCGACGGCGGCCATTTTCTCCGCGTGAAGGAGCTTGGAGCGGAGCATGGCGGAGTCGGTGACATCCGTCATGACCACGACGACGCTGCTGACGCGGCCGTCTTCGGTGCTGATGGGGCTGAGATTGATGGAGAACTGGCCAGTGACGCCGTCTCCGCGAAGCAGCGGCATGTCGAAATTGTCGACTTGCTGGCCGTGAGCCACCGACGCCAGGGCTTCACGGAGCGCGGCGCGGCGCGGCACAGCGCAAAGGTCGGGCAGGGCGTGGCCGAGAATCTGGCTCTGCTGAAATCCCAAGCCGCCCCAGCGCCGGTTGGCGTAACTGATGATGCCCTCGGTATCGGTCACCAGAATCAGACTCTGGGTGTGGCTTAGAACTTTGCCGGAGAAGTCGCGCTCCTTCTGCAATTCGGTTTGCGATTCATGAAGGCCGCTGACATCGAGCATGAGGCCACGGTGCTGGAGGATGTTTCCGGTGGCATCGCGCAGCGCATGACAGTTCATGAATACGTGGACGGGCGATCCATCCTTGCGACGCAGGACTTCTTCGTGATTGCGAATTTCTCCGGTGCGTTTGAGCTGGTCGGCGAGTTCTTGCCGCCGTTGCACGGAGAAATAGACCTGGGTGGGAATGTCGAGCTGAAGGACTTCCTCGCGGCTGCTGTAGCCGAGGATGCGGACCATGGCGTCGTTGATTTCGATGAAGCGGCCCTGGGGCGAGGAGACGTAAATACCCTCCTGAACATTGTCGAACAGTTCGCGGTAGCGGCGCTCGGCTTCGCGGCGGTCGGTGATGTCTTTCAGCACGTGGACGGTCTGCCACTGGGCGCTGCTGGCGGCATGAATGCGCGAGGTGGAAATCAGGTAGGTGCGATCGAGCACGGGGTGCACATATTCGTCGAGACCGTCGCCGCTGCGGCAGAAGGGACAGGAGTGCGGAGAAGCGCCGCTGGCAAGGTCATCGAGGGCGCGCATGTTGATGCCGATCAGTTGGTCGGGAGCGATGCCTACGAAATCGGCGAGCGAGCGATTGACGCGGAGAATGTTTTGCTGCTCGTCGTGCACGACGATGAAGTCAGTGATGGCATCGAAGATTTCGAGCCAGTGCCGGTTGGCCTGCTGCATGCGAGTGAACAGGCAGGCGTTTTCGAGAGCGATGCTGGCATGGCCGGCAATCGCGCGTAGCAACTGCTGATCCTCGATGGTGGGCGGCGCGCCGCGATCGGCGAGGCAGAGCACGCCGACTAGTTCGCCGGAGGAACCGGCCAGCCGAACCAGCGTGCAGTCCGTCCATCCCAGGGTGGAACCGAGTTCGGTCCCCAGCATATCGCTGGCCGGACCAAAGGCGACCTCGGCTGGGTATTTCGGCAGGGCCGCGTGGATCGCCTTGTGGAAGCGGCGGAGCAGTTGCTCGTCTTCTACTTCGACCCCGACTCCCTCAGCAGGTTCGCCGCCGGTTTCGGAGCTGCCGCGTACCACGATGGTATCTGCGTCCGACGATTGGAAGAGGCTAAGAGCGATAGATCGGCTGCCGAGCAGACCAGCAGCGCGCAACGCGAAGTTGCGCATGAACTCGGGCAGATGCAGAACGGTGTTGAGTTCGAGGGCGATGGTGACCAGGGTTTCGGCGCGGCGGCGGTGCTCCTCGGACTGATGCAGGTTACGGGTGAGTTCGAGAGCGATGGCGATCTGTGCGGCCAGCGCGCGCGCCCGGCGAATGTCTTCATCATTGATGGGACCGGACTCGATGCGGTCTAGAACGCCAAACATGCCGAGCACGTCGCCGGTCGAGCCGAGCAGAGGGACGGCAAGAAGCTGGCGGATCTGGAAGGCGGCCACAAAGTCCAGATTGGCGCCCGGAGTTTTGGCGGCGTCCTGGGCGACAAATACGTTCTTCTTTTTTAGCGCCTGCGTGGCGGGGCCGTCATGCAGCGGGATATCGACGGGCCGCGCTACGCCTTTTTCCACTCCCCAGCGAACATGAAAGGTATCGTCCTCGATGAGGCCGATGAAGCAGCGCTCGAAGCCGAGGAAACTGGCAGCGCGCACGGCCGAGGTCTGCATGAACTCGTCGAGCTTCACGGCGGAGCCCAGTTCAAAGGAAATCTCGAGGATTTCATGCAGTTCGTGGGCCTGGGCACGCGCCATGCCGTAGAGTTCGGCGTTGGCGATGGCGACCGCGCCAAATCCGGCCAGAGCGGAAACCAAGGTTTTGTCTTCGTGAGTAAACGGTTGCGCGAGGCGCGGGTAGACGAGAATTGCGCCGTGGGAGTGCGAGGTGCGGAAGGGCGCCGCGATCAGAATTCCGGGCGGTGAGTCGGCTCCAAAATGCGAGGCGCCGTCGATACTCACCGTAATGCGCTCGCCGGCGGCCACGGCGCGGGTAGCGATTTCGAGGGTGGAGCGCAGGTCATTCTGCTGGAAGCGCGCGCGGATGGCGAGCGCCAGTTTTGGGGATTCCGTCGAAACCGCTTGCAGCCGGAATGATGCTTCGTGCTGACCCTTCTCCTGCTGAAGAAAGACCAGCACGGCGGGCGAGTGCAGCAGCACGCGGAGCCGGTCGGCGATGCTCTCCATCACCGATGCGGTGTCGGGCAAGCCATGCAGCGCGTTGGCCACCTCGACCAGAATGCTGGCGCGGCGATGCTCTTCGCGAGAGAGCTGGTTCAGGCGAAGGGCTTCGAGGGCGGTGCCCAGCTGGGCGGCCAGAATCGTGACTTTGGCGACTGCGTCCTCGTCAAATCCTTTTTCGGGGGCGCTTCTCAGGAAGGTGATGGCGCCGACGACTTCACCTGACACCAGCAAAGGGGCGGCCAGTCCCGCGTGGGCTCGGCTGTCGGTTACCCAGGGATAACGGGCCACGTCGAGGTGATTGACGAAGAACGGGCGGCGCTTCTGCACCGCGTCCATGGCGATAGAAGCATCGCCTGGGCGCCTGCGGGTGCCGCGAAAGGTGCTGGCATGATCGGCATCGGCTTCGGCGCCGACCAGTTCGCCGTCTGCCGACAACTTCCAGAAATAAGCTCCGCTGGCGTGAAAGAAAACGCGAGTGAGGGCGCAGAAGGAGCGGATGAGCTGGGTCGGGTCGCTGCTTTCAAAAGCGGCGCGGGAAAGCTCAAGAAGAAGCCTCTGGAACGCCTCCTCAAATTGAGACGTTGGCGTCACTCCCGAATTTCCGGCCGGGCTAGTCAGTAGGCACCGTCGCTTTATCTAAGCGGTTGAAAACAATTGAATTATTTATAAACGCTACCTTGGATTCTCAAATTGAGTCAAGCGAATAGCAGGGGCAGTGCCGACTTGTGAAATGTCACTAAAGTGACACATGAAGGCTCGACACCAGGATGAGGTTTGGGCGGAGGTCTGAGAGCGACGCGGAGGGCCGGTGGTTAGTTTGGAGGGACGTTTTGACAGGGAAGGAATCGTAAGGGATGCCAGAACGGGCGACTGACGCGGAAGTCCACTCACTGGCAGAGAACGCGATGGAGGAGGCGGCGGCTAGCGAAGTAGAGCAAGAGTCAAGATCGAGAGCAGCGGACAGGGGTGTCCGCTCCACGCTTACGTCACGAAAGTAACGCGGAGTAGGAACTTTTGGTAGGTGCTGGTGCGGTCCTCCATGAATATAGGGATATGTGCAAAGACAGAGGCCCTAGGTCTTTCCGAGCGCCGATTCGACTCGTCGCGGCTCTTCTGCTGGTGATTAGCGGATGCCTGGCGATTGGTGGCTGCCCGGCGTGGGGTCAGGAAGAGCTTAGCCGGAAGGCGAAGTTCAAGGTGGCGCCGGCGTATCCCGATCTGGCGCGGCGCATGAACATCACCGGCGTAGTGAAGCTGCAAGTTACGGTTGCACCCAACGGGACGGTTAAGAGCGCGAGGCTGATCGGCGGGCATCCGGTATTGGCGAATGCGGCGCTGGACGCAATCAAAAAGTGGCGTTTCGAGGCAGGGCCGGACGAAGCAACGGGAATCGTGGATTTCCATTTTGGTCCGAACCAGTAATAAGAAGATGCAGTTCGACCTGCGGCGCTGGCGGGGGAAGGTTTGAACATGAATATTGGAAAAAAGCTGTATCTGAGTTTCGGCGGCATTTTGCTGACGGTGCTGGTGCTTCTGGTGATCAACCTCTACGGAGTGCATCGCGAGCATGAGACCAAGGCGGCGGCGCAACGCTCCATCGACATGACCGAGGCGACCTCGTCGGTACGCTTCCAGATGATGCAGAACCGGCTGCACCTGCAAAACTATCTGCTGAGCGGGGACACTCGGGATGTGGAGAAAATGAGCGACGGGGAACACCAGTTGAGTGACGCCCTGCACCGTGCCGAGGATCTGGCGAATTCGACGCAACAGCGTGGCAATCTGGAAAAAGTGCAGGGGCTGGAGCAGGCCTGGGGCGTGGAGTTTGCGAATCCGCTGGTCGACAAGCGGCGAGCGGTCGACAGCGGCAACGCCACCGTGGCCGAATTGCAGATTTTTTACCTGCAAAAAGATCCGAATTCATGGGTAGCGCGCTCGAGCGATGTGCTGGATGAGGTCGATCGAGAGAACCGGCAGTTGCTCGAAACCCGTCATGCCGACGATCAGTCGGCGACTACATACACGATTCTGCTGGCCGTGCTCAGCACAGTAATGGCGCTGGCTCTCGGCATTGTCATTGCGTACCGCACCGCCGCCGGAATCACGGGACCGCTGGGCCGTCTGATTCACGTGGCCGATCAGATCGGACAATCGGGCGACCTGGAGCACAACATCGACGTGCACGGCAAAGATGAGATCGGGCAACTCGCCCGCACCTTTGAGTCGATGGTGAAGTACCTGAAAGAAATGGCAGCGGTATCGGAAGCCATTGCGGGAGGGAATCTGTCGGTTGAAGTGCGTCCGCGATCTGCCAACGACACGCTGGCAAACGCGTTTACGCGCATGGTGGAGGGCCTGCGCGGGATGGTGCGCAATGTGCGCGATGCCGCCACCCAGGTGGCAACCGCATCCAGCCAGGTGGCCAGTTCGTCCGATGAGTCGGCGCGCAACAGCCTCCAGACTTCGTCGGCGATTGATGAAGTCACCAGCACCATGCACGAAATGAGCGTGAACGTGCAGAACATGGTGAAGAGCACTCAGACGCAGGCTTCAAGCGTCAGTGAGACATCCGCCTCGATTGACCAGATGGTCACCTCGATCCAGCGCGTGGCCGACACCGCCAAGGTTCTTTTGGATATCTCGAACCGTTCGCGGGAAGAGGTGCACAGCGGCATTGGCACCATGGAGAAGGCGACAGACGGTTTGAACCGTATCAATACGACGATCAGCGCTTCGGGCGAGATCATCGACGCGCTCGGCAACCGGGCAGACAACATCGGCAAGATTGTCGAAGTCATTGACGATCTGGCGGAACAGACCAACCTGCTGGCGTTGAATGCCGCCATCGAAGCGGCGCGCGCCGGCGAACACGGCCTGGGATTCGCGGTAGTGGCGGACGAAGTGCGCAAGCTGGCGGAGAAATCGGCGCAGTCGACGAAAGAGATTTCCGAGTTGATCGAGAGCATCCAGAAGGAAGCGCGCAAGGCCGTCGACAACATGGAGAAGAGCACCACCATCGTGAACGAAGGGCTGAATCTGGGGCAGGAACTGAATGCTGCGCTGCGCAAGATTTCGAATGTGGTGACCGAAGTTTACAAGTTCGCGCAGGAAATCGGCGCGGCCACCAACGAGCAATCGCATGGGTCGGCGCAGATCGCGCGCGCCACCACGCGCTTGAATGAAATCACGCACGAGATCAATTCTGCGGTGGAAGAACAGGCGTCGGGAGCGCAGGCGGTGGTGCAGGCCATGGAACGCATGCGCGAACTGGTGCAGGCCTCCACGTCGGGATCGACGGAGTTGGCGGCTTCTTCCGATCAGATGTCGAAGATGTCGCGTGGTCTGCTGGATTCGATGGATCGCTTTGCGCTCCGTTCGGAGCCGCGAGCCGACGATAGAGCGAACGATAGGGCGAACGACAGAGCAAACGACCGCCCGGGCGACCGCTTCAATGACGGCACGGCGGGCCGGGGGAATTCATCCCGAAGCGCGACGGCGGGATCTCGTTGAGGAAATTCGAATCATGACCCGGGAAACGCAAATTGTCGGATTCCGCGTGGGCCGCGAGACCTATGGCGTGCCCATCACGGCGCTGCATGAGATCGTCCGCGTGCCGGAGATTACCGCCGTGCCCGATGCGCCCGATTATCTGGAAGGGGTGATCAACCTGCGCGGCAAGATTGTTTCGGTGATCGATCTGCGCAAGCGCTTTGGCCAGCCCGCTACCGCCCTCGACCGGCGCAGCCGCATCCTGGTGGTGGAACATCGGGGACGGCTGGCGGGGATGATTGTGGATTCGGCGTCGGAGGTTCTGAAGATTCCGGAGAGCGATCTTGAGCCAGCGCCCACCATGATGCAGGAAGGCGGGTTGGACTGTGTGACCGGCCTCGGTAAATACAAAGGGCGGCTGATCATTCTTCTGGATATCGCCAAAGTACTGGCGGCGCGCGAAGTTCGCGAGACCGCGGAAAAACCGGCTGCGGCCGGGAATGGCAAAGCGGTGACGGCGGCGAAGGGCGCCTCGACAGGAAAATAGCGGCAGTTCCGAACTCCCATGAACACGTACGAGACACCCGCGCTCACCGAAGCGGAACTGAAACTTCTCCAGACACTCGTCTATCAGGAATGCGGCATGCATTTCGACGATCGGCGAACCCCTTTCCTGCAGGATCGTTTGCTGCGCCGTCTTAAAGAGTGCCATTTGGATTCCTTCTACAGCTACTACCGTCTGCTGATCAGCAAGGACGGAAAACAAGAGCTCTCTCTACTGGTCGAAAACCTTACGGTGAATGAGACCAGTTTTTTCCGCAACAAAGCGCAGCTCGATCTCTTCCAGAAGGACGCGCTCGACGATCTGCTGCGACGCAAGACGGAGCGGCGGGACTTCAGCCTAAGAATCTGGAGCGCGGGCTGTTCCACGGGGCAGGAACCTTACACGCTGGCCATGCTTATGGCCGACGCTCTGTCTTACTACTACCTGCGCCACGCGGTGCCCTTCGAGTCGCCGGTGCCGAAGCCGCTGATACCACCCCCGTGGCGGGTCGAGATCCTGGCCAGCGACATCAATTATTCGGTTTTGCGAGCGGCGCAAGGAGGCTCCTACAGTGAACATCAGATGGGCGGAGTCGACTATGGCTACCGCTTGCGCTACTTCGATAAAGTGGGCGACCGCTACGCCGTCAAAAAGGCGGTCAAGGAACTGGTGCACTTCGACTTTCACAATTTGAAAACCGAATACCTGCCGCAGCGCAACGATATGATCTTCTGCCGCAACGTGATGATGTACTTCGACGAAGCGGAACAGAAGCGGCTGGTGGAAAAATTCTATCGCTGCCTCAATCCGCAGGGTTATATGTTTGTCGGGCACGCAGAAAGCCTGCTCGGTTTGACCGATAAGTTTCAGATGGTGCATCGCAACAGCGGCACGGCCTATCAGAGGGTCGAGGTGAAGATGTGACCCTGCCTCCTGAAGATCGGATGGGCGAGCTTCGCCAGCTGTTTTTCGAAACCGCAGGGGAGCTTGTCCAGAAGCTGAACGACGAGGCGATGCAACTGGAGAAAACGCCGGGCGACGCCGAAACGGCGCGCAGCCTGCGGCGCACGGTGCATACGCTGAAAGGGGATGCGGCCGCGTGCGGCTACCGCGAACTCAGTGAACTGGCGCATGAGTTCGAAGACGTGTTGACGCTGGAGAATCCGAACGCCGCGGCGTTGGTTCCGGAGATTGCGTTGCGCGCCGCCGATGTGTTTGGGGCGCTCCTGGAGTCGTATCAGAAGGGCACAAAGCTGCCCGCCATCCAGTCGCTGCGCACTGACATCGCGCGTCTGGCGCGTCCGGCGGTGGCGGGCGCGGGCAATATTAAAGCGAAGAAAAAGAAAGCTGCGGCGAAAGTCAGCCGCTGGTCCGAATACGAGCAGATGGCAATTGCCCGGGCCACGTCGGAGGGCAAACGGGTTCATCACGTGGTCGTGCAGATCGATCCGCAATGCGCTATGCCCATTGCCGGACGGCAGATGATCCAGTTGGCGCTCACCGGTCTCGGCGAGTTGCTGGCGCTTTATCCGGTTGAGGGTAGTCACGATCCCATCATTCAGGTCGAAGCGGCGCTGGCGTCAGACAAGTCGGCGGAGCAGATTCGCACCAAGTGCGGCATTCCAACCATTTCGGCGAGCGTGCGGGTTACGCCTCTGCGCATTGCCGCACCGTTATTCCGCACCTCGCCGGCGGCGGTCAATTCTAATTCGTTAAGCGAGGACAAAGCCGCGTCGCCGGTAGCCGATAGCGCCGACGAGATTGCGGACGGTGCGCCTGAGGACCTGGTTGCAATAGACGCGCGATTGGCCGTGGAAGCGCCGGTGGCGCCGGTTGCGAGCGGCCCTGACAATGTGTTGCGCGTGGATGCAGAGAGAATCGACAGCGTACTCAATCTGGTCGGCGAACTCATTCTCGCGAAATCAATGCTGCAGCAGGCGCTGCTGGAGTTTGGACAGCGTTTTCCGAAGGACGGGTTGCGCGGGAAGTTCTCCGATGCCATGGCATTTCAAGGGCGGGTGCTGAACGAACTGCAGCATTCGGTCATGAAGATTCGCATGGTGCCGGTCGATCAGCTCTTTCGCCGCTTTCCCCGCATCGTGCGCGACGTCGGCTTGCAGTGCGGCAAGGACGTTGAACTGGCTATCCGAGGCGGGCAAACCGATCTCGACAAAAGTATTTTGGACGCGATCGCCGAACCGCTTACTCACCTGGTTCGAAATGCGGTCGGGCACGGCATCGAGAGCGCGGAGGAGAGAGCCCGCGCCGGCAAACGCCCGCAAGGCACTTTGCGGCTGGGTGCCTATCACCAAGGAAATCAGGTGGTGATCGAGGTTTCCGACGATGGCGGTGGCATTGACTCCGAGAAAGTTCGGCAGCGCGCCTTGTCCAAGGGATTACTGACAGCCGAACAGGCTACTCGCCTCAGTGAAAGCGATACGCTGGAACTGATTCTGCAGCCGGGATTTTCGACGGCCGAAGAGATAACCGAACTCTCAGGCCGAGGCGTGGGGCTGGATGTGGTGCAGAGCGTTCTCACGCGCCTCAAGGGAACGATTCAGATCGAAACTACGCGCGGGCGCGGCACAACCTTCCGGATGCGGCTGCCGCTGACGCTGGCGATTATTCGGGCATTGATGTTCCGGGTGGAGCAACGGCTCTATGCCCTGCCGTTGAATGCGGTGGGGGAGATTGCGCGCACGATGGAAGAAAACATCCATCAGGTGGAACATTACGAAGTGTTGCAATTGCGCGACGACTTGTTGCCGCTTTTGCGCCTTGGCGCGGCGCCGCAAAGCGGGCCGGAACGGGCGCGGCGCAAAGCCTTCGTGCTGGTCATCAAGAACGGAGAACGAAAATTTGGCCTCGTCGTGGACGCACTTGAGGGCGAAGGCGAACTGGTTATCAAGGCGCTCGACGATCAGTCTGTTACCACCGATCTGGTGAGCGGAGCCTCGATTCTGGGCGATGGTCGAGTGGTTCTCATCCTCAACATGGTCGCGTTGATGGAGCGTTTTGCCCGCGGGCGCGCCGATGCCAACGGCCCCAAAATGGCCGGCCTCCTGTCGAGTCTCGCATCTTTAAACACCAGCACAATCGCGACCGCTGCCGCGCCCGCCCGCGGCTCGGCGGGGGGCCAATCGTGAAAAAGCCGGTGCGGGTACTGGTGGTGGACGATTCGGCGCTGATGCGGAAGCTGATTCCCAAGATTCTCGAAGCCGATGCTTCGATTGAAGTGGTGGGAACAGCGATGGACGGCCATTTCGGATTGAAGAAAATTGGGGACCTGTCGCCGGATGTGATCACGCTCGACCTCGAAATGCCGGGGCTGAATGGAATCGACACGCTGAAAGAAATCATGCGACGCTGGCGACTGCCGGTGATCGTGGTGAGCTCGCATAGTACGGAAGGCGCTTCGATCACGCTGAAAGCCCTGGCGCTCGGCGCCTTCGATTTTGTGGCCAAGCCGCGGGATGTCGCTGAGCGCATGCCAGAAATTGCGAAGCAGTTAATCAAGAAGATCCACGCCGCGGCGCAGAGCGCGGGCGTGCAGCAGCAATTTCTCCCCAGCGAAACTGGGGCTGAGCAGCCGAACAAACTGCAGCCGCTGGCGCCGACCCACATCGTCGCCATAGGCGTTTCGACCGGCGGCCCGAACGCTTTGCAATATCTGTTTTCTAAACTGCCGGTGGAATTTTCGGGCAGCATTCTGGTGGTGCAGCACATGCCGGAAGGGTTCACGGAGCTGTTTGCCAAGCGGCTGGACGATTGCTGCCCCATACGGGTGAAGGAAGCGCAATCGGGCGACTTGCTGGTAGCCGGGCGTGCCCTTATTTCTCCGGGCAACCGGCACATGAAGGTGAAGAAACTGCCGCTCGGTAACGTAGCTTTGCTGGGCGAGGAAGCTCCGGTAAACGGCCACCGGCCGTCGGTGGATGTGCTCTTTCACAGTATCGCGCAAGAGTTTGGCTCACAGGCCATGGCCGTGCTGATGACGGGCATGGGCGAAGACGGGGCGGTCGGCATGGGCGAAGTACGGGCAGCGGGAGGATTTACCGTGGCCCAGAGCCAGGAGACCTGCGTGGTCTATGGCATGCCGAAAGCGGCCATCGAACGTGGCTTTGCCATGCGCGTCGCCGACCTTCAGGATCTGCCGAGTATTTTGCAGGCACAATGCATGCCCGAGCGGGCGAACCCAGGGGACAGTGGGGACGTCAAGCGGACGGCCAGTGCCGGTAGTAACTAGAGTCATCTATCGAAAGTACGTGGTTCGTGTTTAAGTGATAGTTGGGGAGGAGTGCCATGGAAAAGTTTGCGCCCGTAACACGGAGCGAAGACGGACAACCGGTACGTTATCTGATCGTGGATGACTCCGTGTTCGCCCGCAAGAACCTGGCCCGGATGGTCGAAACCTTCGGGGGACAGGTGGTCGGCGAGGCGGGCGATGGAGTCTCGGCAATCAGCGAGTACGAACGGCTGACTCCCGATATCGTTCTCATGGATATCACCATGCCGCAGATGGAGGGCATCGAAGCGGCGGAGAAGATCGTGCGCGATCATCCGAGCGCGCGTATCGTGATGGTGTCCTCGGTCGGCTATCAGGAAAACATCGTGGCCGCCTTGCAGCGGGGTGCTCGGCACTTCGTGCAGAAGCCGGTGAAGGCGGAAGTGCTCTACGAAGTCATCAAGTACGTCATGCGCGACGACGGAACGGCAGCGCGTGGAGCCGGAGCGGGAGCGTAGTCAATGCGGATGGATTTGATTCAGCCGTTCATCAACTCAGCCGACGCGGTTCTGGCGCAGGGGCTCGAATCGCCGATTTCCATTGAGAATCTGACGATGGAAGAAGAGGCGTATCGGCGGAAGGGAATCGCCGCCGAAGTTTGCCTGACGGGCGAGATCGAAGGGCGAATAATTTTTGATGTGGACCAGCCGGCGGCCGCACAATTGGCCAGCCGCCTGGCGGGAGTGCCGGTCTCCGAGACCAACGACGAACTCATACGCGAGGCCGTCTGCGAGCTTGCCAATCAGATTATCGGCAACGCCGTCACCACGCTCAACGACCAGGGTTTTCACTTTCACGTGCGGCCGCCGGCGCTGCACACCTCTGAGCAGGGAAGCAAGGGGAGTGAAGACACCGAGGCCCTGGTGATGGGTTTCAAGACTTCCAGCGGAAACGTTTTTATGAATGTGGCGTTGCGCTATCATCGCCGCCGAGCAGCGGATCGGGCTGCGGTCGCCGGGTAGGGCAGTGGTTAGCGACTAGCAGTCAGCACTCAGTAATTCCATCCGACGTTCTTTTCTCAACCACGAAATCAATTCTCAACAAATTTCAGTCGAAAGCTACTGAGTGCTGAGTGCTCAGCGCTCATTGCCGCCCTTACGGTCCGGCAATCAGGAAGACCGGATTCATCGGCGGATTTTGCAGGGCTGGCGGGATCAGCGGGCGGATGCCGATTGGCGCCGTTATATCCACCAGATACGCGTCGGTTGACGTGTCGATAATGTCGACCAGGCCTCCATCGCAACTCGACAAATAGGCGCGCGTACTGTCTCCGCCGGCGCCCATCATGAAGCGAAAGCCGCTGCCAAGCGGTCCTACCGTATTACGCGTGTTGGCGCAGACGGGGACGTAATAAAGCGAAGTTGGGTTGGTCGCGTCGGGGAATCCCGGAATTGGAATCGACGGAGTCTCGATCGTATTGTTGGTCGCATCGATCACCGTTACCTGCGGGCAAATATTGTCATTGGAGTCTGTGTAGTAAGCCCCTACATACGCGCGACTGCCATCTGGCAGGGCCGCGACCGCGACCACGGTCAAGGTCCCTACGCTGGTCAAGGCACAGGGATCGCCGACGCTGCGTGCACTGGGTGAAAGCGCTGCAATCGTCAATGGACCTCCCGCGAGATAGGCTGGCGGAGATTGCGAAATGTCTACGATCGCTACTTCTTGTCCGCCGGGAATATAGAGCCGCAGCAGATTGGGATCATAGGTCATTAGGTTCGCGTTCGGCACGCTGATTGCCGTCTCGGCGAGAGTGTCGGGACCGGCCGTCGTCGAAGTATCAATCCAGGCCAGCGTGCCGTTAGCTTCGAGTACATACGCCGCCTGGCTATCGGAGCGCGCCGCGAGCCAGATGGGCGGACTGGAAAGCGGAAGCGTGGTGGCGGGCGGAGTGGGACACACCGAGTTGACGCAAATCAGGCGCGGCGATTCATCAGCGGTGTTAAAACCGCTGATCGTGCCGAAGCCATGATTCGCGACGTAAAGCTTCTTGGTGTCCGGCGTCTCCACGATCGCGACGGGAGCGGCCCCGGCGCCCAAGGGGATGGTAGTCGTGATGCTATTGGTGGTGGTGTTGATGACCGCAACCGATGGGACAATCGTATTCGTGCTCGGGTTCAGATAGTTCGGCAGGGAGACGTAGGCTTCGCTGCTCTCGGTCGTCGCTATGAAATTCGGCGCCGAATTTGGCGGCATACTGATGGTGCTGGTGCTCGCGATGGACGTGTTGCTGAAGTTCAGTTTGCTTACAGAGTCGCGTTGCGTGTTGGCGACAGAGTGGTTTACCACCAGGATCTCGCTGGCGCTTTGCTGTACGGCGTGAACGGGAGCGAGGCCGACGTTGGCGATACTCTCATCGGAATCGCCCGAGACGTCGATCACCATGGCGGTGCCGAAGACGGTATCGGGGCCGGAAGCAGGCGCGTTATCGT
>Ga0209008_1000074_pt1 | contig 50228 bp, 35 predicted proteins | sample JacPin_JW_Ref_O3_FD_187963 | JGI IMG/M metagenome (GOLD analysis project Ga0209008, IMG submission 187963) | Forest soil microbial communities from Algoma, Ontario, Canada - Jack Pine, Ontario site 1_JW_Ref_O3 (SPAdes) (version 2) | ecosystem: Environmental > Terrestrial > Soil > Boreal... | reverse complement strand
TGTCTCTGGAAGACGCTCGGGTCAAGATCGAGGCTTGGCGGCGGCACTACAATGAGAGTCGTCCTCACTCCGCGCTGGGGGACGTGCCGCCCAGCGAATTCGCCAGCAAGGGCGGGACGAGCCCCGCCCTTGCTGGTTCTGCAAGACCCGGAATTTTCACTCCCTAGCTGGACCTAAAATGGGGGGACCTTCAGTGATGTAAACTCTCTCACTCGCCGTGGTACAAAAACTCGGTCCTGTCACAGTTCTTGGTGGGTTCTCGATTTCAACGGTTTTACCTTCCATTCCCACGACGTCACGTTTTGGACCTTGGTGTCTTGGTCCTCAGGCGTTACCGGCAAAATCGAAAACTCGTCCGCGATGCCGCTCAGGTGTGCCCGCATCTTGGAAGTCATTTCGATCGGCTTGGTAACGATAGTCGCCGTGGTGGTGGTTTCGCGCGCAGAGCCTGAGTTGGCCTCACTCATGGCCTGGCGCACTTGCCCAGCCAGCGCATCGGGAGTCAGGGTCGTTGATATCTTCACGATCACTGGGTACATCGTTCCGACCGTCATAGGGCTTTCCGGCTTGTATGCCACGTTTCCTGGAAACACGTCACTCGCCGGCGCGGCGATGGGTTGCTCGCTCCCTCCCAAAGAGTCCCTGGTTGGAGCTACCAGGTGGTTCTCCGAGGGACGTTGTGGTGCGGCGCCGAAATCGCTACCGTCTCCGAAATGAGCACCTCGGTCGGGCTCGCGCGGGTGGCTCGGCCTCGCCGCAGCCGCCGATCGGACCGGCCCCGCCGCATCGGTCGACGGGGATAAACCCTCCAAGATTCGGTCCAAATACACTGCTCCCTGCGCGACCAGAAGAATCTCAAACGTGCGCCCTTCCTCGCTACAGCCACTTCCCACCCTGACTCGCTGCGGCGCAACCCCCTTCTGGATCAGGTACACTGCGCTACTGCGGGCGCGGGCGATGGCTAAGTCGGAGGGGTTTTGCTCGTCGGCGCCCGCGCAGCCGATAATTGCGACCGTGGATCCCTGGTCATACATCAGCCGGAGGGCCACGTCATCGAGTACTCGGTCACATACTCTACTCACCCTATTACTGTTCTTTACGGCCGCCGCACAAGGTGCGGCCCTCGCGGACTGCGGAGCCGGTACCGGCACCCGAACGGATACAATTGTGGCAGCCTCGGCTCTATCACCACGGTCGTCGCTCGCGGCTCAACTAATTTTACAGGTTCCCGGCCCCAGGCCCGAAGTATCGAATTTCGCGGTCGATCCACTTCCACTGATGGTTCCGCCCTTCGCGGCATAGCTGTACGATATCGGCTCGTCGTTCAGATCACTCGCAACGGCGGTGACCACGACTCGGTCTCCTGGCAACACTGTGGTGGGTGCCGCCAGCGCTTGGCCGTCGGAAGCCCGAGAACCTCACTGCCGCGCGCGCTGCTGGCAAATTCGTTGTGTAGAGGGCAAGAGAACCGTACGATGCTCATGAGTAAGAAGTCCAAATTGGAAGTGGCGAATAGAGACCCCAGAACAAATTGGGGATCCAAGCGGTTCTGCTGACAGCCGTTGGTCTGATTGCAGCGCCCGCAGTCTGAAAGAGGAGTTTCCAGTTTCCGGAGCCGCCGGCATGGTGCTTCGCTTCCTGTTCCTTTCTGTTATGTGCGGTGCTCTGTTGTACCCGGCCATCGCGGGCGCGCAGGATAACTATGAAATTCAGGTTTATCCCTCGGAGACGATGGCCCCCAAGGCGCTGCTGATCGAACTGCACAGCAATTTCACGGTGGAGGGAAGCACTACAGTCCAGTTCGGCATGCTGCCAACCCAGCACCAGGAGCACGAAACGATCGAGTTAACTGAGGGGATCAATGAATGGTCCGAGGTCGGCTTTTACATCTTCACCGCGGAGCAGAGCGGCCACGGTGTACAGTGGGTCGGAGATCATATACGCCCGCGAGTGAGGATCCCTCCTCGTTGGCGCTGGCCCGTGGGAGTGAGCCTGTCGAGCGAGTTCGGCTATGCGAGGCCAGCATACTCTAATCCCACATGGTCATGGCAAATCATGCCGATTGTGGACCAGACCGTTGGGCGCTGGTACTGGTCGGTCAACACTACGATGGTTTGGAACGCCCATGTCGTTCCCGCGCCCGCAGGTTCGACGCCCCAGGAGAAGCAAGCTTACTATAAGAATGTCGCCCCCAAAGGCGTGACCTTCGGCCCGGCGGCAACCGTAACGTATGCGCCGTCAAAACATTTCAACATTGGCGTTGAGTATTACTCCTACTACGGCCAGTGGGGGGATTTTGTCTCTCTGCATCATCAGCAGCAACAGGTCTTCCCGGTGGTGAACTTGTTCATTTCGCCCAAGTGGGAGATCAATTTTGGTGCGGGTTGGGGCGCGACTGCGGGAACCGATCATCTGATCGCTAAATGCATCATAGGGCGCTATTTTGATTGGTCCCATCACCGTCCAGGCAGCTCTGACAGCGCTCCATAGGCAGCGAGGAACTTGATGAAGCGGCGCACATTCATTGTGCAGGCGGGCGCGGCATTCGCCGGGGCAACCTTGGCTTCCGTCGCGCCCGAATGGGCCGTCAGCGAAGCCGACGTGAAGCTGGAGATCGCACCCCTGAACCTCGAGATTGCACCCGGCAAGGTGGTTCACACCGTGGCCTACAATGGGCACGTTCCGGGCCCGCTGATTCGCTGGCCGGAAGGTAAACCAATCGCCATCGACGTGTTCAATCGAACTGAGATTCCCGAGATCGTGCACTGGCACGGGCTCTGGATTCCGTCGGCGATGGATGGATCGGCGGAGGAAGGCGGGACGATGATCGCGCCTGATGCGCAATTCCGCTATAGCTTCACACCGCAGCCCGCGGGATTCCGTTGGTATCACACGCACGCTTTTGCCGGGCGTGACCTGAAGCGCTCTACCTACAGCGGACAGTTCGGCTGCTTCTATATCGAGCCTAAAGGCGACGCCGGTGCGTACGACCAGGAAATATTCCTTACATTACATGATTGGAACGCGTACATGGCAGGCAGCGGCGACTCTTCGATGGAAGCTGCGTACGAATTTGGAACCGTAGACGGCCGGATGCTCGGCTTTGGCGATCCTCTCAGGGTGGGACAGGGCCAACGGGTGCTCCTGCATATTCTGAATGCAAGCGCCAGCCTGGTTCATTGGCTGGCGCTCGCGGGACACGAAATGACCGTGGTCGCTATGGATGGCAATCCCGTGCCCACGCCAAACCGCGTGCACGCAATTCGTTTGGGACCTGCCGAGCGCATTGACGCTGTCGTAACAATGAATCAGCCGGGAGTGTGGGTACTCGGTGAAACGCGCGACCAATTGCGCAAGGCAGGCATGGGAATTGTCGTTGAGTACGCTAACCAGCAAGGCAAACCGAAATGGATCGAGCCACCAGAAACGGTCTGGGACTATCGGCTCTTCGCTGCCGCCGCAGCGGCCGCCCGCGAACCGGATGAGATCATTCCCTTGCGGTTCGAATCAAAGTTTCACGGACAAGGCGCCTTCGATTCGTGGACGATTAATGGAAAGTCCTACCCCCACACGGACACGATCATGCTCCGACAAGGACAAAGATATCGCCTGCAGCTGATCAATCACAGCACGGACGATCACCCGCTTCATCTGCATCGCCATAGTTTTGAGGTCATTAGGCTGGACGGAACTGCGGTTTCGGGACTGAGTAAGGACGTGCTAGTGGTTCCGGCGAACACAACCTCCGAGGTAGATTTCACAGCGAATAATCCAGGTGCGACTCTCTTTCATTGCCACAACCAGACTCACATGGACTTCGGATTTATGCTGCTTTTTCAGTACACCTAATCCGGCGCAGGGTGCCTTCGGACGTTGCAGCAAGACGACGCTGAGCCCGAGGAGCATGAACGCCATCAGGCGCAACAACTCTGTCAGCTAGAGGGGCATAGCGTGATCTTGGAAGTGCAAAAAGCGCACCGCGACGGCGTATGTCACAAGCGGATTTAACTGAACACGTGAGAACGAAACGGGAACAACCGCAGCCCCACGTCACACGCGAGATGACATCGCTTAAAACTGGACGATGCGACCTCGTCGAGTTGCTGCATTCACTTTACGAGCTGTGCTTCAACCTCGGGCAACACCGCCGTGCCTTCCGCTCTAACCGCGTCCAGCGCCGCCGGATTTAGTCCCAACGCCGCTATGATCGTCGGCGCCACCTGCGCAGTTGCTGTTGGAGCCGAAACCGTCTGTGCCGTAAAGCCGGGATGCGCTACCAGCAGCAGGACATTGGTATCGTCATGCGCAAATCCGCCATGATCCGCGATCATCGTCGTGCTCCCCGAGTAGGTCACGCCCACATTCGGCGTCACGATAATGTCCGGCGTCCGAGGATCCTCACCTGGATCCAGTCCGCCCACGTTGTAGTTCAGCGCCAGCGACGGTCCGTAGTAAAGCTGTCCGAGCCCAATCGCCGCCGCATTCTTTTCCAGCAGTTCGACAGCCGCCGTGACGCTTGCGCCCTTTTTCAGCCAGAGCACCGACACATCATCTTCGGTTGCGCCAATGCCCCCTGGAGTCAGCGGTGACTCCGAGGAAGGAATCGCAGCCCCTAGTAGAGTTGCCGGCGTATTGGCACCGTTCGCCACATACAGCGTGGGGTCAATCGGCGACGCCCCGTGCTTCGCCGTGATAATGATCAGCGTCTCATCATAGATGCCCTTGTTCTTAAGTGAGTTGACGATGTCGCCGATCGAGGCGTCCACGAACTCGATCTCCTTCAGCAACTCCGCGCTGGGCAAGCCCGCTGCGTTCTGGTAACCGCCGACGCCGACGCCCGGCTCATTCACAGATTCTCCCGTGTACACTGCCTGGAAGTTCATGCCGAAGACAGATGGTATCTCCGCCGGGCCGCCCTTGTGCGTCTTGCCCGCAATTTGGTTCAACAATCCATTCAGTCTAAGCGCGTCGTAGCACTGAATGTTTTTAAAGCTGCTGTTCCACCCTGACTCGCTGGCCGTGTCGCGGATCGTCGCGCACGAAGCGCCTTCCGAGGTTGTGACGCCAGGCAGCGCCACCACGTTCGAATCCACCTCTGGAGAATAATAGTCATTCAAGCCCTGGCCGCCCGGCCCTGCCGTAAACGAATACGACGCGTGTTTGTCGATCCATGCCGTATATCCGCCCGCCTCATGCACGACGTTAAAAATCGTGTTGGTGCGGACGAAGTTCCACGGATACACCGGCGCGCAACCCGCAGCCGGATCCCGTGACAGCTTCCTGGGGTCAATTGACGCGATACCGCCCTCTGTCAATCCGGCTCCCGGTGCGCCGCCATTCAGCTTGGTGTCGTCGAACTCGATTCCTTGGTCGTTGTCGGTCGTTGTGCCGTTCGGTACCCCAAACGGCGTGCACGACGCCGCGGCCAGGCCAGAGCCGGTCGCGAGCGCCGGCCCATCGAGCGAGCGGTCGTAAGCAACGTCATAATAAAGGCCGGTCGTCTTTGGCGAGCCGCCTGTAACCAGCGCCGCGAGTCCGGGAAACGAGTCCGAAGGTTTGGACGACGTTGTGGCCACGTAGTTGATCCCTGTCTCACCGAGCGTTGCCAAATTCGGGCAGTACGGATCCCCGCCATTCGCGCCCGCAATCCCGTGCGTGCAGTTATAAAAATCCACCGCGTGCATGCCGTCAATGCTTAGCAGCAGCACGTGCTTCACATGCTTCGTTCCCACTTTGCTGGTGTCCGCCGCGGTTCCGCGCGCCCACGACGCCAGCATCATCGCGGCAGCTACTCCCGTGAGTACTAACCGATTTGCCTTCATAAATCCTCCATTGCGAAATAAGGGCGCTGGAGTTTGAGGCACCGAACACTACGTAAACGTTACTACTCCGTAAAATCTCCGCAACTTCCAGCCGGCAGTGCGGACCTCCCGTTGGAACGTAAGTTATCTGAATTTTTTTCAGCTATTTTTTGCCGCACGTTCATATAACGTTCACCACCCGGCGTCGATCCGTCCGCTACAGTTGCGGCCTCAGCCTGGTAGTCGTATTAAGCCCTTCGCGCTAGTCGCAACCCGCTCGCTTCCGCCTAGCGATTGCGCGAATTCAGAAAAGCCATCGCTCGAGTGCGCGCTCGAATCTTCGCACTGTCAATCGCCCTGCACCCACTCGATGAAATTTCCACGAAAGGTTTTACGATGTTTTTGCGGCAGGACAATTAATGAAGGACACCAATCCGACTGAGGAGGCTTTCGCATGATAGGCAAAAGTAAGAAGTGGGTACTCGCTGTTGCGAGCGCAATGCTCGCGGCGATATTCATGGTTCCTGCAGCGGACGCTCAAGACGATTACCGCAATCAGCACATTCGTCACGTTCTACTGATCAGCATTGATGGCATGCACGCGCTCGACTTTATTAATTGTTCGAAGGGAATCAGCGAGGTAAACGGCGGCAAATCGTATTGCCCGAATCTCGCCGAACTTGCTGAGACCGGCGTCAATTATCTCGACACCGCTACATCAAAACCCTCGGATTCGTTTCCCGGGCTGATGGCGCTCATGACCGGCGGGTCTCCGCGCACAGTGGGAGCGTTCTACGACGTTGCCTACGACCGTAGCCTCGCTCCCCCAAAGGTGACGACCGGCAATGGACTCGCCGGCGGCCCCTGCACACCCGGCGTATTCCCCGGCACGACCACCGAGTATGACGAAGGCATTGATATCGACCAGACGAAGCTCAACGGCGGCGCATCTACCGGCGACGGTGGAATCGCTTCGATCGATGCCAGCAGACTCGTACGGGACCCTGCGCGCGGTTGCGCACCGGTTTACCCCTGGAACTTCGTGCGGACGAACACAATTTTCGGAGTAATTCACGCCGCGGGTGGCTACACCGCATGGTCCGACAAACATCCGTCATACTCCGCTGTCAGCGGTCCCGGCAACGGCACCAACGTGGATGATTACTACTCGCCCGACATCAATTCCATCCCCGTGAATCTGCCAGGTGTGCCGGGTTGCAATCCGCTGCCCGATCAGACCGCGGTCGCTGCGTCGAATGCCTGGACCGACAGCTTCCAGAACATCCAGTGTTACGACACGCTCAAGGTCAATGCAGTTCTGAACGAAATCAACGGCAAGACGCACAACGGCTCACATTCTGCGCCCACCCCTGAACTGTTAGGGATGAATTTCCAGGTGGTCAGCGTCGGCCAGAAACTCATTGAAAAATCGGTTGCCGAGACCGGCGGTTATGTAGATGCCCAGGGCACTCCAACCGCCTCCTTGCTGAGCGAAATCCAATTCGCCGATGCTTCGATTGGCAAGATGGTAGAGGCTCTCAAGTCCCGCGGCCTTCTCGACTCAACTTTGATTGTGATCTCGGCCAAGCACGGCCAGAGCCCTGTGGATTCTTCTCGCTACACCCGTATCACCGCGAGCGGTCCGGTGACGACCTCGCCAGCCACGATTCTGGATGGCGCCGGTTGCATACCTCTATCTGAATCGCCGTCCAACCCCACTGGCATTGGGCCCACCGAAGACGACGTTTCTCTGGTCTGGCTCAACAGCACTTGCACCACGGCAAGCGCTGTGAACTTGCTCGAAACACAATCACCGGTGACGGCCAACATCGCGGGTATCGGTCAGATCTTCTGGGGCCAGGGAATCACGCAAATTTTCAACGCGCCCGGACTGCCGCCGTCTGGTGACCCACGCACGCCAGACATCCTCGTCACCCCGAATGTCGCCACCACCTACTCCGGGAGCACCAAGAAGCTCGCCGAGCACGGCGGGTTCGCGCATGACGACGTTAACGTCATGTTGCTGCTGTCGAATCCCAGCTTCGAACCCAAAACCGTCACCACCCCGGTCCAGACACTGCAAATCGCTCCAACGATTCTGCAAGCTCTCGGCCTCGATCCGAACCAACTGCAAGCTGTTCAGAAGGAGCACACCCCGGTTCTACCCAGTGTGCCGCTGGGCTTTGGCGATAACCGGTAGCGGCGGTCGGTAACGGGAGTTGGCAGCAGGGGCTGGTAGCGAGAGTTGGTATGCGGGCTGGTAACGGCGGTCCGAACCATCCGAACAGCAGCCAGCCGTGATCGCAAAAAACTCCAAAGCCCCGCACCGGTTCCCTAGGCGCGGGGCTTTTGGCGCATTTTACCTGGTGTATGAAGTTACATCCGCTCGGGAGGGCGAAAAACGTGAAGAAATTCTTAATTTCAACAACGCTTATTGCATTTACAACGGCCGCACTGGCAGCCGGCGCATTCGTTAGCAAGGCGCACGCCAAGACTGACGATCGTGATCGTTCAGATCGTTTCGAATTCTTGCCTGGGACTCTGGTGCTCAGCCGCAGCGTGTATCTGGGAGACGCCTCGACCGTGACGCTAGGAGAGTCATTGCCGCCGGGCTGCGTAGCGGGGAACGTTACGCTGCCTCTGCTTGCAGGAGGCACGACGACCGTAGCCGTCACATGCGCTGCGGCAACAGCGAACGGATCGTTTCCGGGAGTATTTGAAAACGACACGCCGGATGCCAGTTTCGGCGTTACGTCGCCAATTTTCCTGGATAACATCACGACCGACGGCGAGCGGATTGGAACACTGAATATCCCCAGCGACCAGATCGTGACCAGCTTCAGCTCGAAATCGGAATTGGCGCTAAACCTCTCGCTGGACGGAAAGTCGATCACCTTTGTCGGGTATCGTGGCGGCACGGGATTCGTGACCGCGCCGAACCAGTTGGATGCGTCGAATTCTAACACTCCGGGCGTGGTGGATCCGAGCAATCCGGTGGTTTCACAGTACTACCGAGCAGTGGCGGAAGTGGACGCAGGTGGCCGGCTGCACATTACCGATGGAAATGCTTACAGTGGGAACAACGGCCGCGCGGCGATCAAGGCAGACTCGACCTATTACATGGTCGGAAACAACAACAACGGAGGTCTTTCGAAGAGCCAGCTCACCAAGACGCAGGTAGGAGTGAACCTGATCACGTCCACTGGCGCCGAGCTTCTGGTTCCGGGTCAAACGCCACCCGTGCCGCCAGACATTAACAAGATCGGAGACTTCGAGGTTACGCAGGTCGGCTATGCTACGGCGGACAAGGCTGGGAAGGATAATAACTTCCGCGGACTAACGATCTTCAACAACACGATGTACGTCACCAAAGGTAGCGGCAGCAACGGCATCAATACCGTCTATCAGGTCGGCAACACGGGCGTGCTTCCCTCCGGAACTACAACGGAACTCGCGGCGCTGCCGATCACCATTCTACCGGGATTCCCCACTTCGCTCGCGAGCGGAGTGGATCAGAACGGCAACCCGGCCCCGATTGCTTTTCCCTTCGGGATCTGGTTCGCGAATGCTGAGACGCTGTACGTTTGCGATGAAGGCGATGGGACGCTGGTAACCCCAGCCGTGAACGGCAACGTCGCGGATGCCGCAACCCTCGCCACGGCAGGCGTCCAGAAATGGAGCTTGGTGAGCGGCACCTGGCACCTGGATTACATCCTGCAGAACGGTCTGAACATCGGCGTTCCTTATAGCGTTCCGAACTACCCGACGTCACTCAATCCCGCAACGGATGGCTGCCGCAACATCACCGGAAAAGTCCACGGCGATGGCACTGTGGACATCTACGCGGTGACCTCGACAGTCAGCACCAGCGGAGATCAGGGTGCCGATCCTAACAAGTTGGTGAAGGTCGCCGACATTCTGAAAGCGAACCGTCTGCCGAAGGCTGACGGTTTCTTTGGCATCGGCCGGTTCGAGACCATTCGTGCAGCGCGCGCCGGAGAAGTTCTTCGCGGCGTCGCCTTCGCACCGGAAGACCGCGGTGGTGACGGCGATCGCTAATATGATCGGCGTCAAGGTTGCGGAGCTTCAACAGGAATAGCAGCGCGGCGCAAACCGCAGAAGAGTAACCTCTGGGCCGCGATCGACGGCGGCCCAGGGGTTCTGCGGTCAGCTATGCCGCAGAAGGCTTGCTGGCACCGAGGTAATAATTGATCGCCGGTGTAAACACCAACGACAAGACCATGGAACTCGCCAGGCCGCCGATTACGACGATGGCCAGCGGCTTCAACATCTGAGAGCCTGCGCCAATCGTTAGCGCCAAGGGCAACATGCCGGCAATCGTAGCGAGGGCGGTCATACAGATGGGGCGCAAACGGCGGCGTCCCGCCTGGATCATCGCTTCACGCGAGGATAGACCCATCGCACGGAAACGCTGCTCGGCGTCCAGCAGCAGGATTCCATTTTTCGTGACGATGCCGATCACCATAATCATGCCCATGAAAGACGCTACGTTGAACGTGGTGGCGGTAACCAAAAGGGCGAGCAAACCCCCAAAAGTGGAGAGCAAGGCCGAGGCGAGAATGGCGGCAGGCGCCGAGAAGGTGCGGAACTCGAAGAGCAACACGACGAACAACAGCAGCAACGCCAAGCACAAGACTATCGAAAGATCGTGGAAGGATTTCTGCTGCTCCTGGTAAGCGCCGCCATATTCGAGGCGAATCGAGGAAGGCAATTGTAAATCGTTCACGGCTTTCTTCACTGCAGCAACTCCACGCCCCAAATCCACACCTTCCAGGCGCGCAGTCACCTCCACGTCGCGCTGCAAATTCTCCCGGCGAATCTCTGTCTGGCCAGGATCGTTCGTGATTACCGCTAGCGATCCGAGCGTGGCCGTTCGCCCGGTAGAACTGGCCAGCAGCGTGTTGGTCATACGATCGAGCGACGCGCGGTTTTCCGCGGGAAAGCGCACACGAATCGGGTAAACCCGGTCGTTCAGCACTACCGGCGTCGCCGCAGGCTCGCCTTCCAGAATTGCGGAAGCGTCAACAGCGATTTCCTCAGGCGTAAACCCGGCGCGCGCCGACACCGCGGAATCCAGTTGAAACGTGACCGCTGGTCCGCTGATGGTGTTTTCGATTCCGTCGAGGACATCCACAACGCCAGGAACTTTTCCGATGGCATCGGCCACGCGCGGCGCAGACTTCAACAGCAACTGCGGATCGGGGGAGAACATTTTGATCACCACCGGCTCGGGCGCGCTGGTCAGATCTCCGATCATGTCCTGCAGGACCTGAACGAATTCTACGTCGGCCGCTGGTTCGGTCTGTTTGATCTTGGCGCGTACGTCGTCAATGACTTCGTCAATGCCACGATCGCGTTTCTGCTTCAGTCTCACCGTAAAGTCACCGCGGTTTGCTTCGGTAACTGCCGCCAAGCCCAGTTGCAGGCCGGTGCGACGCGAGGTGTTCTCAACTTCCGGGGTCTCACGGAGGATCTGCTCGATGTGCTGAAGGATGCGGTTGGACTCCGCGAGCGAGCTGCCCGGCGGAGTGTAGTAATCCAGGATGAAACCGCCTTCGTCCATTTCGGGGAGCAAGTCGCTGCCCAGGAAGTGATAGCACACCACGGAGAGCACGATGACTACGAATGAGCTGGCTACCAGGATGACGGGCTGCTGCAACACGCGCTGCATAATTCGTTCGTAGAAATGAACCGTGCGCCCGAAAAAGCCGCTGGTGGGCGCTTCTTCATGGACGATCCGGCCCGCGCTAACGCCGTCGGCGGCACTCACTTCGACGCCGGATGGTTTTTCCAGGACCGATTTCTTGCGAATGAAAAATTGGCTCAGCGTGGGCGTCCACAGCAGCGCCAGCACCAGAGAGCTGAAGAGCGCGACAGTCATTGTAATGGCCAGAGCGCGAAAGAAGCTGCCGGTCACTCCCGTAACTGAGATCAAAGGCAAGAAGACGACAATGGGCGTGATCGTCGAACCCACCAGCGGAATGGTCATTTCCCGCAACGCTTGCTGGATGGACTGCAGACGGTCCTCGCCCGCGTCTCTGTGCAGCACAATGTTTTCGAGGATGACGATGGCATCGTCAATAACCAGGCCGACCGCCGCCGCCAATCCCCCAAGGGTCATCAGGTTGAAACTCTGGCCCGTCATCTTTAGAACGATGCAAGTCAGCAGAAGCGTAACTGGAATCACCAGGCCTGCGATGAGCGAGGTGCCCCAGTCGCGCAGGAATAGAACCAAAATTGCCGACGAAAGCAGCAATCCGAGGAGTACCGCATCGCGCACGCTGGCGATGGAATCGTGAACGATGGTGGACTGGTCGTAAAACGGCTCGAGACGTACGCCGGACGGCAAAGTCTTTTGCAGCTGGGCGATTTCGCTGTGCACTTCGTTCGCAACGGATAGAGTGTTGCTGTCTGGCTGGCGATTGATGCTTAAGAGCACGGCGGCCTTCCCGTTCGCAGTGACCACCGTGTAAACCGGTGCGACGGACGGCGCCACCGAGGCGATATCACCAACCCGAATCGGCACGCCGGCAGCGGAAGTTTTCACGACGATTTCGCCGATCTGCTCCGGTGTATGCACCTGGCCGCTGACCAGGCCCAGGACGAGTTCATGGTCGTGCTCCAGCAAGCCCGGCGAATCAATCAGGTTGGTGCGGCGAATGGCTTCCAGGATATCCGTGACGGTAATGCTGCTGGCCAGCAATCGCACTGGGTCCGGCATCACCTGGAACTCCGGCACTCTGCCGCCTTGAATTAAGACGGAAGCAACTCCGTCGAGCCGATTGATACGCGGTTTGATGTCATAAGTTGCGATTTCCCAGAGCTTGTCTTGCGATAGCTGATCGGACGTCAGGCTATAGCCAATAATCGGGAACGTGGCGAACGTGAGGCGATGCGTTTCGATTCGCGCGGTTGGCGGAAGCTCAGCCTGCAATCTGGCAACCACCGCATCCACGCGTTGCAGCGTCAGCACCATGTCGCTGTTCCAATCGAAAAAAAGGTCCACATCAGCTGAACCCCGGCTGGTAGTGGAGACCACGCGCTGCAACCCGGGCACCACGTTCACTGCTTCTTCGATCGGGCGGGTAATGGTCACCAGCATCTGATCGATTGGCGTAACGCCGTTGTCCACCCCGATGACGATGCGCGGAAAATCCGTCTGGGGAAAAACGGAGACTGGAATTGTGAACGCGAGGTACGCTCCCACCAGCGCCAGGCTCACCACCAAAAAGAGGATGGGACGCGACAGCCGCTGAAACCATGGCGTCGCCAAGGAACTGACTCCTTCGGAAGAGCTACTGCGAGCGAGAGGAGCCTCCATCCCGGTTATTCCTTCTCCGCAGCAGGCTGGACTGGTTTTGTCGGCGCGATTTTTACGGCCGTTCCGTCTGGCAAACCGTATCCGCCAGTAGTAATGACGGCGTCGCCCTCATTCACGCCCGAAACGATTTGCACTGCGTCCGTCGTGCGGATACCGGTCTCGACGTTTCGCGCATGCGCCACTCCATCCACGCCAGCGACCAGGACGTACTGCACATCGTCTGCGTTTTTCTGCAAGGCCGCAGCGGGAACAACGATGGCGTCATTGACGGTACGCGCGGTCATAGAGACGCTTACTGTCATGCCCGGCCTGATAGCGGAGTTGCGCTTGGAAGCTTCAACCCATACTTCGATCGTGGTGCTGCCGGGATCGAGTGCAGGGCTGACGAGCGTGACGCGCCCTTCCATGTCTGGATCATCGCCAGGCAGCTTGATTTGAGCCGGGTCACCCGCCTGCAATGGCGCTGCTTGCGCCGCCGCGATATGAGCTTTGGCAATCAACTTCGAGGTGTCCATCACCGTCATAAGCGGCTGATTGGCGGCGGCCAGCTCGCCGGGAAAGAGCGGCCGGTCGGTGATCACGCCGTCAATCGGGCTGTGGATTTCGGAGTAGCTCAACTGCGCCTGCGCGCCGAGATATTTTCCTTTTGCGGCGGTTAGCTGGCCTGTGGCGGACTTCAGCGCCAACTCTCGCCCAATTCGGTGCAGGTCATCAAGCTGCTTGGCGGCCTGTTGGTATTGGCTGCGCGCCTGCGCCAGCGCGACTGCAGCGGAATCGAGATCGCGTCGCGGCAGCGCTCCCTGATCGAACAATTCCTTGCGGCTGTCGTACATTTTCTGCTGTGCGTCGAACGAGGCTTTCGCCGCTGCCGTGTCCAGCTCTGCTTTTTGTATTTGCTCGGGCAAGCTCGCGCGGGTGGTCGAGGCGTAACCTGCTTCAGCCTGTTGGTATTCGCCTTTGCTCTGCTCGGACGCGGCGGCGAGGTCTGCGTTTTCAAGCACGGCGAGCAGCTGGCCCTTTTGCACGCGCGAGCCACGCTGCACCAAAAATGTTTTGATGGTCGAAGTGATCTTAGGTGTGAGGATCGCCTGCCGTAGCGGAAACACCAGTGCTTCGGCTGATATGTTTTCCGAGATTGGCGCGCGGCGAGCCGGCGTTACTTCTACGTTCACTACCGGCGCTTTATCGTTCTCAGACGCACGACAGCCGGACAGGCACAGCAACGTGATGAACAACGCACCCATAAGCTGAGGACCCCGGCACGTCATTCGCGGGTCATGAATCTTGAGTCTCATCGCGTGGACATCACTCCCGTCAGGGTTTGAACATTTGCCAAGGCGACGCGGTAGCGCACTGCCCCATCCTCATAGGCATTGGCGGCCATCGCAGCGGTGGTCTGCGCGTCCACAACTTCCAAGACTGCGGCTTCCCCGCCCTTGTAGCGCAGCGTCGTAAGTTTCAGACTTTCCGCAGCAAGATCGGCGGACCGCTGCAGCCCTGCCAGTTCGTCAAGCGCGGTCTCCGCTTCGTTGTAGAGCGATTGAATCTCCGCCAGGAGCTTGCGCTGGGTGAACGAAAGCTCGCGCGCCGACTGCGCGCGGCGAATTTGGGCCTGCTTCACGCGGCTCTGCGTGGCGCCCCAATTCCAGATGGGAATGTTCAGCGAAGCCGCTGCGGATGATCCCAGATTAGGAACGAGCCGATTATCGAAAATGCCGTTCGTCGCGAATTGGGCTGCATCTATCCCATAGAAGTAGTCCAAGCCAAGAGATGGCAAATAAGCCGCGCGCTCGACATCGACGTCCGCCTTCGCTTGCTCCACCGAGGCTAGGGCGGCGCGAATATCGGGATTATCGTTGCTCGCTTGTTGCTGGACTTCCCCGAGCGTGGGTAGCGGGATGCTCGCGTGGAGCTCGTCGGCCAATGCGAAGCGATCGCTAAAATCCGGGAAAAGCAATACCGCGAGATCCAGGCGCGCATTCAGCAGCGCGAGAAGCGCTTCCCGAAGCTGGCGCCGGCGTTCTTGCGCCTGCAGCTCCGCTTTGACGACGTCTGAATGCGCCACTTCGCCGCCGCGTTCCAGGTTTTGCGTCAGCTTCAGGAATCGCTCGCCTTCATCGTCGGCCTTTTGAGCGAGGTTTGCTTTACTCTGCTCCGCCAGCGCGCCGAAATAGCTTTGCACTACCGTGACCACCAGACCGCGCGAGGCAATTTCGGCGCGGGCCCGGGCCAGCGCCGCGCCGGCCGACGCCCGCCGAACGTCGTAGATTCCCGCTACACTCAGGACTTCGTGCACATTTCCCTGGCTGATGTATTCGTGCACGGCGTTGTTGGCAATGTAGCGCACACTGCCAGTTCCATTTCCTTGGGTATAAAGGATCTGGTTGTCGTAAGTGATCGCAGGCAGCAGCGCGTCTTTGGCCTGTTTGGTATCTTCGTGAGCGATCTGCGCCTCGGCGAGCGCGGCCTGAAACTGTGGGCTGTTCTGGCGTGCGCGTATCAGCGCGTCATCCAAGGTAAGGCGCAGCGTCGGCTCCGCGGGCCTCGCTGGCTGTTGTGCAGCCGCAGCGGCCGGCTTGGGAGATGAATCGCCCGACTGTTGCGCAGCGCCTGCAGACCACGGACACGAAGCCGTCAACAGAAAAATCCAGAAGATATTTCGCAGGGTGTTAGCCTTCACGACTCTCTCTTGCCGATAGAGGCAGCGATCACGACAGTCATTGCCGCAGTGTTGCCAACACGTAGATTGAAGATCAGCAGATAAACGCAGGATTAACGGGAGGAATCTGAAGGAGGCAACATTTCACTGGATGCCGGTATGTACACCTTGAATGCGCTGCCCGCGGCATCGGAGCGCACCAATTCGATCCGGCCCAGGTGAGCTTCGGCGATCCAGCGCGCAATCGAAAGACCGAGACCCGCGCCGCTGTCTGCTCCGGTTCGCGAATGCGCGCGATCGGCGCGGAAAAATCGTTCGAAAATCTTGGATTGCATGTCAACAGGAATCCCAGGGCCACTGTCCGTTACGCTCAGTTCGTAACCACGGGGCGCGGAGCTGCATGTGACAGATACTTTTCCGCCCTTCGGCGTGTACTTAATTGCGTTGTCCAGAAGATTTAGGATCATCCGGCGCAGAAGATCTTCATCCGCACGCACCGGCATTTCTTCGGGCGTCACGACCACCAGAGCAATATTCTTGGCTTGAGCGAGGGCGCGCGCGGCGCGCACACAGTCGGCGACGAGTTCGTCCAGATAGAAATCGCTGTAGGCCAGACGATGCTCGCCGGCATCGGCGCGAGTGAGTGTGAATAGATCTTCGACGATGCGCGCGAGGCGTTGCGCTTCCTGGTGCAACACGGCGAGCGACTCGCGATACTCCTCGGGCGAGCGCGAAGCTTGCGACAGCGCCACTTCTGCTTCACCGCGCAGAATCGAGACCGGCGTGCGCAGTTCGTGCGAAGCGTCCGAAATAAAGCGGCGTTGACGTTCGAAAGACTGATCGAGGCGATCCAGCAGGTCGTTGAAAGTTTGCGCCAGCCTGCCAAGCTCATCGTTCGGGTTGCGGACCGGGAGCCGATCGTGGAGATTTACGGCGCCGATGCGCTCCGCCTGCGCGCCCATGGCGGCAACTGGAGCCAAACTTCTGCGCGCGAGAAAGTAACCGCCGACGCTCGCGAGCAACACACCCAGCGGGATCAACCAGCAGAACGCGACGCGAATTTCCTCCAGCATTTCGTGTTGCGCATGCAGGGAACGCAGAATCACGAGTGACCAGGCCTGGCCGTTCGCCGTGAATCGTACGGCGTACGCACGTAATCCGCCTCTTTCTGCGGCGACGTTCTGGTAGGTCCGATCCGATCGCAGGGCCGCCTCCACAAATTGCTGGAAGCTGCGGGAAGCGATAGCTCGTGCGGCTATGGAATTTGCCGGCGCGCTGGAAGGCACGACGTCCGCCGAGTTCGCGACAGTTTTGCCGGTGGAATCCACGACCAGCAGAGTATCGCCGCGCACGCGGTGTTCGAGCATCGCTTGCCGAGCGGCAGCCTGCCATCCACCGGATTCGTCCGGGTCCTTGAGTTCATCCTGAAATGTCACCAGAAAAGACTGGGCAAGTTCCGCCAGGTCGGCGTCGGTGCGGCGATTTTGACCGCGGGCGAAAAGGAAATAACTGGTCAAGCTGAAAACCAGCAGAAGCAATGCCAGCACCATGGAGTACCAGAGCGTCAAACGCGCGCGCAACGTATCAAACATGATTTTTCCTGGTCGGCGAACCTGATTTTTTCCTGGCTGGATCATGGGCGCGGATCGTTTCTTGCTCGAGTCCGAACAGGTAGCCTGCGCCGCGGCGCGTATGCAACAGCGGCGCCTTCGAGTCCGCGTCAATCTTGCGGCGAAGGCGGTTCACGTACACTTCGATCAGGTTCGAGAATGGATCGAATGTTTCATCCCACACGTGCTCGGCAATTGCGGCGCGCCCCACTACCTGGCCAGCGTGCCGCGCGAGAAATTCCAGCAGCGCGTATTCCTTGGTGGTTAGCGAGATGCGGCGCCCGCCGCGCGTTACCGACTGACTGGCCGTATTTACTACCAGATCCGCAACTGTGATGTTAGGAGGCCGAAGTTCACCGGAACGGCGCAACAGGGCGCGGAGGCGCGCGAGCAGTTCACGAAAGGCGAAGGGCTTGGCCAGGTAATCGTCGGCGCCCACGTCGAGACCCGTGATGCGATCCTCGACGCCGTCGAGCGCGGTTAACATTAGAATCGGCACGCGATTTCCCGCCTCGCGAATCTGTTTGCAAACCGCAAAACCATCCGAACCTGGGATCATTACGTCCAGGATTATCAGGTCGTAGGTGTTGATTTCCACCTGATACAGTGCGTCGTCACCGGTGGTTGCGGTGTCTACCGCGTAAGCTTGTTCACGCAGTCCTTTCAAGACAAAGCGCAGAACACCGGGGTCATCTTCCACCAACAGCAGGCGCATCGCGACATCATACTGCAACCCGCCAATTCTGCTTCAGACTCCGCGCGGAAGTGCACGGATTACTACGATCGTTCGCCGCCGCCGATTTATCCTGCGTTTAACTTGGGTGTGCCATGGTTCGCACCCGGAGCTGGGCTGCTCTCTTTAAATTTGTGGAGGCATTCATGTCGAAGAAGTTGGCTGGCCTTTTTTTCGTGCTGATCTTGTGTTCCCTGCTCACTACTGCTTATCTCCGCGCGGCAGCCCAATCCGGCGGCGCCTCCGGCTATCATCTGATCAAAAAAGTGAAACTGGGCGGCGTCGGCGGCTGGGACTACCTGGAAGTGGATGCGGCAACGCATCGCTTGTTCATTTCGCGCGCCACTCACGTTATCGTGGTGGATCCGGAGCAGGGCAAAATCGTCGGAGACATTCCGGATACGCAGGGTGTCCACGGCATCGCGTTCGCCCATGAATTCAACAAGGGTTTCACCACCAACGGCCGCACGTCCGATTCCACGATCTTCGACCTCACTTCACTGAAGGTCACAGGCAATGCCAAGACAGACAAGGATACGGACGCCATCATCTACGATCCTTTCTCCAAGCGTGTCTTCACTTTTAACGGCGATGCCAATACTGCCTCGGCGATTGACGCGGCTTCCGGAACGCTGGTCGGGACGTTTCCGCTGGGCGGAGGCCCGGAGTTCGGCGCGAGCGACGGCAAGGGCAAAATGTTCGTCAATCTAGAGGACAAGAGCGCGCTCGTCAAATTCGACGCCAAAACTCTGAAAATCGAAAATACCTGGCCCCTCGCGCCGTGTGAGTCTCCCTCAGGTCTGGCGATCGACGCGGCGCACGAAATCCTGGTGGTGGGCTGCCACAACAAGCTCATGACCTTCGTAGATGGCAACTCCGGGAAAGTTATTGGCACAGTTCCCATCGGCCAGGGCGTGGATGCAAACCGTTTCGACCCCGTTACGGGTTACGCGTTCGCGTCCTGCGGCGATGGGACGATCACGATCGCGCACGAAGATTCACCTACAAAATTTTCGGCGGTGGAAACGATCCAGACGCAGCGCGGCGCGCGCACGATGGCCCTCGACTACGCTACCCACACGGTATATACGGTGACTGCGGAGTTCGGAGAGACTCCAGCCGTCACGCCGGAACATCCGCGCCCACGTCCGGCGATAATTCCAGACACGTTTACGCTGCTCGTTTACGGTCAGTGAGCGGTGATCGATTTCGAATCAGGTTTGCACGGTTGGGAAGCGAGCGTGACAGCTCGAACAACGATTCTGTCCCACGAGCGTTCTTCGTAGCTGCCGCTCGAGGATTCGCGGCGGCGAACTTCGTCCCGGGGCGTCTTGGCACACTACTTGGTCGGAGGCTCGACATCCAAAGCGTGCACGATCCATGGCACGATCACTTCCTTAAACATCACTGGATCAGGCCACACGCCTTTCTGCCGCCCCAAGTGCCCGCCATGCGGATTGATCCAGCCGGTCTTGGGCACGTCCCCGGCGCTCAATAGTCGATACGTATCGGAAATCGGCACCTGCGTATCGAGCACGCCGGACAATACGAGCATCGGCGCGGTGGGCTTGCCGATGAGGTCCTGCGTCACCAGCGACATTTTCGGGAAAATCTCCAGCAGTTCGTCGAGATTGTTCACGTTATCGAAGATGGACATCATCGCGGGCAGTTGATCGAACAAATACTCACGATTGCCCTGCAGGCTGTTCAGCACAAATTCTTTCTGAAACATATCGTGAATCGGCGGCGATTGCACGCTGACGGCCTTCAAACGGTTTTTTTCGAGGATGGCCATTTTGGTGCCCCAATAGGCGCCCCAACTGACACCGTGAAATTCGACCCTAGATTTATCTACTTCCGGGCGGCTGTACACGTAATCAATCACGCGCGATAACATGCGATCCGCGGTGGGGCTGGCCTTGATGGGGGCTTGCCCCGTGCCAGGGCCATCCACCGCGATATATCCGATGCCGAAAGGCAACACAGCTGAAAAACTCTCGGAGAGATCCTCTTTGCGGCTGTCGAGACCGTTGATTGCAATCACCATCGGCACTGGGCCCGTGGCGTTCTTGGGAAACCTCAGATAGCCGATGATTTCTTTGCCTTCGAAGGGGATGTGCACTACCTCCATCGGCGGATCCCAGAATTTGGTGTGCGCGCGAAATGCCTCGACCGCTTTCTCGTAGGCGCGCTGCTTGCCAGGCGAAGAAGGGACGGGCCAGCGGCCGAACGAATAAACGCGCCAGGCGCGAATGTAATCCAAGTTGGCTTTGGCGGGATCGCTTTTTTCGAGCGACTTTGCTTCGGCCATCCACTTGTCGCCGACGGCGATGAATGCAGCGGCCCATTCGTCGCGGTCTCTCGTCTTGATCGAGGCAAACGCCGCGCGCAAGTCATCGGGGTTTTGACCGATGCAGGGATACTGGCCATTTTCCGCGCGGGTGACGGCTTCGACTTTAATTTCTTCGATGGTGCGTTCAGGTCGCACTTGTTGAGCGTTTGTCGGCGCGGCCAAAAAGCTAAGTAAAACTGCGAAGGTTGCCGCACAGATTTTTGCCATCAGGGAAGTTTTCGCACTTCGCATTCGACAGGGCCCCTTTTCTGGTTTCACAGCTCAGCGTTTCACACTCCGAAGCTTTACTCGGACTCTGGAAGTTCCCTGCGGCGCAACATTGCGGCCCGGCGATTGGAGGGTTGAAAGGGAGCCAGCAGTTACGCTGGCTCCCACTTGCCATCCACCGCTGGCGCGAGCTAGAAGCTGAGCTTCAAACCCAACTGTACGGCGCGGTTGCTTCCCGACCCGAGAACGGGATTGGAAGCTGCGACGTCAGGAGTGGCGCAGCCGCACCCGAAGCCGGGACCGAGAACTGACGGATCGTTCATTCCGAAGCCATTCTGCCCACCGTAAGGATTCGCAAAATTTGGATGGTTGAGGATATTAAAGAATTCGGCACGGAATTGAGCGCCGAATCTTTCCCCGAGTTTCCAATTCTTGGCTACCGAGAAGTCCCAGTTGCGAAAGCCAGAGTCGCGGAATTCGTTGCGGCCCATTGTTCCAAAGGTTCCCAGTGCGGGCGGAATCATCGCGGAGTTGCCCTGCGCGTAGCAGCCGAACATGCCAAGCGACTGTTGGAGCGCGGGCGTGCTGGCGGCATTGCTACAGATGCCTCCGGCCAGGGTTTGCGGGCTGCCGGGCGCAAAATACGGAATTGAGTTCGGCCCTGATTTGAAGTCGTTCGGGTTGCCAACAAAATCCCAGCGGTCCACGCCTTCACCAGTGCCGCTGATATCGTCACCCGTATCCATGGGGCCCCATGGCTGCGGACTATAGAGGCTCACGATCGAAATGAGCTGCCAGCCTTCCAAGAGTTGCGCAAAGGATTTCTTGCCGGGGATGGAATAAACCGCGGAGAGCGTGAAGCGATGGCGAATGTCAAAATCACTGCTGGCATATTCGCGTTCCGGATGCGTGGCATCTTGCGGCAGACCCAAGCCCGCGCCGAAATCCCAGTTGGCGCCGACATCATCGAGAGAATGCGAGTAGGTGTAGCCGGCGACGAAGGTGAAGTGGTGGTACTCGCGGCCGGTCATCGTCACCTGCAAGCCGTTGTAATTTGATTTGTAGATGTTATCCATTTGATAGATGTTTGCCAGATACGGGAACTGTCCGTCAGCCGTGAAGGGCCGCGCGGCCTGCTCGGCTCCCGAGTCTGGCCCCACTCCTCCCGACCACCCCGAGCCAACCGCCGGCTGGTTGATATCCCGAATTCCCATCAGGTTCGAGCCGTGATTTCCCACATATGCCACTTCGAGAGATAAATTATTCGTGAACGCGTGCTGGACGTTCAAGGTCCAGTTCGTGACGTATGGAGTCGTAATGTTTGGATTCACTCCTAAAATAGAACAAGTCGCCCCGAGCGCGGCCTCGCAATTGATCTTGGGGATTTGGAACGGCGGAGTCTGACTCACGCCCCACGTATCCCACGGAGTGGGGGGATTCGGAACGTTCTGGATACCAGCGGTGATGGTGCCGGTGCCCTGCACACCGTTCAATATTCCGCCCGTTGGTATAGTGCCAAGGCCGTACACATTGTTGAACGCCATGAACGATTCCCAGTTCAACGTCTCGTACATCATGCCGGCGCCGGCGCGAATCACGGTCTTGCCGTTGCCAAAGGGATCCCACGCCACTCCCAGGCGCGGCGCGAAGTTGCTGTGGTCACCGTGATAGGGCTGACCGATCTGCTGGCCGACCTGAACCAGCCCCGCGGTCGGACTGAAATTGCCCAGCAAATTGTTGTTCTCGGTGATGACCCCGTTGTATTCGTAACGGAGGCCCATATTGATCGTTACGGTGGGAGAGATGCGCCAGTCGTCCTGAACAAACACTCCCTCGGAAACATTGTGGATGTGTCGAATCGGGGTGTCACCTACGAGCGCGTGGGTCGGGAAGGGGACGCTGCCGCCCGGGTCGCCGGCGAGAAAGTCCTCCAAAACAGTGGAACCAGTGAAGGCGCCGTTTCCCGAGAAAATGATGTAACCCTTGCCGTCGCCGAAGGCGCCGCCACTGAAGCTATCGCGGTGGATTTCGGCGCCAAATTTCAATGCGTGTTTTCCGATGACGTAGGAAACATGATCCACGAACTGATACCGTTGATCGGGACCCTGGAATTTGGGCCACTTGAATCCGCCCAGTGTTTCGAAAATGCCGCCGAAGCCTTTTATCTTAAGGCGCGGCAAACCGCCATAGAGCGGATTGGTTACGCCGTCATCGATACCCAGGCTTGCCGCAGAATCCGCGTGGTCGGCGGACTGTGTCGGTTGGTTCAGGCGGTTGTAGCCGAATCTCGCTTCGTTCACCCACCGAGAGTTCGGAACCCAAGTCCAATTGGCGCCGAATACTTGGGATCTGGTGTGTATCAACGTAAGCCATTGTGGTTGAAGTTCAATCGCGTCATCGACTGTTCCGGAATTGTTTCCGAAGAAGTACATTCCGCTCAAGGTGTGACGCTCATTGATGTGGTAATCAATCTTTCCGACTGCGTTATCGGCGCTCACGACGTTGGGAAATCCCGTCTGGATCTGTGTTCCATTGGCACCGTTATTCGTAGGGAAACCCGTACCGTTGCACGTGACTGGCGGGCCTAGGGTGCATCCCGCCACCTTGAGGCTGACCGCACTGACAGTGGTGCCGTGGGCTTGCAGGTCGGCGATCGCGTCCGGGATGCTGTTGCCGCAATCACCGCTAACGATAAACGTACAATTACCGGCGTTCGTCGGTGACGGAATCATGAGCGGACTCTGCACCTGAAACGAATTCCCCACTGTGTAGCGCTGCCCCTCATAACCGCCGAAAAAGAATAACTTGTCTTTCACAATGGCCCCGCCTGCGGTTCCGCCGAACTGCTCCAATTCCGTCGGCGTCTTAGGTGTACCCACGGGATTGAAATAGTTTCGCGCGTCCCAGGCCCCGGTGCGCCCAAAGGCATAGCCGCTGCCATGCAGCGTGTTGGTTCCCGACTTCAGACCGACGTTCACAATCGCACCGGGCTTCCAACCATATTCGGCTGGGGGATTTTCGATCAAGTTGAATTCCTGAATGGCATCGATCGGAAGAATTGTGGCGGAATCGCCGGCAATGCCCGCGCCATTGATGATGCTCTGGCCGGAGAAGGGCTCGCTATTGAACAAGCCGTCCACGACGTAGACGTTGTCTTCCGCTCGCAATCCGTCGGTGCTGGTGGTGGAAAATCCGCCGCCGGGATAGCGCACTACGCCGGGGCGCAACTGCAGGAGATTTTCGTAGTTACGGCCATTGAGAGGCAGCTCACTGATTTCCTCGTTGCTCAGAGTTCCGCCCAACGAGGAGGAAGTCGTATTGAGCAGCGGCACTTCTTCGTTTACGACCACGGTTTGAGTGGCATCGCCAGGTTGCAGCACCACATCAATACGGATGTCAGTGGCCACTTCCAGCTGGACGTTGGTGCGCTCGAATCGTTTGAAGCCGGTCTTGCTGACAGTAATCTTGTAGAATCCTGGCTCCAGGTTGGGAGCTACGTACTCGCCCGCACGATCCGTTTCCAGGCTGCGCGTGACCCCGCGCTGCACATCGCTAATCTCCACCGCGGCGCCGACGATCAGAGCATCGCTCGGGTCGCGGACATCGCCCAGGATACGACCTGTGGAAGACTGCGAGAATGTTGGAAACGAGAGCAGCAGCACTCCCAGTCCGAAGATCACTGAACGGGCGGTTCTTTCCCAAAACGGGTGTACGTGCGAGCTCCTCGGTAGCCATTGCATGTCCATATTCTTCCCCACCCCTGTGCCAAAAGGCGCTAGAACGCCGTATGTGGTATGACAGCCCTACCACCCAACGATTTGCCGTGTCAAGGTAATTTTTATTCAACCTATTTGTGATTGTGTGGTATGATGGCTATACCAAATGCGGATTAGCGCTCAAACCTTGCTCGTTTCCCCACTTTGTCCCGCCTTCTTAGTGATTTCGTGCGAATGTAGTTTTCGCGCTGCAACTCGCAGCTGTGCCCTATTAGTGACTTCGAGGAGTGCTTCATGAGCATCGCCAGCACGAATCCCGCCACCGGAGCAGTGCTGAAAACGTTTGAGCCGATCTCCGATGCGCAGCTGGAGGAGAAGCTGCAGCGCGCCGTCCAGGCCTTTGACGTGTTCCGCAAGACGAGCTTCGCCAGCCGCGCGGCGTGGATGGTAAAAGCCGCGGAAATTCTGGAAGCGGACAAAGAGAAATTCGCGCGAGTCATGACCCTGGAAATGGGCAAGACCTATCGCTCCGCGGTGGATGAAGCCGTGAAGTGCGCCTGGGTGTGCCGCTATTACGCGGAGCATGCCGAGAAGTTTCTGGCGGATGAAGCGGCGGACGTTCCGGGAAGCAAGAGCTTTGTGCGCTACCTTCCGCTGGGCCCGATTCTGGCGGTGATGCCGTGGAACTATCCTTTCTGGCAGGTTTTTCGTTTCGTCGCGCCGTCGCTGATGGCGGGAAATGTAGGGTTGCTGAAGCATGCGTCGAATGTGCCGCAATCGGCGCTGAAGATTGAAGAAATTCTTCTACGGGCTGGATTCCCCGAAGGAGTTTTCCAGACGTTGCTGATCGTCTCGAACAAAGTTGCGGGGATTCTCGCCGATCCTCGGATCAAAGCCGCAACCCTCACGGGTAGCGAGGGCGCCGGCATTCAGGTCGGCATCGCCGCGGCAACGGACATCAAGAAAGTCGTTCTGGAGCTGGGCGGCAGCGATCCATTTATCGTGATGAAAAGCGCGAATCTGGAGCAGGCGGTCACCGTCGGCGTGAAGGCGCGCGTGCTCAACAATGGCCAGTCCTGCATCGCGGCCAAGCGATTCATCGTCGCGGAAGAAATCGCGGACGAATTCGAACGCCTCTTCGTAAAAAAAATGGAAGCGCTGAAAGTCGGCGATCCGTTTGATGAACATACGGACGTCGGTCCCCTATCGTCGGCGGATGCACTGAAGGATCTCGACGCCGACGTGCAAAAAACGATTCGGGCAGGGGCACGGTTGCTGACCGGCGGGACGCGACTGAATCAGCCGGGAAACTATTACCTTCCGACCGTGCTAGCCGATATTCCCAAGGATTCCCCGGCATCGTGCGGCGAATTATTCGGGCCCGTCGCGTCCTTGTTCCGTGCCAAAAATGCGGAAGACGCCATTCGGATCGCGAACAGTAGTCCGTTTGGCCTGGGCGCGAGCGCTTGGACCAACGACCCTGCCGAACGCGAGAAATTCATCAACGGGCTGGAATCCGGGATGGTGTTCATCAACCGCATGGTCGCCTCGGACCCGCGTCTTCCATTTGGGGGAGTCAAGCGCTCCGGCCATGGGAGAGAGCTGGCGATGTTCGGGATTCGTGAGTTCATGAACATAAAGTCGGTTTCGATTGAAGGCACGTGAAGCGCTGCCAGAACCAGCACGGCCGCGCCGTTCGGACGCGGTTTAACGGGACCGATACGTGATGCCTTTGATTTGCGCGAACCGTCTGTGGTATGTCGGTCTGACCATCGGAAGTCTGGCTGTCACGGGGCAGGAGGGTTTATGTACAAGGTAGTGCGGACGTCGCGCCTGTACGAACAGATCGTGCAGCAAATCGAGGATTCGATCCTGAAGGGCACGCTCAAGGCCGGCGATCAGCTTCCTTCCGAACGTGAACTGGCGCTGAAGTTTGGCGTGAGCCGCACCGCGGTGCGCGAAGCCGTCAAGGCATTGCATGAAAAAGGTTTGGTGGAGGCATATTCCGGGCGCGGAACGTTCATCACGGACGGCACGACGGAAGCGGTCCGGCAATCCATCAACTTGATGATGCGGATTGACCAGACGGAGGGCTCGGAAAATCTGGCGGAGGTGCGGCAGATTCTAGAGCCGGAAATCGCGGCGCTGGCCGCCACGCGTATTCAGGAACCGCAGCTGGTGCTGATGCGCGAAGCGTTCACGGTGATGAACGAGGCGCTGCAAGATCCCGACGCCTACATTGAAGCGGATCTGGATTTTCATTTGGCGTTGGCGGAGGCCGCCGAGAATCCCCTGATCCTGTCGCTGCTCGATTCGATTGTGGGATTGCTGCGCGAACAGCGCATCCGCATATTTTTCGAAGCTGGCGGACCGCAGCGCGGCCAGTATCACCACGCGCGAATTCTGTCGGCCATCGAACGGCGCGACGCGGAGGCTTCGCGCGCCGCGATGCGCGACCATCTGCAACAGGTCCGGGAAGATTCACGACCGCATCAGGGCCGCGGCGCGGTTCGCGATGCAAACTCCAGATAAGGGCGAGGAGCGGAATGGCCAATTTAGGTTTTGTCGGGCTGGGCGTGATGGGCAGCGAGATGGTGAGCCGGCTTCTGAGCAAAGGCCACATCGTGACGGGCTACAACCGCACGCGCACCAAGGCACAGCGCTTGATCGATCGCGGAATGAAATGGTGCGAGTCGCCGCGCGCCGTGTGTGCAGCAGCGGATGTCACGTTTTCCATGGTCAGCAACGAAAAAGCACTGGCTGCGATCATGGAAGGACCCGACGGAATCCTGAGCGCAGTCGCGCCGGGAACATTTTTGGTTGATATGAGTACTGTGAGTCCTCACTACAGCCGCAGCGTAGCCGTTCAGGTTCGCGAAAAGGGCGGCGACATGATTGACGCGCCGGTTTCCGGCAGTGTGATCACTCTGCAGGAAGGAAAATTATCCGTGATGGTCGGCGGACGCCGCGAAACCTTCGAGCGCCTGAAACCAATCCTGGACGACATTGGGCCGAAAGTGACCTACGTCGGTGACAACGGCTTGGCGCTTTCGATGAAAATCGCGACGAACCTGAGCCTCGCGGTGCAAATGATGGCGTTCTGCGAAGGTGTCTTGCTTGCGGAAAAAAGCGGCATCGCGCGCGAAGTCGCCGTGGATGTGCTCACCCATAGCGCAGTCGCGTCGCCCATGATCAAGTACCGCGGCCCGTTTGTATTGAGCATGCCGGCGGAGGCGTGGTTCGACGTGAACATGATGCAGAAGGACATGATGCTCGCTCTCGATATGGGACGCGCCCTAGACGTTCCACTGCCGACCACGGCCGTCTCCAACGAATTTCTGACCGCAGCACGGGGAATGGGATTCGCGAAGCAGGATTTTGCGGTGGTTTTCGAAGTGCTGGCACGAATGTCCGGAGTGGCGAAATGACAACGGTTTCGGACCCCACCAGAACAAGCGTGGGCGCAGGGGTCGAAAAATGGCTGCGCATGTACCGGCAGATGACGGCCATCCGCCTGTTCGAAGAAAATGTGAATGAATTGTACACGCGCGCGCTGATGCCGGGCCTGGCGCACCTTTACATCGGAGAGGAAGCGGTCGCCGTGGGAGTTTGCGAAGCACTGCGCCCCGATGATTACGTCACCAGTACGCATCGCGGCCACGGTCACTGCCTCGCCAAGGGCGCGTCTCCGCAATTGATGTTTGCGGAATTGCTGGGAAAAGAAGCTGGATACTGCCGCGGAAAGGGCGGTTCGATGCACATCGCCGATCCCGCCACGGGGAATCTGGGAGCGAATGCCATCGTTGGCGGAAGTGTTGGCATCGCCACAGGCGCCGCCCTTTCGGCGAAAACCTTGAAAACGGGACAAGTCGCGGTTTGCTTTTTCGGTGAAGGCGCGCTGGGACAGGGCGTGCTGTATGAATGCATGAACCTCGCGCAGCTGTGGAAGTTGCCGGTGATTTACGTTTGCGAAAATAATATGTACACCGAATACACACATTTTTTGGAAACCACTGCGGGAGATATTCCTGCGCGGGCCAGCGCTTTCGGAGTGCGCGCGGAAACCGTGGATGGGCAGGACGTGGGTGCGGTGCATGCCGTCGCGACGGACCTTACCGAGCGCGCCCGCCGCGGCGAGGGGCCGGCATTTCTTCTGTGCAATACGTATCGCTATCGCGGGCATCATGTGGGCGATATCAATCGTGAATATTACCGCTCGAAAAAAGAAGAGCAGCAATGGCTGGCGGAAAGCGATCCGATCAAGAATTTCGCCGAATGGCTGAAAGCACAGAAGCACGCGGACGCCGACACCCTCAGCGCGATTGATTCCGAATTAAGAGCTGAAATGGATCAGGCTGTGAAGTTTGCGGTGGCTGCGCCGTATCCCAGCGCGGATCAAGTTGACCAGGACGTTTATGCCTGAAGCCGGAACTCGTGAAATTACTTTCGCGGAAGCAGTCCGCGAAGCGCTGGCGGAGGAAATGCGGCGCGACTCGCGCGTCTTCATCTTGGGCGAAGATGTGGCCGAAGCTGGCACGCCGTTCAAGGTCCTCTCCGGGCTTGTCGAAGAATTCGGCACGTCGCGAGTGGTGGACACGCCGATTTCAGAAGCTGGATTTACCGGCGTGGGAGTTGGCGCAGCGATGACCGGCTTGCGTCCCGTCGTGGACATCATGTTTGGTGACTTCATCACGCTGACCATGGATCAGATGGCCAATCAGGCTGCAAAAGTGCATTACATGTCCGGCGGAAAGTGGAAAGTACCCATGGTGATGCGCACCACGCTGGGCGCGGCACGGCGCTCCGCGGCGCAACATTCGCAATCACTGCACGCGTGGTTTAGCCATATTCCCGGATTGAAAGTGGTGTTGCCTTCGACGCCGTATGACGCAAAAGGCTTGCTGAAAAGCGCGATCCGCGACGACAACCCCGTGATTTTTTTCGAAGACAAGATGAGCTTCAAATTGAAGGGGCCGGTGCCCGAAGCCGAATACACGATCCCGCTCGGCGTGGCGGACATCAAGCGTCTGGGAACGGATATCACGCTGGTCGGCACCAGCAGCATGGTGCAAGTCGCGCTGGAGGCGGCCGTCATGCTGGAGCAGGCCGGAATCAGTGCGGAAGTTGTGGACCCGCGAACGACTTGGCCGCTCGACGAACACACGTTAATCGAGTCCGTGAAAAAAACATCGCGCGCGATCGTGATTGATGAAGGCTACGGCCGCTATGGTGTCGCGGCGGAAATTGCGGCCACGATCGCCGAAGGCGCCTTTCATTACCTGGACGGCCCAGTGAAACGCATGGGCGCGATGCACGTGCCCATCCCGTTCTCGCCGCCGCTGGAAGACCTCACCGTGCCCACCGGGAAAACAGTTTTCGACACCGCTATGAAACTTTGCGGCCGCTCTTGATTTCGTAGTTTCAGGAGGGATGCCATGGCGCTACCAACACAGGGAACGATGGCGGTTGATTGGGAGCAGCGCATTGACTTCGATCGCCTGCGCACGGAACGGCTTCAGCGCGTGAAGGATCTTCTGGCCAAATCCGAAATGGGCGCGATCCTGTGTTTTGACATGAACAACGTGCGTTACATCACGTCCACGCACATCGGTTCATGGGCGCAGGACAAAATGAGCCGCTTCACGCTGCTCACGCGCAAGAGCGAGCCAATCCTCTGGGACTTCGGCTCCGCCGCGAAGCATCACCAATTGCATTGCCCGTGGCTCGGTGAACGCTCGCGCGCGGGCATTCCGCTGCTACGTGGCGCGATGTCGCCTGAAATGGGCCGTGCCGAAGATGTCGCGAAAAAAATACGGATTGAGCTCGAAGAGCATGGCCTGTTGCACGAGCCTCTGGGCGTGGACATCATCGAGCCGCCCATCCTTTTTGCGCTGCAGCGCGAAGGAATCAAGATTGTGGACGGCCAGCAGCTGATGTCCGACGCTCGCGTCATCAAGACCCGTGACGAAATCGCGCTCCTCAATACTTCCGCGATGATGGTGGATGCGGCCTACGACGAACTCTACCGCGCGATGAAGCCGGGCATGCGTGAAAACGAGGCCGTCGGCTTGGTTAGCAAAGTTCTGTACGACCTGGGCTCCGAGTACGTCGAAGCGGTGAACGCAATTTCCGGCGAGCGCTGCAATCCGCATCCGCACGTTTTTTCAGACCGCGTGCTGCGTCCCGGCGATCCCGTGTACTACGACATTCTGCATTCCTACATGGGCTACCGCACCTGCTATTACCGCTGTTTCACCATTGGCTACGCTTCGCACGCCATGATTGATGCCTATAAACGCTGCCGTGAATATCTGGATGCGGCGATTTCGCTGGTGCGTCCCGGCCGCACCACTGGCGAGATTGCGGCGCTGTGGCCGAAAGCGCAGGAATTCGGATTCCCCAACGAAGAAGCGGCTTTCGCTTTGCAATACGGCCACGGCATCGGCTTGGCGATCTGGGAAAAGCCGGTCATCAGCCGCTTGGTTTCGCTTGATCATCCCTATGAGATCAAGCCCGGCATGGTTTTCGCGCTGGAAACGTTCTGGCCTTCCACCGACGGATGGGGTGCGGCGCGCATTGAAGAGGAAATCGTAGTCACGGAAACGGGCCACGAAGTTATTACGCGTTTCCCGGCGGAGCAACTGTTGGTGGCGGGCGCGCATTATTTCACCGTCAACGGGCCGCTGTCCACAACGCGCGAATCCGAAGCGGCACCCAGCAAGCGCGTCAAGGAAATGGTCGAAGCCAGTGCCAAAATCGAGCGAGTCGGCGCTACGGACTAAGAACTGAGTTTTGTCCCCGAGGAATTATGGCTATCAGCGTGGTGATGCCAGCGCTCGAACTAACGCAGGAAACTGGCAAGCTCGTTTCCTGGCGCAAAAAAGAAGGCGAAGCGGTCGCCAAGGGCGAGACTCTGCTGGAAGTCGAGACCGACAAAGCGGTCGTGGAAGTGGAGGCGCTGGCGGACGGCTTTTTAGCCGGCGTGAAGGCGAAGGAAGGCGACGTTATCGCGGTAGGCCACACGATCGCCTGGATTGTGAACAAGGGCGAGTCAGCTCCCGCGGATGAGGCGCCTGCTGCTGCGGTCGCCAGCGCAATCACACCTGCGGCAAGAGCCGCCGAACCAGCTGCTGCGTCCGCGGATGCCGCGATTGCAGGCGGGAGGCTGAAGATCTCGCCCAAAGCGCGCCGCCTCGCCAATGAGCTTCACGTCAATCTCGACACCGTGCGAGGTTCAGGCCCCGGCGGAGAAATTCTCGCTTCGGATATCGAGGCCGCGGCCAAAACCTCGGCGGTGTCACCGAGCGTTGTCGCATCGTCCTCCGGCGCGAAAATCGAAACGCTCACAGCCATCGGCCGGTTGATGGCGGAGCGCACCACGCAAAGTTGGACGACCGTTCCGCATTTCTTCCTTGTTCGCGAAGTGGACGCCGGCGCACTCCATCAGGCGCGTGAAAAACTGGCGGGTTCCGCTGCTGCTAATTCCGGCGTCAAGATCACGCATACGGACTTGCTCACCGCGCTCGTGGCTCGCGTGTTGCCGCAACACCCCCGCATGAACGCGAGCTGGACGCCCGCTGGATTCCAACTTCACCCCGAAGTGAATATAGCCATCGCCATCGCGGTAAACGAGGGCGTGATCGCCGCAGTGATTCCTAACGCACACGTCGCGAGCATTGCTGAAATTGCGACGCAGCGCCGCGACCTTGCCGAGCGCGCTAAATCCGGCAAATCGCGCCCGCACGATTTCGCTGACGCTACATTTACGATCAGCAACCTCGGCATGTACCAGATTGATTCCTTCACCGCGATTATTCCACCCCCGCAAGCGGCAATCCTGGCCGTCGGCGCAATTTCCGATCGCATCGTCGCGATCGACGGCCAGCCCGTTGTCCGCAGCATGATGACGCTCACGCTTTCCTGCGATCATCGCGTAGTGGATGGCGCCCGCGGCGCGCAGTTCCTGAATGAGCTGGCGCAAGCGATCGCCGAACCTCAGAAGTACTTGCGCTGACGATGTCCTCTCTCGACGCCTCGCTACCTTCGGCAAGCGCAGGTGCGCCTCCCGCACCGCGCGGAAAACCCTTTTACGCGAATCTTTGGGTTCAGGTTCTGGTCGCGATCGCCTTCGCCCTGTTGCTCGGGCACTTCAGCCCCGCAAAAGCCATCGCCATGAAGCCGCTGGGCGATGCGTTCATCCGGCTGATTGCCATGGTCATCACGTTGATTATTTTCTGCACGGTCGTATCTGGAATTGCTGGCGTGCAAGACATGAAAAAAGTGGGTCGCGTCGGCGGAAAAGCGCTTCTATATTTCGAACTCGTCTCCACGTTCGCGCTCCTCCTAGGCCTCACCGTGGGCAATCTCGTGAAGCCGGGCGCGGGTTTCAACATCGATCCCGCCAGCCTCGATGTGAAGTCGATGGCGGACTATGCAGGCCAGGCGAAGGCACAGGGCGTGACGGAATTCCTGATGCACATTATTCCCACCACGGTCGTGGACGCTTTTGCCAAGGGCGACATTCTCCAGGTCCTGCTCGTGTCCATTCTCTTCGGATTCGCGCTGTCGGCGCTCGGTGCCCGAGCTAAACCGCTGTTGGATCTCCTTGATTCCTTGACTCGCGCCATATTCAAGATCGTCAACATGCTGATGAAATTCGCGCCGTTGGGCGCTTTTGGAGGAATGGCCTTCACGGTAGGCAAGTACGGATTTTCTGCTCTCGGTCCTCTGGTAAAACTGATCGCCGTTTTCTACGCGACCTGTACCGCGTTCGTACTGATCGTTCTGGGCGCTATTGCCGCGGCTGCCGGCTTCGGAATATTCAAGTTTCTCGCTTATATCCGGGAAGAAATCCTGATCGTCGCCGCCGTGAACACTTCCGAAGCCGCTTTGCCTACGCTCATGGAAAAGCTGGAACTGCTGGGATGCTCGCGGTCGCTGGTCGGCCTCGTGGTGCCTTCCGGCTATATTTTCAATACAGACGGCACCGGGCTGTACATGACTCTCGCCGCGTTATTCGTCGCTCAAGCGACCAATACGCACTTGACGGCCATGCAGCAGCTCACCATTTTCGCGGTCGCGACCCTCACATCCAAAGGCGCCAGCGGAGTCTCAGGCGCATCCTTCATAGCCCTGGTCGCAACCCTCACCGTCGTCCCCACTATTCCGGTTGCCAGCATGGCGCTGCTCCTCGGAATCGAGCGTTTCATGAGCACCGGCCGAGCGCTCGTCAACATGATCGGCAACGGCGTCGCTACCGTCGTGGTCGCACGCTGGGAAAAAGAGCTGGACCGCGCGACGCTCAACCGGAATCTGGTTGAGCGGCGAGGTAAAGTCATCGAATCGCAATAGTGCCGCGCCTGAACGAGGGACCGTATTGCGCGTCAGACCGACCGAACATTACGAAGCCACGGAGTCAGTTCCCGAACAGCAGGATTTGAAACGTTCCGGATGCATTTGACGGCACCAGAAGTTCGTGCGTTTTGGAATTCAGCGCCATGGTCTTCGAGCCCGCGCGCGTGGGGATACGCTGCACGGCCGTGTATTTGTCCGGAGAATCCTGGTGAAACACGTCAACCGTACCCTCTCCCGTGGAGTTGAAGACCAAGCTGGAAGCCGCATCGAACGCGCTCGCGTCCACGTGGTCTCCGATCGGCAGGGTTACAATCACGCTTCCATTGTCCGAATTGACCACGGCCATCATTTTGCTGCGGCATCCGATGAAAAGCCGATGCTTCGTGCGATCGATCGCCATGCTTGACGGGCGTTCGCACGGCGCCAGCGGCCAGCGATTCTTCACTGTCATGTCTCGCGCGTCGATGCGCAGCGTCTGATTCTGATCCTCGAGATTGACGAAAACACTCCCCCATCCATCGGCCACAGCGAACTCCGGGCCTCCTCCCAGTGCAATGGTGCCAAGGACGTTGCCGCTGGCGGCGTCAATCACCGTGGAACTGTCGCTGCCGCCATTCATCGCGAATACGCGGTGCGTGGAGGGATCGTACACAATGGCATCAGGTTTCTTGCCGGTGGGCACCTGTGAAATCGGAGCGAGAGTCTTCAAGTCAAAAACTGTCACCGTGGAGGCGTGTCCATTGCTGATGAAGCCGCGCCCTGCATCCTCCGCCAGAGCGATGCCATGAACTCCCGGCGTATTTGCAATCTTCCCTTGCACGCTGTTTGATGCCAGATCGATTACCTCGACCTGCGTCTCGTGCGATACAAACACGCGCTGCCCGATTTCATCTACCGTCAGGTAATCCCAACCACCGGTTCCTCCGACTGGAATCGTTCGTAATAGATGATAGCCCGCAGCGGCAAAGCTCGCGCCAATCGTGATCAGTACACCGGCGCAAAGGATCAGCCATTTTTTCAACGAAACCTCGCTTGTGTCGGGATGGAAAGTTTGGCTACCGACACGAATCCGAGCCGGAATCACGAAACGTCTTTCCTGCTTCGGGCACAAATTCCCAATCATAGCTCTTGGCATGGAGCGTAAGTTTCAAAACGCCGTACGTGTCCGCGTTGCGGACTTCGCTTGTTGCCAGCGGCGTCGCGAAAGGGCGATGGCTCTTGCCACCAGTGCCGGCCACGAATTCCCGTATGCCGCGTGCCGCATCAGCCTTGCCTTCGGGATTCTGCAGCGCGAAACGCTCGTAATCGTGATCGTGCCCGTTGATGACAACGGCGGCTCGCGCTTCGTACAAGTCCTGCCAGAACGTTTTCACTTCTGGATCGTTGCCGTGCTTCGCTCCGGAACTGAATAGCGGTTTGTGCCAGTAAGCCAGCGTGCAAGCAGCCGGATGCGACTGCAAATCCTCGCGCAGCCATTTCTCTTCGACGGAACCCGGTTGGCAGCCGCCGACCTCGGCGCATTCGCTATTAAGCACCACGATGTGCCACGTTCCGACGGCGTAGCTGTAAAAACCTTTGGCTGGATCGCCGGCCACCGCGCCGAAATAATTGAAGTAGGGAGTGGCGCCTCCGGAATGGAACTCGTGGTTGCCGACGGAGGGGCGCGTCCGCCCCTTTTGCCTTCCCCAGGTGGGATCGTAGCATTTTGCGAATTGCTCGGCCGTGCCGCCCTCGTATGCATTATCGCCCGTGGTGAACACCGTGCCGGGAATACCGTCGAGAAGCTTGGCCGTCGCTTCCGCGCCAGAAAGGTCCGCGCAGTCGGCAATATCGCCAGCGCCCACCAGCACGACATCCGCATCACTGTTTTTCTGCGCTCGGGTGGATTGCGCAGCGACGGTGGATAGTACAACGGCGCAGAACAACGGCAGCAGAAGCCTAAACGTGACTGTCTTGTTTTTCATGTTGTGAGTTGCGATTTAAGCGCTCCAATTTTCGCAGCAGGGGTATCAGCATCCGCTGTGGCGCGGCTCAATCCTTCCTCAATGGATACCAACGGAAACCCACCGAGTACGTCGGCTTGTAGTATTCACGCTGATCCACGTAAATCTGACTGCCGGTGTAGAAACCGAATACCTCGTTCGTGAGATTTTCACCCTGGACGAGCAAGGAGAGCCCCGCGTGCACGCGGAAGCTGGCTTGCGCGTCAACCTGAAAATGGGGGTACAGATAAATGTCCCCCGCGGGCCCTCTCACGCCGAGATTGGCAGGATCGGTCGCGGGGGTGAATTGATACTGGTAAATCATCGCGCTGTTGTAGGTCAATCCCAGATGGACCGACAGTCTTCCGCGATCGTAGCTCGGTCCGATATTGAATGAGTTGGGCGCCTGACGCTGCAGCGCGGGAGAGTCGGTTCGTCCCGGTATCCCGTGGGCTTGGGAGTACGTGTAGGTGTAGTTCGCAGCCATCCCAAGCCCGGAGAGAAACCAGGGAAGCATACCGAAGCGCTGCAGATACGCGAGTTCGACGCCTCCCACGTGCGCGTTCGATCCGTTGACGATCGTACTCGTCGGACATGGCAATGGGCCCGTGGGACACAGCGGACTGGGGATGTCGAGATTCGTCGTGTAGTAGATCGGATCGATGAGCTGCTTGTAGAAGAATCCGGCCTGAATCACGCCATACGGCTGCAGGTAGTGCTCGTACAAAACATCGAAGTCGTTGGCGTGCTCCGGCTTGAGATTGGGGTTCCCATTGGAAATGGTGAAGGGATTAGTAGATTGGTCCACGAGGGAGTAAGGAACCAAGTCGTACGGATTGGGGCGCGAAATTCCGCGGCCATAGACAGCGCGGATATCGGAGTTGGCCGTCAGTTGGTAACGCAATTGCACGCTGGGCAGAGGATCCAGGTACCACTGATTGTTATGCGTTTCTTCCGTGCTCAACCAATCGCCCGCGTTTGGGCCAGACGGGACCGTCAGCGTCTGAAAGCCCTGTATGTACAACTGCGTGGCCTCCAGACGCAGACCGGTTTGCAAGCTCCAGCGGCCAGATCGCAAAGTGTTCATGATGTAGCCAGCGGTAACGCGCTCGGTCAGATTGTAGTTGGTTGGATCGGAGCCCAGGTGAGTGTCGCTGACGTCCAGCGTGAAGTCGCCCGGATTGTTGATGAAGAAATTGTTGAGTTTGCTGAAGCCCGTCACCGGGCCGATGCTATAGCTGCCATTGTAATAATCCGAATTCTTAAAGCCGCTCAGGAACTGGCTCATCAGGAAATTGCCATTCGGATCCCACACTGGGGAAAATGCGTTCTGATAATTGTGCGAGTTGCGAATTTTGGCGCCGAACTGAAACGTGCCGTCGCGCGAGCCCCATTTGTAATTCTTGCCGTAGGTCGCCGAACCTTGCAGGCTCACTTGGTCCGTCGGTCCCGTTGACGTGTCGAACTCGCTCATTGAGTATTGCGTCGGATCGAAAATCGGGGACCCCGGAAACACGCAAGGGCCCGCAGGTTGTCCTGCACCGTCCGCAGCCGCGAACTGGGGTCGGTAGGGCGTTTTGTTGAGGGATGGATCGTACAGGCAGGTTGCCGACCCGTTATATGTGAAATTCACGCCCGGATTACCCCCAGCTCCATTTTCGCGGCCATTCGAAACTGAAACGTCCCAGGCGATCCAGGAATTGGAAAAAACGTGCTTGCCGCCGCCTGAGATGCTGCCAATCCAGTAGTCCGGAATGCGCTGCGATGTCGAAAATTGCGGCAAGTCTGGCGTGATGATAGGTGCGCACGGGGGCTGTCCGGGCGCCGGGGGCGGACATACATCGTCGTTCAGTGTATAGACCCACTTATTTCCGTAGTCTTTGAAGTCGGAATACAAGTAATGGAGATAGATGTCCGAATCCTTGGAGATCCTGTCGTCTGCTCCCCCTGCAAGCCCCCAGCGTGTACGCTGGTATCGGTATTCGCGAAGATCAAGACTGTCATAAGTCGGAGCTGCGTAGCCTGGGTCAATCGCGGGTTCAATATCGTCAATCCCGCGGCCGTTGTAGTCGTATGTGAAACCAATCAGCGCGCCGAATTGTTTGCTTGCGCCGAAACGCTGGCCGACAGTAGCCGAGGTCTGGCCGACGTACCGTCCACCCAGAATCGGCGTGTACCCGCCGATACCAGAGAAAATCAATGTTGGTTGATCGCCGGCATTCTTTAGCCTCAAGTCGACCGTGCCACCGATGGCGTCGCCGTCTTGACTTGCTGAAAGAGTTTTCTCCAGCACCACGGCGTCAACTAGGTCGGCCGGGATCACATCCAACTTGATTTGTCGCACCGCCACTTCGGGTGACGGCACGTTGATGCCCTCGACCGTCACATTCGTCAGGCGCGGCTCCGTTCCGCGGACCTGCACGTATTTGCCTTCGCCTTCATCGCGCTCGAGCGTGACACCAGGCAGCCGGCCAACCGCGTCGGCGATGTTGGCATTGGGAAGACTGGTGATGACGTCGGCGGAAAGCACGTTGACGATATCGTCCGAAGTTTTCTGGATCTGTATTTGTTCAGCTTCGCCTTCTAGATCTCCGTGCACGCTAATCGATTGGTCCGAGGGCGCAACCCGCAGGACGGCGTCGAGCGAAAGCGTCTGGCCCTCGTTCAATTGCACGCTCTTGGTGAAGGACGCAAAGCCGGAATACGAAATCGTGACGGTGTATTTGCCCGCGGGTAAGTTCGTGACGCTGTACTGGCCCTGGTCGTCGGAAACGCTGGAAAATCCGCTGGGCTGAACGGTCACGAGCGCACCCTGCAAGACTCCGCCGGCGATATCTGCAATGTGCCCGGTGATCGCCGCCTTGGCGATTTGTGCCGTGGCTCGCTCCGGCCAGATGATTGGCGCGCAGAACAGCAACGTTGTCAAAACCACGCCCAGAACCGCCCTCATCCTGCAGCACGGAAATGATTCGGGTCTGCCCCTGGACCTCATCGAAATTCTCCCCCGTTGTTCCCGTCTCCACGGCGACTTCCAAAACTCGTGCTCTTGAATGTGGTGGATTGCGGCAGCGCCTGCTTCGCTGATGCCATTTAGCGCGGTCAATGCGTATTAGGCGTGAACGATCCTTGATGGGAACTTGAATAGAGGCTGAATTTTTTTCAGACTGCGGCGGCAGAAGGAACACTTTCTCGCGAATGGATCGCGGGACCCTGCGGGGCAGGCAAACACACGCGGAACAAGGAACCTGCGCCGATCTGACTTTCTGCAGTGATGGTGCCACCGTGCATTTCGACGATCCAGCGGCCGATGGCAAGACCCAGCCCCGCTCCGCCGCTTTCACGCGAACGCGCGGAGTCCGTGCGATAGGAACGCTCAAAGATGAGACTTAGTTCGCGCTCCGGAATGCCGATGCCCGAATCGCGAACGAGAATTTGAATTTCGTCCGATGCAGCGAGCAATTCAATTTCGCAAAAGCCGCCTTCTGGGGTGTACTTGATGGCATTGTCGAGCAAAATCAGCAGCAAGCGATCGATCGCGATCGCGTCAGCTCTTACCCAAACAGGCCCGCCCGGCGTGCGCACCTCAATGTCCAGCGATTTGCCTCCCGCAAGCAAAATAGCGCGCTCCTGCGCTTTACGCACGTGGATGTCCAAATCAACTACACGCAGTTCCATGCCCATCGCGCCGGCGTCCGCCCGCGCCAGCGTCAAAAGATTTTCCAGCAGGCTCGTCGTTTCTTCCGACATGCGCAGAATCTTTGCCAACGCGTCCGTGTACTGCTGCTTCGTTCTCGGCTTGCGCAACGTCACTTCAGCAACAGTGCGAATCACGGTGACCGGTGTGCGCAAATCGTGCGAGGCGTCCGCGGTAAATTGCGTGATGCGCTGGAAGGATGCGTCAATGCGTTCAAGCATTGCGTTCAGCGCCTCCGTCAGACGCCGCAGTTCGTCGCGCGGCCGCGGCACTTCCAGTCGATGCGAGAGGCCATCCACGCCAATACGTTCAGCCGTGTCGATGATCCGCTTCACAGGCGCCAGCGACCTGCCGCTCAGCCAGTAACCCAGCAGCGAAGCCACTACTACCAGCAGCGGCACAGTTTCTCTTTCGATGTCGCGGAAATGGTCGAGCGCTCGATCGAACGGCTCGGTGGGAACGGCGGCATGAACTTCATAAGTCTGTCCGCTAGCCTGAAATTTCCGTGAAGCGATGCGGTATTGAATGTGATTCAGATTCGTCGTCAGGAAAGTGGGTGCGCTGCCGGCCACGGCGGGCAACTCGGCAGGTTGCAGGAATTGCGGCGAGCGGAAGATCCAGCGCTGATTGGCATCGGCCACTTCAAAAACGGCGCCGCTCGGCCACCAGCTGGCCAGTTCCTCCAGCTCCTTTTGAACCTTCGCCTCTCCCTTCGGTGCACTCCGCTCCACCAGCCGCTCCAGACTCTGCAGATTCACGCTGGATGCATCGTTGACGGTGACTTCAATGCTGCGCCGAAATCCCACGTCGCCAATGCACACAAAAATACTCAAGGAAGCCGCCAACACGACGAAGTAGAGCGCGGTAAGCTTGGTGCGGATTGTCAGATTCATGAGAGTGTGGTCCGTCCCATCGAGTAGCCGAGTCCGCGATGAGTTTGAATGAGTTTCGATTGCGAATCGCGTTCGATCTTCTTTCGCAGCAAACGAACGTAGGCGTCGAGCGTATTGTCTTCCACCGCGCGACGGTTACCCCAGACGTCGGTGATGATCGCCTGGCGCGGGACAATCTGACCTCTGTTCCTAGCCAGCACTTCCAGTAGCCGAAACTCGGTCAGCGACAGACAGAGTGGAACGCCGCAGCGAAAAGCGCGCTGCGCTGCTATATCCAGCACTAGATCTCCTGCTTCCAGCACGTTTTTCGGTTTGCTACCGCTGCGCCGTTCCAGCGCCCGCACGCGCGAGAGCAACTCCAGGAAAGAAAATGGTTTGGTCAGATAATCGTCGGCGCCCGTGTCCAGTCCTCGGACAACATCGGCAAGCGAATCGCGGGCAGTCAACATCAGCACCAGCGTTTCACGGCCGCGCAGCCGCAACCGCTCTAGCACATCGTATCCGCTTAGATCAGGAAGCATGACGTCCAGCAGGATCAAGTCGAAATTGCCGGATTCCGATTTTTGCAGCGCGGCCTTTCCTTCACCGCATAGCTGCACGCAGAATTGTTCTTCCTCTAATCCACGAACCAACGCGGACGCCAACTCCGGTTCATCTTCAACGACGAGTATGTTCATGAACGAATTTGCACGGGAGTCTACGGGTCAGAGTGTGACGGCAGAATGAATAGCAGGTTACGGAAACGCCACATGTCGCAGGCGGCCTTCAAACAATTGATTTCGCCGCTTGAAAGTTGACGCGGCGGCTGGCATGCAACGCTTATTTGTGGCGCTGCATCTTTGGTAGTACAGCGGGATTGGAGCTCCGACGATGGCTCTTTCACGCGGGGTCTGTTCGCTTTTTTTGGCGTGCGCGGGGTGGGCAAGCGCCCAGGACGCACCGCCCGCGCCACCTCTCGATTCCCGGCTGCCCCCTGCTTACACCGACGCCAACATACCTCCGTCTGTACCACTGGAGACAGTTCCTCTCATCGTTCCTGAGGGCACGGCCGTTCAGATTGCGCTCGATCAGGAAATTCGGATTCGCAAGGTTGGTCAGTCGATCAGTGGCCACGTCGTCGAACCCGTGTACGCGTTCGACAAGCTCGTCGTGCCGGTGGGCACTACCGCCGCAGGCCGGATCACCAACATCGAAGCGACCTCCAACGGCAAACGTGCTCTCAGCGCCTTGGACGCCGAATTCACCCCAGCACACAAGATCGATGTCGAATTCACCGAACTCGTTCTTCCGGATGGCCAGCATCTCCCGATACACACTCGCGTGACTCCGGGCTCCGGACAGGTAATTCAATTCATCACTGCTGCCGACGCAAGCGCGGGCAAAGGAATGAAGGACGCTGCCGCCGCAAGAGCGAAATCGGCAAAACAGGAAGCCAAGCGCGATTGGGACTCGGCGATGCAGCAAGTCAAAGAGCCCGGGAAAGTGCGCAAAATCGAGCGGTACGCGGTCGCTCAGCTTCCAGTCCACCCGCAGTACATTGACGCGGGCACAGTCTACTTGGCCGAGCTCCAGCAGCCGCTCCATTTCGGCAGTGAGCCACTCACCCCGCAGCTCGCGGCATCACTCAGCTCTCTGCCGCCGGACGGCAGTTTCGTGCGAGCGCGCCTGGTGACACCGCTGAGCTCTGCTACCTCCCAAATCGATGACCAAGTCGAAGCCATGCTCACGCGCCCTCTCTTCGATGGTGACCGCTTAATTCTGCCACAGGGAGCGATTCTGAGAGGTTCCGTCGTCCAGGTCGAGCCGGCGCGCCACATGAGCCGCAACGGCCAGCTCCGATTCGTATTTCACGATCTCGTGCTGCCGAACGGCCTCGATCAGAAGGTGAGCACCGTCCTTGCGGGAGTTCAGGCCGGGAAAACCGACAATCTCAAGCTCGATTCGGAAGGTGGGGCGCGAGCTATTTCTCCCAAATCGCGTTATCTGCAAACGGGAATCGCCCTGGGATTGGCCGCTGTTTCGGCTGCTGGGGATGGCGACGCAGACGTTCTTAATAAGTCAGCGGGCGGGGCCAACGGTTTTAAACTTGTGGGCATCGCAGTGGGAATTGCGGCGCGTTCAAATCCCCTCGGCATCGCCATGGGCGCACTTGGCGCAAGCCGCTCCGTGTACATCCACTTCATCGCGCGCGGCCGCGACGTCGTGTTCCCCGAAAATACCGCGATGCAGATCGGCATCAGCGTTCGACCAATGGCTTCAGCAATGGCCTTGCCGCAATAGTGATCGGCGCCGCTAAGGGTTCTGCAGCGGAGCCATCGCGGTCACAGCTCCCACGTTTTGTCCCTCACCCCAGAATTCATGTTCGGCCGGACCAATTTGCGACGTCATCACGGTTCCTCCGCCAGGAGAGATCGGACCACGGCGCGCTCGGAAGTAATCCACACCCCCGATAAACGCTGCCAGCTCAACCGGTCGATGCAACACCCTCCCGTGCATTGATTCGACAATGCTTGCGCGGGAGAACCATCCGTTTGGCTGTTCTCGGCTAAAGCCTAGCCAGGCCAGCGTTCCTGCTGGTATAACCCTCGCAAGCGATTTTAGCTTTTGTTTTCAATGCCAGGCGGGTTCTAGCTTAGTGTTGCGCCGACCCATTGAGATCACCGCGTTTACCAGCACTTTGGTGGTTTTTCTTGTCTATAATCCGTAGGGATCACGACCCGAATTCGTTGCCGCTCGGAGTGGATCTTTAACGGAGTGCACCCGTGCAGACGCTTTGGCAGGATTTGCGATACGGATTTCGGATACTGGTGAAGGCGCCGGGATTCAGCACAATTGCGGTGCTCACTCTTGCCCTTGGAATTGGCGCAAGCACGGCGATCTTTTCCGTTGTCAATACGTCGCTGCTTCGGCCTTTGCCTTTCACCAACTCATCTCAGCTTGTGGACCTTTGGGGACGCAGTTCTTTGTTCGATTTCCCAAACATGGGAATGTCGTTTCCAGATGTTGAAGATATTCGCGCGGAGAGCACAGCTTTCGCGGACCTCGCAACCTACGCGTATTCGGGCGCTACGCTTATCGGTACCGGCGCTCCGCAACGGCTTGACGGTGCGAAGATTTCTGCGGAGATTTTTCCGCTGCTCGGCATGAAGCCTCTTTACGGGAGGATTTTCGGGCCGAATGAAATGGAGCTGGGCCAGGATCGCGAGGTAATTCTGAGTTACACGCTGTGGCAAAGCCGATTTGGCGGCGATTCGCGCGCCGTGGGACGAAGCATTACTCTCGATGGACAGCCGTACACGATTGTCGGTGTGATGGGTCCACAGGAGCACCTGGACTTTGTGAACGACCGGCAATTCTGGACACCACTTGCGCCGACTAACGCAGAGCGCGCCGCGCGTGAAGATCACGGAATTAATGCGGTTGCCCGCCTGAAACCAGGCCACACGATGCAACGAGTTCAGACTGAGCTCGACACAATTGCGACTCGCCTCGCGAAGGCGTATCCAGCCGCGGATCAGTATTGGAGCTTTCGAGCCGCATCGGTCGAGTCCGACATCGTTGGCGATGTACGGCTGCCTTTGCTGACGCTCTTCGGAGCGGTTGTTTTCGTGCTGCTCATCGCTTGTGCGAACGTGGGCAATCTGCTGCTGTCTCGGGGCTGGGCGCGCCGGCGCGAATTCGCCATTCGCGCAACGCTCGGAGCAGCGCGAGGCCGCATCATTCGGCAATTGCTGGCCGAGAGCCTGCTTATCGCGCTTGCGGGCGGCGCCCTTGGCCTGCTTTTCGCGACTGGTGGCGTTCAGGCGCTGCGCAATCTTCTGCCCGCTGAAACGCCTCGTGTAAAGGACTTGAGCATCGACCAAACGGTGCTCTGGTTCACGGTGTTTGCTTCTCTCGTTACCGGAGTTTTGTTTGGGGTGATGCCCGCGGCGCTGAGCTCTCGAAACGAATTGAACTTGGTAATTAAGGAAGGCGGCTCAAGCGCTCACAGCGGCGCGCCGGGGTCACGGCAAAATCTAATGCGCCGTTTGCTGGTGGTGGTTGAGATCGCGCTGGCACTTTCGTTGGCCATCGGCGCGACGCTGGCCCTGAGGAGCTTTGCGCGTTTGCGCGCAGTGAATTTGGGTTTCCGCTCAGACCATCTGCTTACCATGACGATAAACTTTCCCTCGGGAAAGTTCGCTGAAACGAAGCAGGCGATGCCGTACATGCGACAGATTCTTGAGGTGACGCGCGCGATTTCCAGCGTGCATGATGCTGCAGCAGCTCTATACGCTCCGCTGTCTGGCACGAAGGGTGAATCCACAGTGCATACGGAGGCCACTCCGCAAGAGGGGCCGTCGCCGACGACGCAAGCCAACCGCGTCACGCCGGGCTATTTTCGCACTCTCGGTGTTCCGCTGGTCGCAGGACGCGAATTCACGGATGGGGACGCAATCGGCGCTCCGGAGGTTTACGTTGTGAACGAAGCGTTCGCGAAAAAGTATTTCGGGGCCACGAACCCGGTAGGACGGCGAATTTGGACGAACGTTAATGCCAACCACCAGCCCAAGTGGGGCCAAATTGTAGGTGAGGTGGGGAACATTCGCGAGACGGCGACGAGAGACGCGCCGGAGCCGGAGTTATTCGCGCCTTACGAACAAGCGCAGCAGGCCGCAGGTTTTTCATTGGCGGTGCGGACCGGCGTGGATCCGCTCGCCATGATTTCCGCGATTCAGAGCCGCATCTGGTCCCTCGACAAATCACAGCCCATTGAAGATGTCGAGACGATGGATCAGCTTATCGCCAGCTCGAACACGGCTCCGCGTTTCCAAACGTCTGTTCTGACGGTTCTTGGGGCCATCGGAGTACTGTTGGCGCTGGTGGGAATATATGGAGTGATTTCGTATAGCGTGGCGCAGCGCACGCATGAAATCGGAATCCGCATGGCGCTGGGGGCAGAACGCGGGCAAGTGATGCGGCTGGTTTTGGCCCAAGCGCTGAGATTGGCGGTTGTGGGCATCGCGATCGGCGTCGCAGCATCGCTCGCACTCACCCGATTCATATCCAGCCTGTTGTTTGACGTGAGCGCCACAGATCCGCTGACGTTCGCCGGCGTCTCAATTCTCGTCCTTGTTGTGACGCTGGCAGCGTGCTGCGTCCCGGCGCGGCGGGCGATGCGCGTCGATCCGATGGTCGCGCTGAAATACGAATAGTTTCTGCACTTTGTTCGCCCTACAATCCGGTTAAAGCCACCGAGTGGACGTGTAGTCGCGTAATCGGAAACTGGAAAATCCACATGTACGGTAAATTCTGCCAGCTCAACCGGTCGATGCAACACCATCCAGTGCATCGAATCGGCAATGCTTGCGGGGGAGAACCAACTGTTTGGCTGTTCCCGGCTAAAAACTAGCCAGGGCAGCGTTCCGGCTGGCCTAACCCTAACAAGCGATTTAGGCATTTGTTTTCAATGCCAGCGGGTTCTAGCTTAGTGTTGCGTCGACCCATTGAGACCACCGCGTTTATCAGGCATGTGGATTCGCTCGGGGCCTAGACATCTAGTTAGATCGCCGCCTCAGAAATCGATGCGTAATTGAAACGCGATCATACGCGGGGTGCTGTCGCCGCCGAGACCCACGCCAAGCAGTCCGGTGGGCGGCGAAGTGGTGTATGTAAGCGCGCCAAACCCGGTCGGCGTCGCGAGCTTCCCCGGAATCCCGGCGAGCACCATGCTCGGAAGCCCAAAATTCGGATGGTTGAATAAGTTGAAGGATTGCGCGTCGAACCGTAGCCTGACTTGCTCGGTCAGCGCGAAGGATTTCGTCAGGTAGAAATCGCTCCAGGTGAAATCGGGACCGCGCAAGGCGTTGCGTCTTAGATCTCCGAATTGACAATTCAGGGGAGTGTCGCCTCCCAGGCATGCGCCGGTGCTGGGATCCACGGTCGAAACGAACGCGTTCGGATTCAGCCATTTAAGTGTGCCGGGTTGTGTGACACCGGGGACCGGGGCGTGCGCGTATAACGGCACGCCGGGGACAGCGCTCGCGAACTGCGGACCGCTACCGTTCACGATGCCATCTCCGTTCGCCGAATACGGCGTGCTCAGGACGGAGAACGGAATCCCGCTGCGCCAAAACACCGTGCCGGAAATCTGCCAGCCATTTAACACGTATCCCAATACGTGGTTGCGTACCTTCGATGGCAATTGGTAGGCGTACTGCGCGTTCAGGTTGTTGCGCATGTCTTAGTCGCATGGGCCGTAATCTCGCGCCAAATCTCCCGGCAGCGGTGAGAGAATTCCACCCGCCGAAAATTGCAGGAATCCGCCGTTTGAGACCATGTCCATACAACGGCTCCAGGTGTAGTTCAGTTCTCCGCTAAGACTTTTCCCGACGCGCTTCGTCGCTGTCAACTGCAAGCCGTTACAGTGGCTGTTCGCCCCAGTGGAAAATTGCGTCACTGCTCCGAATCGCGGGTCTGTAGATTGCTGGTACGGGAACGGAGCGAAGCAGCCATCGCATACGGTCTGATAACCATAGACCTGCGTCAGGTACGGTTGATTCGCGGCGCGGAGTCCGACATTTGGCGCCTGGACGCGGACGGTTTCAACCCGGTCCAGCTGACCCATCAAAGGCCGGCGCTTCTTCCTATATGCGCTCCGGATGGCTTATCAATGCTGTTCTATTATGCGGACGGATTCAAAACGTGGCCCATGGGGATAGACGGCACAAACCCCACGGAGTTGCCCTTGCACAATCAATCCCGCCCGTTTGCCTTTTTGTCCCGAGACAACAAGCTGGTGCTCTACCGCTTGGGGCATCCCGACTCGCCGCAGACGCGCGATCAATTGGTATCGGTGCCGGTGGAAGGCGAACCCCCTGTGTTCAGTTTCGACCTTGCACGGGGGCAATCGTAGGACAGGGCATCCCGCAATGGTCGCCGGACGGCAAGATCCTCTTCATGTCGCGCGGTTCGGTAACCAGCGACATCATCCTGCTGAAAAGCGCGAAGAACCAATCTTAACCACCGACTTCATCGAATTTCCCAGCGCCAGCGCGTCACGACTTGCTGCCCGGCGGCAGAGCGGCGCGCACCGTGCATCCTTCGCCGGGAATACTTTCGATGCTGAAGGTTCCGCCGAGTTCCTGCACGCGTTCCCTCATTCCCGAAATTCCCACGGTGAAATCTGGCTCGGAGCCGGCACCACGCGGCGGCAGGCCCCGGCCGCAATCGGTGATTTCCAGTACGATCTCGTTGGACTCTTGAAATAAGCGCACGGCGGCAGTGCTGCTGCCGGAATGGCGATACACATTGTTGAGCGCTTCCTGCGTGACTCGAAATATCGTTAATTCGATCTCGCGTTTGAATCGCCCCAGGTTTGGCGCCAGTTGCAACGATATTCCAATGCTGCTGCGGCTGGAGAAACCGCGCACCAGCCAATCCAGCGCGGATGCCAGGCCTATATCCTCGATCGTGGGCGGATGCAGAAGATAGGAAATCGCGCGGATTTCTCCGGCGGCGGCTTGGATCAAATCCCGGCATTCCGTTACAACTTTCTGATGCTCGGGATTCTTCTCATTCAGGAGAGTCCGGATTTTGCCCAAGGCCAGGCTCAATCCGCTGATGTAGGTGCCGACGCCGTCATGCAGTTCCCTGGCAAGTTTTCTTCTCTCTTCGTCTTGCGCCTGGAGCAAGCGTCCCGACAAATGCCGCAATGCGGATTCTGCTTGTTTGCGCTCGGTGACGTCTTCGCCCGAACTCAGCGTGCCGATGACCGCGCCGTCGCCGTCGCGCAGCAGCGAGTTGCGCCAAGCGATCATTCGTTCTTCGCCCGACCTGGTGAGCACCGGGTTTTCGATGTAGGTGAAATCACCGGCCAGAAGGTTGCGGAAGCATGTGCGGAGCTGGTCTCTGATTAAGGCTGGGAGGCAGGTTTCGATCCAGTCGCGGCCCAGCAGTTCGCGCTCTTGCCATCCCAGCACCGCGCATCCCTTGCGGTTGATCAATGTGATGCGGCCCTGCAGATCGAGCGCAAGCAGGATGACGTCCGCAACGTCGAGATAGCTTTGCGCGCGATCGCGCTCCTGGCCAATCAGCTCGTTAGCACGTTTGCGTTCGGTGATGTTCGCAGCAGGAACCTGGGCGTCGTCACGGCCTTCTGCGCGTGCGGAGTGCGCCTTTTCCAAATACATCGCGACTTCCAGGCTTGCTAGAGGTTTGGCACGCAAGAATATCCGTCGAATCCAGGGCGAAAGCAGTACGGGCTGGAACTGCTGAACGTGAAACGAGCCTGGACTCCCAACGGCGGGTGAGTGTCGCCAGGATTGAGATCGATTCACCCGACAGCGCGTAGTCTGTACCCGATTTGCGCCGTCGTCAAGATAACTACTTGATTGAAACGCATAGATTTGCCGGGTCGAGAAGGCGCGCAATTCGCAGTCAACACTTCTCGGTGTCCCGCGGCATCGCCATCGCGCTCGTGCAGGTGGCCAACACCGCCGCGAACCCGGCAATGACGCAGGATACTTCCAAGCAAGTGTCGCAAATCGTGGAGCTGACCTGCGGGGCGGCGGCACAGAAATGCATGCAGTTGTTGCCCGACGCACCGTTGCAATCCAGCGCGATTACAGTGCCCACGGGACAGACTCTCGTGGTGACGAATATTGAATTCGAATCCTTAGACAACGGGGATATCGCGACATTTGAAATCGCCTATCAAATTCCGCCGGGCGCCCCCCTACTGAAACCATGGAGCGCGGTGGGCAATGGCGCGATAGCGGAATTCTCACTCGGCTCGGGATTTGGCATCGCCGCTGGAGATTCCATCAATGTAGTCGAACAATTCAACACCGTCGGCGAGCGCGCGATAATACGGGGATAGCTCACGTCGAATTGAACGCCAGCAGGCAGGATTGTTGGTCAAGTCCTGATTAGCAGCTTGTTGAAAAACTGTTTTGGCTCGCCATTCCGAGCATCGAAGCGACGAGGAACCTCTCTTTTTATTGGCTTTTCGCGAGCAGCAATGCCTTACTGTGCTCATAGCAGCACGTTCAAGATCCTTTTTCAACAAGCTGTTAGTCGCGTTACCGTACATGTGGCGTACTAGAACTTCACTTCTACGGTAAGCGCGTTTACCAGCCACTGGCCATCGAGCAGGCACGTCCTTTCCACAAAATTGCTATTCAACCTGTGACAACGCTTGGTTATGGAGCCTCGGTCGGGTCAGGCGTCTTTGATTTCGCGGAGACGTCCACTGGCGACGTCGTAGACGAAGCCGCGGACAGCGACGCTCTTGGGAATCCACGGATGGGTGCGGAGCTTCTGCAATTGGTGGCGCACATTTTCATCTATGTTTTGGAAGGCGTAGAAGAAGGCGGGAGCAATAGCAGCCGTTCCGGTGCGATTCTGGATTCTAGTGCGCAAGTCTTGTTCGCTAGTGTGCATCAAGCCGCAATCGGTGTGATTGATAACCATGATTTCCTCAGTGCCGAGCAGATAGTGGGATACGACCAGCGAGCGCAGCGTGTCCTCCGTAACGATGCCTCCGGCATTGCGGATGATGTGCGCATCTCCCGTGCTCAGCCCCAGAGTGCGAATTGAAAGCCGGGTATCCATACAGGTCAGGACCGCGAGTTTGCGCTCGGGACGCGGAGTTAGTTTGCGCAATTCATGGGTGCGCGAGTAGATTTCGTTTGCTGCGAGCACTTCGTCGATGGCGCTCATGGCCCGCATAGTTTAGCCCAGCCTCATCCGAGCCGCACGATGAAGAAAATCGGCGCAAGTCCTTCCATGAGAAGGCCGGTTGATGTCAAGGCACACTTTGACTTTCTTCTTTCTTAGAATCAGTTCCTACTCAGCCAAGCCGCCCCTGTCGCCATCCTTCCATCCGCACTCTTTGTGAGCGA
>Ga0209008_1000073_pt1 | contig 50436 bp, 40 predicted proteins | sample JacPin_JW_Ref_O3_FD_187963 | JGI IMG/M metagenome (GOLD analysis project Ga0209008, IMG submission 187963) | Forest soil microbial communities from Algoma, Ontario, Canada - Jack Pine, Ontario site 1_JW_Ref_O3 (SPAdes) (version 2) | ecosystem: Environmental > Terrestrial > Soil > Boreal... | reverse complement strand
TGCGAATGCGAAAATAGGAGTCTACTGCGGAAGAGAGGCCCAGCGCGAGGAAAGGCCGATCTTACTGGGGCGGAGTAGGGTCCTCGCTATCAATCTTCCGAAACGGCTGGGGTCTTGCGACATGTCGCCGTTGCCGGACTGCCGCGCTTACCTGTCGAAATGGCGCGCCGACAAGCTACGGCAGATGCGGGCATTCCGGCGTGCTGATGCCGCGCAGTTTTTCGAGCAGAATCGTGCGTGCGCGGGGGTAGGCCTGCTTGTCGTCCAGTAGCTGATACGCCCAATGGGCGCCCATGGAGATGGCGTGAATCTCAAACGCCAGCCGGGTGGGATCCGTCTTGCGTTCCAGGTGCCCCGCCTTTTGTGCTTCGTACACGGCGCGGGTGATCGCGCCAATCCACTCGTGCATGATGGCAGCGATGCGGTCACGCACGACGCCTCGCCGACTATCGAACTCGAAGCTGGCCGCGCTAAAGAAGCAGCCGCCTTCAAATACCTGCTTCTCGACCAGGTCCATCCATCGTTCCAGAAGTGCCCACAGGCGCGGCATCCCCTTGCGCGCAGCAAGGGCCGGCCTTGTGACCTCTTTGATGAAAATCTCGCGCGCGAAGTCAACCGTCGCCAGCTGTAGATCCTCCTTGGAACCAAAATGCGCGAACAGGCCGCTCTTGCTCATTTTTAGCTGTGACGCGAGAGAACCGACGGTGAGCCCTTCAAGGCCCTGAGCCGAAGCAATGTCTACGGCACGCACGAGGATCGCTTCCCTGGTTCGCAAACCGCGCACTTGGCGGTGAGGGGAGGCCTTCTTGCGAGGGGAGAGTTGCGCCTTAGCCATGGCCAGAGTGTAACACGGGACATTAAATAGTACGAACGTTCGTGTTATATGTTATTCTCCCGGCCGGAGGTTCGGCATGGGTATTCGCGGGCTCCTCCGGCTTCTCTATTCGCTGGCAGGTTTCATTGCCGCGGCGGCAGCGCCGTCTGCAGTTCGGTGCCAGGAAGTTGCACTGGGCCGCTGCGATACTCTTCCTGTGATTCAAGTCGCGGCAGCTGGTCGCCAGGCTTGGTTCCTGGTGGATACAGCGGCTACTTCCATGTTGAACCTTAGCTCATTCGGGCAGGGGCCCGCGCGCGCGATCAGTGTGACTTCTTGGCGTGGCACTCTTGCGACCAGCGCCAAGGAGGTCACTATCGGAGAATTGGCGGTGGGGCGAACCAAGGTCCTGGCGCTCACATTGCCAGCCATTGATCTCTCTGCGATTGGAAAAGCCTGCGGTCGAGAAATCGACGGAATCCTTGGCGCGGACCTGCTGGACAGGATTGGAGCGACAATTGACCTGAAGCGCGATGTTCTTCACGTGACTACCGTGGAAGAACGGCGTGACGCCGAGCTGGTTTCCGAGATGCAGCAAGATACCGCTCTTTGCACGAAAGCTTTCAACGAATCGGATAGCGACGCTTTTGCGGATTGCTTGGATCCAAAGATCGCGCTATTCGCAGTGAACGAAGAGCTGTTTGGCCGCGAAAAGGTGGTCGGCTATTTCCGTGATCGGTACTTTCATCAATCACCGCCGGCGCTGCTGGAAATCCACGAAACCGCATTCCACCCCATAGGTGACGCCGTCTGGTACGAATATGAGTTCACCATCGAATCAGCGCGCGAGCGATTGCACGCAAGAGGTATGGCTATGTGCAGAAAGTCGAACGGACGGTGGAGAATAGCGAGCATGCATCATTCGGTCGTTGAATCCGGGCCGGCCGGTATTCCGGCTGCCGGCCGCTGAAGATCCACCACAACTCCGTCGCGCCCCGATGGATGATAGGCCGTGCAGACCTCCGCGCAAATCAGAGCGGGAGAACCCGTGCTCGAAAGAAGCCGTGGGGGCGGCGAGCCGATTGCCGGAATTCAGCTCGCAAGACGGGCTGTCAGTCACCTGCGGGATTCGAAGGCGCCTGCTGCATTTGCGCCACCATCTGACGCATGGCTTCGCCCATACCTGGGGCCCGCTTTTTCCGCCATGCTTCAAGCTTCTTCACATGTTTTTCGAGATTTTCGTACTGGTGGGGGTTCTTGCTACGCGCGCGCATGGCCGGGACAAAAGCCCTGATGCGTTCCCAGACGAACCACTGCTCTCCCGTGTTCTCGAAGAAGAAAGCTTCATCAATCAGGCCGCGGTTCACCATACTCGCCGCCATCTCCCAATAGCTAATCACCATGCGCATATAGGCGCTTTCCGGAGATCCCATTGGGGCTTGCCTGGCGATATCGTCCAGTGAGGTCGGATGAAACTTCGCGAAGTACCAGTCACGGGCCTCGCGCATGCGGGGCTCACGCCGCACCTCGTAAAGCCGGAGCATCAGGTTGGCCTGGTCGTGCGTCACTTTTCCCATCTATTCCTCCTTGTGCAAGGTCGGATACGAAGAAGTTCGCGATCGATTTACTTAGGTCATGGCGATTGAATCGGTGGAACGGAGCCCTTCAGTTGTATGTGATGCGAGTGACTCAGCGGGATGAGTGATTCCTCGAACGCCAGCTTGATACGCCGCCGGAGCTCACGCGCTACGTCGTCCTTGCGATTCAGGACTGTGCGGACTTGAAGCCGCAATTGCGTTCCGTCGAGCGACAGGGATTCTACGCCGAGAACGCGCGGGCCGTCCACCAGCGCTGGCGACCAATCGGGGTCGTTGCGGAACTCTCCCGCAATTTTTTCAAGCGCAGCCAGGGCCCGCCCGACCATCGCATCGGAGGGAATGGTCACGTCCACAAACGCCTGCGACCAGTCGCGGCTCAGGTTGGCTACCTGACCTACCAGGGAATTCGGCAGGGTGACGATCGCGCCATTCGCATTGCGGAGAACGGTTCGGCGGAGGGTGAGATGTTCGACGCGCCCCGTTTCTCCATTGAGCTGAATCAGGTCGCCCACGACGTACTGGTCTTCCAACACTATGAAGAATCCGTTGATGATGTCCTTCACCAGGCTCTGCGCGCCAAAGCCAAGAGCCAGGCTCCCTACGGCCGCGGCCGCTTCGAACGGCGTCACGTCAAACCCGAATTCAGGAAGCGCCATCAGGATCGCTGCGGCCACGATCACGGCGGCGCCGACGCTATAAACCAGCCCGGCGATCGTGCGTGTCTGCTGCTCGCGCATTTGTGCCGCGCGCGATTGTCCCTTAGCGCTATGCACCAGACGGGTCGTCAGCGCCTTCAGGACGCGGGCAAGGATCATCGCGATCAAAAAGATGACGAAGATGCGCACGCCGCGCGTCCCGGCGGTTTCCAGCCAATGTCTTAAAGGTTCGGTCATGGGATACAAGGCGCGGAATTATACCACCCGCCGGACGCACTGCCGACGCGAGGGGTCGGGACCGCCGAGGGGCACTGCGGGCCCGCAGTCTGTTGTTGAATCTGGGGATTGCTTTGCCACCCCGCGCAGGGCCATGTAAAATCACAGGGCTCGTCGATAGCGCGCCCGTAGCTCAGATGGATAGAGCGTGTGCCTCCGGAGCACAAGGTCGGGGGTTCGAACCCCTCCGGGCGCGCCACTTTTTAATGGTCCAACCCGGAGACATAGGTGACACTTCGTACCTAGGACATAGGTAACGCGTTTGGGCTGCAGCCTAGCGCTCGTCCGACGACGAACGATCATCGGATGACCGCGTTTGCTGCGCGCTATCGGACCGACTCGGGTTCGATGGGCTTGCCGGAATCATCTCCACGACTTCATAGCTTCGCGTTTTCCGGTCGCCGCCTTCCGGCATAGTGAGGATCAATTCTTTTTCCTTGATCCTGAATTCGCCTTCGGTGCCGACCGGAAGTATCGTGGCATGCTTCAGATCGATCGGCCGGATTTCGTAATCCATCTGGTCAGTTCGCAGCAAGTATTGAGGGCAGAGCTTTTCGTCCGAATTCACGTGCGTGATGCCGGCCGAAGCCCACAGCGTGCCCAGCCCCGAAAGACCACGTTGTTTTGCGCCGCATGGTACGGCTTCCATTTTCTCGAGCATTCCCCGCTGAAAGTCCTTTTTCTTCTTATTATCGTTTGCGCTCAGCGGAATTGCGCAAACGACCGCAAGCAGAACTATGAGTGCACTGTTCATTTTCATGGCGTCTGCCTCCCGGGGGAAAATGCCCGAGAATGGGAAGCCGGATCGCTGGCCTCCCCGCCCCGGGGCTCGCTATCGTTTCGCTACTGTTTGGGCTTAGGCGCTGGAGTTGCGCCGGAGCCATTGCCGTTGCCACTGCCTGACATGCCGGAACCGTTGGTGCCCGACATTTTCTGGGCGCCCTTGACGAAGTCCTCCGGGTTCGCCATCAGGTCGTTGCGGATATCTGGATGTGCGTTCAGGTAGTTATCGAGGTCGGGACGGTTCTGCACGAATTCCCGATCCTTCACCGCATCTGGATGCTGTGAAAGATCTCGCGCGATATCCCGGTGATCGCCGAGGAACCCGCCAAAATCAGCCATGTGGTCGTGCATGGCGTCTCGATCGCCTCTATTGTTGGCCTGATCAAAACGATCCTCCTCGTGCATAAACGCGTTCGGGTCTCGCCTCAAGTCGTCGCGAACGCCCGGATCGTTTTGTAGGAAGGTCTGAAGCGCCGGATGGTTTTCGACGAACCCACGGTTATCTGCAAGCGAGGGGTCCTTCCGGAGCTGCTCCGCAATTTCGCGATGGCTGTCGAGGAATCGCTGAAAGTCTTCCAGGTTCCTGCGGTTCGCATCGCGCTCACGGTCATCGGCATCAAAACCGCGATTGTCTGAACGGGCGTACGTGTCGCGTCCGCCCGCGTTGCGGTTGTAGCCTTCTTCTTCCTGCATGAACGTCGTGGCATTCTCGTGCAGCGCCACTTTCACGGCTTGATGCTCATCCAGATACGTCCTTAGTTCCGGATGGGCCTGCATGAAGTTGGAATCGTCCGCGAGCTTGGGATCTCTCCGAAGCTGTCCGGCGATATCGGGGTGGGCATCGAGGAAACGCGAGAACTGCGCCAGTTCGCTGCGCTGCGCGTCCTCCTTCATGAACGCAACCGGATTATCGCTGATCGACTGCTTAACGCCCGGATGGTCCTGGAGATACGCCCTCAACTCAGGATGGTCCCGCATGTACTCAGGGTTGTCGACCAGCCAGGGAGTGTTGTGGAGTTGGACGGCGACTTCCTGGTGGCTTTCAAGGAATCGGTTGAAATTATCGATTTCCATGCGCGACGCGTCTTCGGTTTGCGCCGGCCTGTTCGGCACCGCTGTGGTTCGTGCATGCACCGGTGCACCCAAACACAACAATGACGTCACACCAAAAACCGCTGTCGGTATATTTCGCAATCGCATTCTGGCCATATTGCGAGCCTCCTCGTTGCAAGTTTGGCGGGTGTGCCAGTAGCTGCAATGGCGGTGCCAAGGAGGTCAGAAACAATAGATCGCTAGTATTTCAATCAATTGCGGGTGACGTCAGAAGGCGGCGGAAAAAAATTCACAGCATTTTCTACATTTTGCGGGAAATTCGTTATACGGGATTTTGCCCAGGGGAAACGCTGTACGCCGCACCGAGTGCATAATGAAACCGGGTTATTTCAGGAATTTCATGACCCCTAGGCTCGGCCGGCGATTTCTGGAACGCAGGCTCTGAGTTGGAGCAATCCTCGATGACCGGCACGGTTGCAGATGTACGCGCCCCATCCCTGCCGAGAATTGCTCTACTCGAGCGACCGCTACCGTCAATGAATGTTGACTTTCAGCGCCGTCGTGTTCTTATTTCGCCGCTTGGAACAATTCGACAAATCCGCCAACGTCCGGGTCGCGCAACATCACGGCGCGGCCGTCCTTTACTTTGACGATCCCGCCATCGGAAACAGTTATGGCCCCGCCTGCCTTCGCCTGCGCATAAACCGCATCCAGGTCGGTCACCTGAAAGCCGACGTAGTTGACTCCGATATCGGCGAAGTGCTGGTCCGGAGCCGGCTTGTCTTTATTTTGCGGCGACGCGAGCAGCTCAAGCCGCACGTTCCCGGTTGTCGTCGCCTGCGGGAACCAGCCGTTGAGCATGGTCATCCGTGGCGCAGCGTTGGCCCCTGGCCCGGCCGCAGGCGGCGTCAACGGAGGATAGTCTCCACCCATAACGCCCTGATAAAACGAAAGCGCCTTCGCCGGATCAATGACGTTCAGGCCGATGTGGTTAAAGCCGGTCTGCTTTCCGAGCCGGTCGATGTTCGCCTGGGTCGCAGTGGAATTGGAAACCTTTGGCTCGGCAGGTGGAGCGCCGGGGGCCGGAGTGGGCATCGCGAACAGCTCAATGAACCAACCATCGGGATCCTGGACAAAAACGAACCGGCGCGGCCCGTTGGGCGCTGCGCCTCCCCCCGGAAGGTTCATCTGCGGTACGCGCAGCAGGTCGACCGCCTTGAGCTTGTCCATTATGGGGTTGCAGTCGTCCATCACTGTCAGGTCCATGTGCCCTGCCCCCAAATCCGAGCTCGACAAATTGCTCCAATCCTTGCGATCAATGCCCCGATATTCCCGCAGGATCAGGTTAAAGGGCTTATCGGAAACCGAGCTCTGAGTCGTCACAACCGCGGTGCGAGATTCCGCACCCTTGGTGCCACCCAGGTCGTTCGCAACCTTATCGACCTTCCAATCGGTGGGCTTCTCCGTTACATGAAAGTCGAGAACTTCATAGAATTTTATCGACTTGTCCAGGTTCGACACCTGGTGGCCATCAAACGCCATGCCCAGAACTTTTCCCTGGCCACTTGCAGCCGCGGTGTGCGACGCCGGAGGCGAAGACCGCGCCAAACCCACAGTCGCCGCTGCGACGGTGAGAGCACCTGCCGCTAGCAGGCCGCCAAGATTGCTCAGCAACAAAGACCTCTCCGGGTTCCGCTTTTTCATGAACACTCCTTCCTTCTCTACTGTGGACGTGCTCGCCATGATCCGGGTCGGCTGACCGCCCCCGGGACCGCTGGTCCGTTATCCGCGCGGCTGGATTCTACACCGAGCAGACCCAGAATCGCCAATTCCGGTTACAATTCCTCCGGTCGTCGAGGTGAGGCGCGCATGAAAGATTCGAAGTCCGGCGGTACCGGAACAAGGCCCTACCCTGCTGGAGCGCAAGATCGCCGAGCGATGCTGAAGTGGGCGATGCTGGGGGGTGGCGCAGCGGTGGCCGGTCTGTTTCGAACCCCCTTGGCTGAAGGCGCGGTCACTGCGAAGGAACAGGTAGCTCAGGCGACGGTAGATCGCGCCACGCGCGGTATGCCCGCTCCGCGAATTAAGGATGTGAGCGTAATTGAGGTCGGAGGCGGCGGCACCAGTGACTTGACCGTGGTGAAAGTTACGACCGATCAGGCAGGACTTTACGGCTATGGTTGCGCCACCAACACGTTTCCCGGAGGCCGTTACAAACTTGTCAGCGCGGCGGTTGAGCAATATTTGAAACCTTTGGTGATGGGCAGAACAACCGACAGAATCGAGCAGATCTGGCAAATTTGTTACCTGAGCTCGTACTACAAGAACGACACGGTACTGAATTGCGCGATTGGAGGCGTTTGCGACGCGCTCTGGGATATCAAGGGCCGCCAGGCAGGAATGCCCGTGTATCAACTGGTTGGCGGCAAATGCAGGGAAGCAGCCGACATCTACCTCCACGTTGGGATGGGCTCGCAGGATCCCGGCAAGCAGCTGGTCGAAAATTCCATGAAGCTGGTAGAAAAAGGATGCCGCAATCTGCTCGTCGCCATGTTCCTTCGCGACGGAGCCGTCAACAACCTGTACGGGCAGCCGAAATTTGATGACGGGTCCGTAGCGTTTGATCGCGACAAGGAAACTCGCAAGGTGATCGCGGCATTTGAGACGTTCAGGAAGGAGATGCCCCCGGAAATCGGGCTGGGTGTTGATGTGCACTCGTTGCTCGACAGCATACGCGCTGTTCAGTTCGGTAAAGACGTCGAGCCCTTCCGATTATTCTATTGCGAAGATCTGTTGGCACCGGAAGAAGCCGGTCACTACAAGATTGTCCGGCAGCAATGCACCACGCCTCTCGCGATTGGCGAACTCTGGAACAACCCTCATGAATGGCAACCGCTTGTGGAGGCGCGCGAAATCGATTACATCCGCCACCACGTTTCTCATGTCGGTGGCTTCACGGCCGCCCGAAAAATTGCCGCATTTGCCGAAAATTACGAGGTGAAGTTCGCCTGGCATGGGGGACCCAATTCCCCCGTCGGTCATATGACCAATCTCACCCTCGATCTCACCAACAATAATTTTGGCATCCATGAGCATTTCGAATACCCGCAGGTCGTCCAGGATATCTTCCAGGGCTGCCTTGAAGTGAAAGATGGGTATGCATGGATCAGTGAGAAGCCCGGCTGGGGCATCGAAGTGGACGAGGCACTTGCGGCGAAGCATCCCATCACCGACGAGCACCCGAATGAGTTTCGGACGACCGATGGCTCGGTAATTCAGGGCACCGGCTAGAATTCCATATTTAGGGTATGTCCCGAGCGCATACAACTGCGGCATACTAACGCTGTCGTGAGACAAGCACATACGCTGCCGAGCTGTTTCGTTCGCCTCCTTTGTCTGTTTCTGATCCTTGTATTCTCCGCGCCAGAAGCGGGAACGCAAGCACCACTCAAATCTCCGCAGCAAGCCAGTCCGGCGCCTGGGGCGCTCTCGGAAACAATTACGGTCGATCCGTCCGCGCCGGCTCATCCATTCCCCCACTATTGGGAACAGATGTTCGGATCCGGCCGCGCAATCCTGAGTTTGCGCGATAGTTACCGGCGCGATTTGCGCGACGTGAAGGAAGCGACGGACTTCAAATACATGCGCTTCCACGCAATTTTTGACGATGAAGTCGGCGTGTACGACGAGGACGCGCGCGGCAACCCTGTCTACAATTTTTCCTACGTGGATCAGATCTACGACGGGTTGCTCCAGAATGGCGTGCGGCCGTTTATCGAACTTAGTTTCATGCCCCGTAAAATGGCCGCGGAACAGATCATGAATCCGTTTTGGTACAAGCCGATCATTTCCCCTCCGAAGGATTGGAACCGATGGGGCGACCTGATTTCGCATTTTGCCCAGCATCTGGTGGATCGCTACGGAATCAACGAAGTCTCCCAGTGGTATTTCGAAGTTTGGAATGAACCCAACATCGATTTCTGGGCAGGCGATCCGAAGGAGCAAACCTACTACCGGCTTTATGATGTTGCAGCCCGGTCGCTCAAAGCCGTCGATTCCAGGCTGCGCGTGGGTGGACCGGCATCGGCTCAGGCAGCCTGGGTGGATCGTTTCATTCGCCACTGTGCAGAGAATCGCGTCCCGGTGGATTTTGTTTCCACGCACGTCTACGGAAATGACTCGGCAAAGGACGTCTTCGGCAGCAGCGAGGCGATTCCTCGCACCCAGATGGTCTGCCGCGCCGTTCGCAAGGTTCACGATCAGGTAGCGCAATCCCCGCTTTCAGGTCTTCCGATCATCTGGAGCGAGTACAACGCCAGTTATAAAAACGAGACCGACGTCACCGATGCTCTCTTCATGGGCCCCTGGATCGCCGATACCATCCGCCAGTGTGACGGCTTGGTTGATATTTTGTCGTACTGGGCGTTCTCAGACGTTTTCGAGGAGCAGGGTGTGGTCAAAGAGCCCTTCTACGGGGGATACGGTCTGATCGCGGAGGACGGTTTGCCGAAGCCGTCGTTCAACGCCTTCAGGCTGCTGCACCGCCTCGGCGCCGAACGGCTTTCCAACGACTCGGAATCAGCACTCGTAACCCGGCGCAGCGATGGCAAGCTGGTGATAGCCGTCTGGAACCTGTTCTTGCCCGAAGATCAAGGAGTGCCCAAGACCGTTACGCTCGCTGTGCAGGGTCGCTACGGCGGCCATCGCGCTCGTGTGTATCGGCTTGACGCAACTCACGGATCTTTGCTGGCGGCTTATAGCGCGATGGGGAAGCCTGCCTACCCCAGTTCGCAGCAAATCACCCAGCTTCGCGAGGCGGCCAGGCTTCCGCCCCCCGAGCTGGATTCGCTGGCACGTGGGCGGCTCACGCTCGTGCTCCCACCTCATGGGTTTGCCTTGATTGAACTTGAGTAGAACGATGGTCCGCGGGGCAGATCTTAGCCGTGCGAAGTGCCAATCGGTAGTGCTGGCTTGGATGGGGTGTATTTCTTGAATCCGGCGCGGTCCATCCCTCGAACTGCTTCCGGATTTTTCATGAACGTATCCCACACATATCCGGTTCGCGCATTCTCTGCCATGATCATGCTAATTCCCGTATCGATTCCGACTACATCGGTGTCATACCAATTCGTGAGCGGATTAAAGGCATCGACGAAACCATATTGTGTCCAGGCGCGCTGTCCGTAGCGGTTCTTCATTGTTTCCAGTACGCTCACGGCCGGCTGCGGAAGGAACGGCAGCGATCCCGCAGCTGCGCACGGAACAACGGTGCCGTCGATGGGCCCGGTTGCCGGCGGACCGCCCCATGCGACGTATCCCCTTGCCGAATCCGAAGCTGTAATGCCCCAGAAGCTTTCGCTGTAATCAGGAAACTGTGAAGCCAGGTCCATGCAGAATCGGCGGTGGACTTCGGTTGCGATGATCGAATTCTGGAAGTAATCGGCGTACTGGTCGCGCTTGTTGCGGAAATCAAACCACGCCTGTGAGTATTGGTGCACGAACAGCGGTGCGAAGGAACCTATGTACCGTATATCGTCGTATTCAAAGGTGACTCTCTTCCAGGCCGTCCAGGTTTCCGCCGGCAGGGGATGAGACGAAGATCCCAATCCCAACAGGTACATCATCATCATTTCGCTGTAGTTGTCCCAGCGAAACTGCAGGAAACCGGACTCGGGTGTCCATCCGTGAGGCAGGATGTGTGTGTCTTCGGAAAGCCAGGTCCAGTCTACCCGGTCGAAGATTTCGTAAGCCAGGTCGCTGATCTCGGAATGCTGGAAGTGCTGCCGGCACGTAAGGACTCCGCAGAGCAGAATCGCCGTATCCACGGAGGAGACCTCCGAGTCCCAGAGTCTTTCGCCTGAGTTCACATTCGCCCAGTGATAAAAAAATCCCCGATGATTGGGCATTTTCCACAGAAAGCGCATCGCGTTCAGCACGCGGTCGCGCGCTGCCTGGTGCGCCACGTACCCGCGCTCGTCACCGATGCACAGCGCCGTCAGTCCAAATCCGGTCGCGGCGATGCTTCCCAGGTCGCTCTTATCGGGAGTGGTCGCATTGCAGCGGTCTCGGACAATTCCGGTGTATGGATTGGCTTGTTCCCAGAAATACCGGAAGTCGGCCTTCTCCATTGCCTCAAGCAGGACCTCGTCAACCTGATAGAAAGCTGCGCCCTGTGGAGCGGCTGCGGGTGGAGCGCTCTGTGCGCCCAATATCCATGCGGACTGCGGCACGGCGTAGTCGGCGAAGGGGGCGAGCACACCCGCGCGAACCCCTAATCTCAACAGTTCGCGGCGCGACAGCATTTTCCGCCCTACTCGTTCCCCAGGCATCCCGTAAATTATAAATGCTCTTGGGGCGCCGGTGAGGCATATCCTAGCGGTCTGAGGACACTCTTGCACTACCGTTCGCACCCTTTGCTAAAATCCTTGGTGGCATGAAGCTAGCCTTCAGCAACGGGAGAATTCGGGGGCCGGTCGCTGCAATTCTTGCGTTCGGGGCAGTTCTCGCCATCGCGCTCGCTGCAGTCGGATGGCACTACGCTCGTAAACCAATGTCACTGAAGGGCGCGATCATCCAAGAGGACGCCGACACACGAAAACAATCCCCCATCACGGATGTGGACGTCACCGTGGCAAACAGTCTGGCTTCTGCAGATTCGATCTCGGATTTTTCGGGCTTTTTCAGAGTCACGTTGCGTCGCGGAGTCAAACGAGGCCGGTCCGTCGTCCTCCAGTTTCGTCACCCTGAGTTTCAGCCAGTAGATCTGCCGGTGACCGTGGGAGACAAGCTCCTGGTCGTCCGTATGACGCCGCTTCACCCTGATGATGTTGACGATCAGCCGGGACGGACCGCGGTCCTGATTTCCAATATCTTCGTCCGGTATTCGATCGAGACGACGGCGTCGGTGAATGTCGGAGCCGGGGTCACGACATTCCAGGCCATCAATGTGGGGAATATTCCCTGCGATCATCGTTCTCCCTGTTCACCGGACAACAAATGGAAGGCTGCAATCGGTTCGGCGTCTCTTGATGCCGGACAGGGAAACGTTTTTGAAAATGCGCGCGTATCCTGCATCGCGGGTCCGTGTCCGTTCACAAAGATTGAATCCGACGAATTCTCCCACGGGGGGCGCAATATCGGAGTCTCGGTTCTTGATTGGTCCGACACGGCCATGTTTCTGTTTCAGGCCGAGGTGTTCCGTCAGGAGATCAGCGATATCGTCCGAGAATCCTATCCCGTGATTTTTGGCCGGGCGCTGAATTTCAGTTTGCCCGCGGCTGCCGAGGGCCCGAGTCTGGAAGCCGAGCTGAGCGGAACGAACATCGTTTTCCCTCTGGGCCCGGCTCCAAATCTCAGCTGGGCCTCGTGCAACGTCAAAGTTGAGAAGGCTCAGACAAAGAGCTATCGCTGCGAGCTCAAACAGGGATATAGATTCCGCTAGGTTGCGTCAGCCGATCCGGGAACAATCACTGGTGAGGCGGCCAAGCTGATCTATCGGAACCGCGACACAAAGGGAGCCTGCACGCAATGAGCGCAGAATCGTTGTCGCAGAAAGGTTCGGCTCCTGGCGGTCGCCGGTTCGTCTATCTCGCCGCTGCCTTCGCCGGCCTGGGCGGATTGCTTTTCGGATACGACACGGGGGTCATTTCCGGCGCGGAACTGTTTTTCAAGAACGATTTCTCGCTCACTGTTTTTGCTCTCGAAGTCATCGTAAGCGGTGTGCTGGCGGGAGCCGCTCTGGGAGCGCTGTTGGGAGGCCGGCTAGCGGACATCTTTGGCCGGCGAACCCTGCTGATTCTCACCGCGCTCATTTTCGCTGCGGGCGCCATCCTTTGCGCCGCCGCGACGTCGCCGACCATCTTGATTGTAGGCAGGATCATCGTTGGCTTCGGAATCGGTTTGTCTTCCAGCGCGGTCCCCGTTTATATCTCCGAGGTTGCTCCTGCCGATGCACGAGGCTGGACCGTTTCGCTGTTCCAGCTGGCTATTACCTTGGGCATTCTGCTTGCCTATCTAGTGGACTACGCCTTCGCACGTATACAGGGCTGGCGCTGGATGTTCGGTCTGGCCGTCGTGCCCGCCGGCATCTTCGCACTGGGAATGCTGTTCTTGCCGGAATCACCGCGCTGGCTCGTCAAGCGCGGGCGTGTTGATGCCGCCCGCGCCATACTGTCGCGCATCCGCGATACGAGCGACGTTGAGGCAGAACTCCAGCAGATTTTGCATGGCCTGGATCAGGCGCAGGAACACGGCAACTGGCGGGACCTGTTAAGCCCGCAGCTTCGGCCCGCGCTCATTGTCGGTATTGGCCTTGCGGTATTTCAGCAGGTCACCGGCATCAACACCGTCATCTACTACGCACCCATGATCGTCCAGTCAGCGGGCATTTCTTCAGCTTCCGGAGCCATTCTCACCACGGCGGGCATCGGCATCGTCAACGTGCTGATGACCATCGTCTCGATGTGGCTCATCGACCGGGTTGGCCGTCGCCCGCTTTTGCTGACCGGCATTGCCGGAATGGTCGTTACGCTCGGCGTGCTTGGATGGGCCTTCCACTCCGCTAGCCCCAGCGGCGCCCTTTCGTGGCTTGCCGTCATCAGCATCATGCTCTATGTCGCATCGTTTGCCATCAGCCTGGGACCAATCTTTTGGCTTTTGATTTCCGAGATCTATCCGCTGAAGGTCCGCAGCTCGACCGAGGGCGTTGCCGCAACATTCAACTGGGGCTCGAATCTCCTGGTTAGCCTGACGTTCCTTACGCTGCTGCAAGAGATCGGGGCAACTCGAACGTTCTGGCTCTATGGAGTGTGCGCGATCAGCGCCTGGCTATTCTCTTATTATCTTGTTCCCGAAACCAAAGGGCGAACGCTTGAAGAGATCGAGGCGTTCTGGCGCAAGTGACGCGGCCTTTCGCGCGAAGGAACCTAGCTTGACGCGGGCGGACGCTTGAAAACGAGCAACTTCGCAGTAAACACCTGGACTTCTTCTCCATTCTGATTGAGCGTCGCGCTTCGAACTTTCACGATGCCCTGATTCGGTTTCGAGCGCGACGGAAGAATCTCGATGATTTCGCTTTCCACATGCAGTACGTCCCCGGGCCGTGTGGGCCGCGGCCATGCAATGTCGCCTCCCAGGCCTATCACGCCACCGGCGAGCTGCATCTCGCCATTCACGATAAGACGCATGGTCGCGGCCGCGGTGTGCCACCCGCTTGCGGCGAGTCCCTGAAAAATACTGCCGCGGGCGGCGGCATCGTCCAGATGAAACGATTGCGGGTCGAATTCCGCGGCGAACGCCTTAAGGCGTTCCTCATCCATCTGATAGGAATCCGTCGTGAATCGCTGGCCGACACGCAGGTCGTCCAGATACAGGGCTTTGGCTGGGCCGGGTGCAGGATTCATCTTCACTCCTTAATTTGGTTGCAGACCGCCTGCCGAGAGCGTGCGACTTCGAGTCTCGGCCGGGGTTTAGTCGATGAGCGCAATTCCCGCAATCTCGCGCGACGCTTAATCCCTCAGCGCGTTTGTGATCAACGCTTCGAGCTTCTGATCCAGCTCCTTGGCTACCTTGTCAACCTGGGCGGACTTGAACCTGCCAAAAACAGTGGACGGAAGATCGTAGTCTACGTGAGTCAGCTGATCCTCACCGACATAGACGCAGATTCTCAACGGTGCATATTCTCCGGCGCGAAGCTCCGCCTGGGTCATTTCTACAGCGAACAGAGGGTTTCCGATTTCATATTGCCGGTCAAATGACTTTTTCCCTTTCAACCCCAGGAGCTGGCCGTGATCGCGCATGGCGAAAAGCATGAAGCCGCTGCTTCCTTCCATCGCGTGAATTGTGGCTTCTGCCTCGGCGGGATTTGACAGGTTCATCATTGCCGAACCGAAGGCCATCGCGTCGAATTTTCCCAGCTGTTTTTCGATTGCCGCAGTCACGGCATCAAACGGCTTGGAGGACTTGAAATTGACATGCGTTGTGGAACTGATGGTGACCGATCGAATTGGACCGGCGCCGTCCGCCCCAGAACTTGAAGCCGCGGCCATACCGACGGCCAGGAACGCGACGAGTCCGGCAAGGTGAGCCGGTGACATCTCCATTTCAAGCCTCCTGAACAAATAGTGCGGCCCCTCGAGATCCAGGTCAGACCGGGCGGAGGGTCGCCCAGGAAAACCGCTCCGCCAAACTATTTCCCGTGGACACGCAGGATTGCCAGCGGTGGGTTTTCAAGATACAGCTGTTCGACCAGGCCCGCGCGACGATCCAGCACCGCTCGTTGATTGAACGAACCCTTATCGGTGATCTCGCCGGCATCAAGCGATGGCGGCTCCTCCAGCAGCACGGCGCGCGTCACCCGATTCGAGCTGCCCGTGGATTTCGCAGCAAGATCTGTGAGCAGCGATTGAAAGCGTGCGCGCACCGCCGGATTTGCCAGGATTTCTGCCGTCGCTTCAGCCGGCACTTCCGGGCAAAGGGAGTGGCACGCATCCACGTCTGGAAAAAACAGCGCTGAGATGTAATCGCGATTCAGGCCTGCAATCACGACGTCGCGGACCAAGGGCGAATAGTGCGCGATGATGCGGGCGCGTAGCGGGCCGACACTCACCCATGTGCCATTGCCAAGCTTGAAATCCTCTGTCAGGCGCCCATCAAACAGCAGGCCCTTGTTGATGTCATCGGGATCAATCAGCTGCACCGCATCTCCGAACGAATAAAAGCCTTCCTCGTCGAACACTTTTCGCGTCAATTCGTCCTGGCGCCAGTATCCCGGTGTGACGTTGGGCCCGCGCACCCGCGCCTCAAGCTTGCTGCCGCTGGGGACGATTTTCAATTCGACTCCGGGGACGGGAATTCCGATCGTACCGGCGCGATCGGTTTCCCAGGTCGTCTGCATCGCCATCGGGGACGTTTCAGTCGAGCCCAGGCCGGTTGCCATGATGATGCGCTCGCCGCACGTTTCAAACGCGAGCTCCCGGTAGGCATCCCATACCGGCTGCGACAGACCGGCACCCGCATAAAACATCAGCCCAAGCCGGCTGAAGAAATTCTCTCGAAGCTCGCGATCGGCGCGCAAGAACGGCAGTAAATCTTCGTAGCCCTTGGGAACGTTGAAATACACGGTCGTCGCGATTTCGCGCAGGTTGCGAACCGTCCTCTCCATGGAACCTGGGCCTGGCCGGCCGTCGTCGATATAAAAGGTGCCGCCGTTATAGAGCGCGATCCCGACGTCGTGGTTTCCGCCAAACGTGTGATTCCAAGGCAGCCAGTCCACGATCACCGGCGGATCGTCTTCGAGAAACCCGAATATCTGAGCGATCATCTGCTGGTTGCTGCAAATCATCCGATGCGTATTGACGACCGCTTTGGGCATGGCGGTCGAGCCGGAAGTGAAAAGAAACTTTGCCACCCCGTCGGGATCTATTTTTCCGTGGGCCGCAGCGACGGCCGGCGTCGGATCGGTTTCCAGCAGATCCGCAAAGGTGCCGGCCTTGCGGCGGTCCGGAGGCGCGGTCGTCGTCGCGACTTCCACATGCTCGCCGACCGCGGCTTCGATCGCAGGGGCATAACGGACGCCGTCTGAAGCGAAGATCAGCCCGGGCGTCAGAATTTTCAAAGTATGACGCAACTTGCCGAAATCCTTCGAGACCAGCGAATAGGCCGGGGAAAGCGGCGCGGCCGGAACTCCAACGTGCTGGCCGGCCAGCGTCAGCAGAAAGTGCTCCAGATCGTTTTCCGACAGAATGGCCACGGGCCGGTCGGCCGAAAGACCGCGGTCGAGCAGCGCCTGTCCGATGCTTTCAACCGACCGCAATACCTGCGAGTAGGTTAGCCGCCGCCATTCGCCGTCCGGGCCGCGCTTCGCGATGCAGACCTTTTCCGGTGAGACTTTCGCCCAGTGAATCAAACGGTCGGTCAGCACATTGGGATAGGGACCCAGCGCTTCTTCCGGCCTGACCAGGAGAACGCCGCCAGGAAGTCGCTCGAGCGTCGCACCGGACGTACGCATACGCACTTGGCGCACGCCTGCTTCGGCAGTGCCTCGGCCGCCCTGACGTTTTTGATCACTCATCGTAATTGCACATTTTCCCACACTTTACTGAGGCGCTCCATGTCTGCGGTAACCGAGGCGCCGCCCGCCTTGGCGACGAGCGACGACTTAGGACCCGGGCGGATTTGGCCCGTAGTTGGATCGAGGTTCGCGCCGCCATTATCTCCGGGTTCAAGCGCCGTCAGGGGCAGGGCGCCCCAGATCCTGCGGAAGGACTTTGGGCTGCTGCGCCCTAAATCAGACCCCGCACTCCCAGCTGTCGCACTTGCGGCCGTCCAGAAAAAAGCCGGGCTTTTGGCCCGGCTTTTCTGAAGCGTCGTGTAGCTGATGACAGCTAGAACGAAAACTTTGCCGCTAACTGGAACTGCCGCGGATTTAGCATCGTCCTGGGCAGACCGAAGGTGGGAGATGGAGTCGCAGGAATGAACAGGCACGTCGACGATATCGTGAGTAGCGTCGGCCCCGCGCACGATCCGCCAGCGAGCGTCATTGTGGTAATCGGCGTAGAGGCAAAACTTCCGACGCCGGGAATCGCCAGGCCGTCACCCACGGGGCAGGCCGTGGATCCCGATCCTGCCTGGATGGCAAGGCTCGTAGCGTCTCGGTAGTGGCGAGGGATCACGGCAGGTGAGCCGCAGAACACCGGCGAGCCGTAGACCGAAGTGACCTCATCGACGTTTGACCTGTTGAGGAAGTTGAATGCATCGACACTAAGGTCAAGCTTTATGCGCTCGGTGAGCTGGAAATAGCGCGCCAGGTGGAAATCCCACGAATACAGCGGATCGCCAATATATGTGTTTCTTCCCACCATGGTTGCACAGGTGCTCGCCGACGCGCACGACCCGTTGACCGGCGCGCCACCCACGCGATCGGTTGAGCCGCCAGCCACGTCGTTCAAGGTGTTGCTACCGTAGTAAATCGTAAACGGGCGTCCGGACTGCAGTGTGATGATGCTGCTGACCGTAAAGTGCCGGAACCAGGTGTTCTCGGGCCCCAATGCCGTAAAGTTGGTAACCAAGTGGTGGCGGGCATCCTGGTTGGAGTTGCCGCGCTCCGACTTGTAATCAAACTGGTTTGGCGGAAGGTTGATGAACGTCGTGAAGTTTCCGTTGTCGATCGTGTGTGAGTAGGTGTAGTTCGCCGTCAAATTGAAATTCTTGATTCTCTCAATCGCCGTCAGCGTTCCGCCGTGGTACGCCGCGTTCGCCACGCCGTTGTTGTAGTCCAGCAGGCCGTAGCTCATGCTCTGCAAACCTGCATCCGGACCGGCGCCGGCGAACCACGGGCCGAGCCCGGCGAGCGCACCCGTTCCCAGAACCGGCGTTCCCGTGGCGCACTTTGAGAACTTGCCGTTGGGCAAAACCAATCCCGGCACAGCATCGGGAAACAGAGGAGGACCGGCGGGGCCGGTGAGAGGCCAGAAGCCGGTGTCGATAGCAGCGGATTCCTCGCCGCTAATGGTCGTCACTCCGCCTTCCTGTGAAGGATCGGTGGTGCCAAGCGGGCACGGCACGTTGATATTGTTTCCGCGAACCAACCGGTGTGCTCCGACGAACAAATACGCAGCGTTGACTGCGAAGCCGCCACCGAATTGATGGTCAACTTCCGCGCTGGCCTGCTCGGCGTATGGAGTCTTGCTGACATCGTGATCCATGCCGCCGGCGCCGACGCCGCACGCGAATGTCGTGTCGCACGTACCGACCAGGGAAATGACGTTCGTCTGCCCTTCCGGTCCCGCGGTGTATCCGCCGGTGCTGATAACGCTCGCCGCATATCCAGCTGCACCAGCTCCAGCCGGGAAACCAAAGATCTGATATCCCTGATTGGCCTGCGAGGCGTTGGTCATCGGGAACACTTGCGGCGATACAGTAATGTCCTGCCCGGTGAGGCCGTTGCCCGCAGTACACGGAGGGATCTGCGGACTGCATCCGAGGCCGGGGACCACTTTCTGCGTGTTGGGAACAAAGAAGAACGTCAGGTTGTAGCGGTCATCAAACATTCCGAAGCCGGCTCGAATCACGGTCTTGCTGTCGGGCGACCAGGCGATGCCGACGCGGGGCTGCCAGTTGCCGTAGTCCGGCTTCACATACTCGGCAAGGCCCGACTCGTAGTCCCAGCGCAGCCCAAAGTTCATCGTGAGCTTGGAAGTGAGCCGCCACTGGTCCTGTGCATAGAAACCCCAGTAACCGTGATTGATTTCCTTGCTGAAGGTGTTGAATAGCGACTGGGGGTAGGCGTTCGCCCAGGTTGAGGTATTCAGAGAACTGGCGCTGGAGCTGGTCACGAGTGGTGGGCCCGCGGTGAAGGTAGGACTGGCGGGAACCTCGACGCCGGCATAGGTGAAGACTACGCCGTCGTCTGCGGGGACTCCGCACCCAGCGGCCTGCCCGTCGAGACCGGGTGTGGTCGGATCGCCCGCGCCCACGCTTGTGTTGTAGAACTCCGCAAAATCGGCGAGGCAGGAAACGCCCGGTACCAACAGGCGAGTAGGCATAAAGCCCGGGAAATTGACCAAGCTCCAGATGTAATTGCCGTCAAACCCGAACTTCGCCACGTGATTGCCTTTGACCCAGGATAGAGAGTCTGCGCCTTCTATGCGGCTCTCATAAAGCCTGTCATCGGTTCCGAAGTTGTGGCCAAGCTCGAGCTGGTTCAGGATGCTGAAGTCGGGTTGACCGGTCATGCCCTGGAAGTTGTAGTGGCGCCGGGCATATTGAAATAGAGCTGTGTTGACCAAGTCAGGCTTGAGAACCGTATCGAGCGTGGCCACAAGCGACTGGTCGCGGAGCAACAGATCGCGGCCCCCGCTTGGCGTGCCGATTCCGCCACCGTCCAAAGTCTGGCCAACGAGTTCGCCCGAGTCCCGGCCGTCTTCCACGTTATAGCGGACCGACAAGCGGTTGTTGGCGTTGAACTGCTGATCGAGTCGGACGAAGCCGTAGTCATTGTTCGACGTCTTCAGAAAAGGATTCAGGAACCCGATTGCCTGAGCTTGCGTAATGTTGTTCGGATTCCCCGCGAAGTTCGGTAGGCAGGCCGCAAGACTCGAGCTGCAGCCTTCCGGGGCAAGCCCCATGAGCGCTTTCGCCTGGTCGATCACCAGAATGTTATTGACGAGGGTCGGGGGATACAGAGGAGACTCTCCGCGCCGTTTGCCTTCGTAGTTTGCGAAGAAGAAGGTCTTGTCCTTCCTAATCGGGCCGCCGATAGTTCCGCCGTACTGATTCTGCCGCAGCGCATCCGGCAGTAACTGCGTCTGCAGGTCCGGCTCCGGCTTCTGCAGGAGATTTCGCGAGTCCAGCGCCTGGTTCTGGAAATACTCGTACAGGGAGCCGTGCAAGTCGTTCGTGCCACTCTTGGTCACGATGTTGACGATTCCGCCGAGCGCCCGCCCGGATTCCGCGCCGAAGCTGTTGTTCACCACACGGAATTCCTGAACCGATTCCTGGGGAGGCGTCGCGCGCTGCACGCCGCTCGCGGCGTTCACGAAATCCGCGCCGTCTACCGTGATTTCGTTGCTGAACGAGCGCATGCCACCGAAGGAAATCTGAGTAGCCTCGTACTCTGTAAAGGTGGTTCCCAGGCTGGTGCGGCTCGTGGTCACGCCGGGGGTCAACAGCGCAAAATCAGTGAACAAACGGCCGCTGATGGGCAAGGACTGGATCTGTTCGGTCGCGACGACTTGGCTGATCTCTGTCTTGGTGGGTTCGATCATGGGCGCTTCGGTCGTTACCACAACTCGCGCGCCTTGCGATTCGACCTGCAGGCCGACATTGATTGTCGCGGCCTGCCCGACCGTCAGCACGATGCCGGTCTGCGTGTAGCTTGCGAACCCGGCAAACGACACTTTCAGTTCGTAGTTTCCGGGCGCGAGATTCGCGACAGTGTAGGCACCCCTTTCACCGGAAGTCGCCGTATAGGTGGTGTTCGTGTCCGTGTTGCGCAGGCTGATCGAGGCGTTGGCGACGGATCCGCCGCTTGGATCCGATACCGTACCGCTCAGAAGTGCGGTAGCAGCACCGCCCTGGGCGAACGCCAGGTTGGCGCATCCGGCAAACAGCAGAATTCCAAGAATGAACGACAGGCCCAAGCGCACTTTCATTCGGCACCCCCTCGAAGAAACCCTTCCCCACTCAAGCCTCACAGGCGTCTTTGGCAGTCGCATGGGAAGCTCGGAATTACTGCATGTGTAACGCCCGCGAAACGCGTTGTCAAGCTCTTATGCGCCTAATTCCACACGTGTTGTCTTCGCTGATAGGGATAAGAAGCGTTGACGCGTTTCCGTTCATTTAGCTTTGCGAACGCTACAGAACTGGCCTCGGCGGGTCTCTCCTGAGGGCGAAGAAAAACCTATCCCAGAGGGAACTAGTCGCTACTTCAGGCGGGCCTGCGGGAGGTGCCTAGCGAAGTCTCAGGTGGCCTTCAGGCCGGTGCGCGAGCCAGGGAGCGAATTCGCTTCGCGAACCCCGCGGGGATAGGCCATACGCCTGCTTGAAGCAACGGCTGAAGTGGTTGGAATTGTTGAAACCCCACGAAAATGCAATTTCGGTGATGGACCTGTGGGCAAAAGCGGGGTTGAGCAGATCCTCGCGACAGCGCTGCACCCTCTGCTTCAAAATGTAGTCCGAGATGGAGATCTGTTCCGGCTCAAAAGCCATGTGCAGGTATCGCTTGGTGCAACCGGTCGAACTGGCGAGTTTGGCGAGCGAAAGCTCCGGGTCTCCCAAATGACTCGCTATATAGAGTTTCACGCGTTCCCGGAGCGCGGCCTTGGAATCAACCGAACCGCGTTCGTGACCAAGGTCGGTAAGAGCGAGCCGAACCATTTGAATAATGACCTCTGCCACGTCGTGGCTTGTGGGATCCAGGATCTGCGGGATCTGATCGAACGTGTTCGAGATCAGATTCCAGATCAGTTTGCCCAATCCACGACGCCCGCTAAAGCGGCGCACGGCCAGGTATTGCATATCGAAATTTCGACCCACGAACCTGTCGCGCGGTATGAGCAGCAGAGACATTTCTGTTCGGCCCAGAACGGTCATGCGATAGGGCCGAGCATTGTCGTAGACGCTCCATTCCCCGGCCCGCAGGCGGGTCGTGCGGCCGTTCTGCTCAAGAACGCACTTGCCTGCGGTGAGAAGGACCGCTTTGACAAAATGGCGCTGGTCTCGACGGGCTAAAAGATTGGTTCTCAGAACGCGATGAGGGGTCGTGTGGCTGAGGCGCGAAAAAACCAGGTTGGAAATCTCCGCATGCTCGAAACCCGCACTGAAAGGTTGGTCTCCGAGAATTTCGACATCGTGCGAACCGCAGACAGAACTGGTGAGCGCCTGCCAGAATTCGCGCCGCTCCGACAGCTTGACGCCATCAGTGGAGATTCGCCTGAACGGGGAACCGGCGGCGTTCGCGGCGGCAATAGCACTGGCTGGCATCCCAACCCCCGCCGCATACTATCCGATAAGAGCTTAGGACTGTAAAGTTGTTTGATCTGAGCGTGAGGTGCTTCGCGATCGAACCCGTAAAGAAACCGCCCTATTTGTGGTTCGACTCGATCTTGACCGAAGAATGACTGGATTGGGAACTCAAGGGCGCTTCGGCAACGGGGACAGATCCGGTGGCATCCGTTTGCGCGCGGCTGGGTAAGCCGGTCGAAGTGCCTGAGCCGGCTGCTTGGGCATCGCGCTTCAGAAAATAGTTGATCCACGAGCTGGTTCCCTGAAGCGACCGGTCCGGAGCGGGGACGTAGATTTTCAGGTCGCCTAATCGATCCGCAGTTTTGGCACGGTGATAGACGGAAATCCAGATGCAAGGCTTGTCCATGACTTCGCATTTACCGTCGAGCGCAAGCGTGCCGCCGCACGGGCCGTTGCGTGTGCCCTTCGGGCAGGTTTCCGGGCAGACATATTCCATCACTCCCAGAACGCAGTTCCCGCAGGCCCGGCAGCCGAACATTGTGGACTTCACGGCCAGCTCCATTTTCTCCAGTACGCGCGACGCCGCCGGACTCTTGTCAATCGTCCGGAAAACGCCAGCGAACGTCCGGCGCAAAAATCCCTGTTTGTGCACGGGGAACAGTGCGGCGGCCATATCCATGAGGCGAGGAAGCAACTCGCGCCGCTTGGCCGGAGGCGCCGGGCTTCCGTACAAATAAAATCCGCCCTGGGGAGCAAATGTCAGCTCTTCGGCGCACTGTTCCCACTTGCTGGCCAGAGCTTCGGAACGTCGAATGATCCAGCGAACATCCTCAACACGATGGTATCCGCCCAGGTACGCCCCGGCGTATCCGAGTCCCCGGAGTACGGCCACGGTTCGCGCGGCCCGTTCCAGGCGTGCCGCTTCGCCTTTATCCGCAGTCTGCACTTCTTGCTGGATTTTGCCGAGCAGCTCCGGAGACACCCAGCACCCGGGAGGATCGCCTTTCGACATTCTTTCGGCAAGTTTGGCGGCGAGAATGTATACGCTGCCCACGACCGGGAGTCGAATATTGCGTTCGTCGAGGTAGCGCTTCAACTCCCGGAATTTGCGCGCGTCAAACCCCACCTGCGTGATTGCGTAATCTGCTCCCGCGGCGATTTTCTTCTCGAGCTTCAGATACTGATAGCGGCAGTCAGCTTCGGTATATTTGAACGGAGAAACCGCCACGGATATCCAGAATGGCATTCCACCCTGCCGCATTTCGTTAATCAGCGCGACAAGCTGCACTGAATCCAGGTCGAAACTGGGAGGACGGCCGCCGGGCGCCGTGGTTTTCGGATAGTCTCCGGACAGCGCCAGGACATTTTCGATTCCGAGCGCGTGCAGGTCTTCCAGTGCGCTTCGTGCTGCGGCGCGGTCCCGGCTGACACAGGTCAGGTGAATATTAGGAACCAGGCCGCGCGCACGCACCGCCGTGCCCACGCGAACCGGGTCTCGTCCCATCGCGCCGTCGCCGTAACTGGAGACACTGCCTGCGACGACGCCGGGCACGCGCGCAAGGTCGGCGGCTGTTTCCAGCACCCGCGCCTCCCGCGTGGTAGCGCTCGCCACCAGCTCCACAACAAAGCAGAATCGTCCGCCGGCGAGCGACTCGCGCAGCGGATTCGGCGCAGCCATTTTACTTGCCCAGTTCTTTCCGTACGATCCGCGCCCCTTCCACCATGGCGCGGAGTTTGGCAAACGCGATGTCGCGCGGCAAATGAAAAAGCCCGCAGTCCGGCAGGACGTACAGCTTTTCAGGCGGAACGACCTTCATCGTTTTCCGGATTCGCTCGGCGACAATATCCGGCGTTTCAACCGAATTATCCTTGACGTCGATCACGCCCGCACCCAGTTCAAACGGAGGCTTGAACTCCCGGAACAGATCCAGATCTTCGCCGCCGCGCCTGGCAAATTCCAGGCTCAGCGAATTCACCTTGGCCTCTAGAATCGCGGGGAACAGGTAGCGGTAGCTCCCTTCCCAGGAAGGTTTGCCGTAGCGGTTTCCGTAGCAGATGTGGACGGCAATCTTGGCCTGGACACCTTCGACGAGTATGTTCAGCACCTTGACGCCCCAGTTGATATCCTCGGGAAACCCGGAATAGTAGGGTTCGTCGATTTGTATGAATCTCGCCCCGGCTTTGACCAGTTCCTTCAACTCCATGTTCATCACGCGAGCGATGTCGGTCGCCAGAGCTTCTTCGGTCGGGTAGTGTTTGTTGCGGACGCGCTTGCACAGCGAATGCGGTCCGGTGATGCAGATCTTCGCGGCCCGCTCCGTATTCGCCAGCAGAAACCGGAAATCTTCCACCAGCCCCACGGCAGCCATCGGAATCTTCCCGAGCACTTCGCTGTCGTAAAAATCGTAGTAGAACTTCTTCGAGGACCGGTCTATCTGGATCCCGGGCAGCCGCTCGACGAAGTAGTCGATCATATTGTCGCGGCGGAGCTCTCCGTCGGTCACGATATCCAGACCTGCCATCTCTTGGTCCTTGATCGCCGACCGGACTGCCGCGTCGTGAATCTCATCCAGATCGTGACGGCTAATCCGTCGTGCGAAGTAATCGGTCTTCAGCCGCTCGAGCCAGCCCGGCATGGAGTAGCTGCCAACCATCGTCGTGGGAAGAATGGGAAGGGTCATCAGTCTTACTCCCGTTGTGTTGTGTACAGGACCGACGTCTTCGATCCCGTCCGATACTGGAATGGCGCGAAGTGCAGGTCGTAGCCGGCACGTTCGGCGACTTCGCGCAAAAGGGCGCCGTTGACCCAGTTCACGATCGACCCGTCCAGTTTTCCCGGGCCGTGAAATCCCATGCTGTAATCCTGAAGGTCGGTTGCGAAAATGTCCTGCACCTGAAGATACCCTCGCGGATGCAGCAACGGCAAGGTATTGCGAAAACTGTCGAGCGCGCCGGAGCTCAAATGGAATCTGAGATCGTTCGGCGCATTACGCAAAATGTCCTCCATGTGCGCGGAACTGAGTCCTGCCGGGAACGTTGCGTCCGGCATGTCGACGGCGTCCACCAGTCTCTCTTCGGTGCGCATCGCCTTCCAGACTTCCATCCACAAAATCATACCCTTGGCGCGGTCCGGCAGGGCTTCGGGGCCGATTTCGAGCAGGCGATTCACAGCCTTCGGGATGTCCGCTACGGCCACGTCGCACGCCTGGCTGATCTGCTGTGCATCCGCCCCAGGAACGTAGGCCCGCGACTGCACCCAGAAAATCCGGTTGTCGCGCCAGACCACTTCTTCGTCCGGCAGGTTGTCGTACATGTTGGTCGAGTGAACGTGGAGAACCTTGTGGCGGAGAAATGAGAGAGTCTTGATGGGATCCAGTGCGTCGAGCGCAATGAAACTGCAAAGATCGATGTGCTTCTTGACGGCGGGCCTGGAATGCTCAAGCGTCGCAAGGGAATAATCGCCCAGCAGGAAGCGCAGCCTCGGATAGTAGTGCGTTCCGCGCGATTGATCGAGGGTGCAAAAACTGTCCAGCCACATGCCGGCATGGGCTCCCATGCCCACGCCGATTTCCAAAATGAATATTTCCGCCGGAAGCCGATTCTGGCTGTCCAGATCCTTCAGAAGAGTCCAGAAATCGCCCACCGCGTGCGCAACCGCCTGGATGTCGTGGCCGTCGGATTTGCCTCCGGGCAATGCTTTCTCGTAGCTTCTGCCGGTAGCCTTCTCCCAATCGCGCAAGCGCGTCCAGTAGAGGCGGTTGAATTCCCAGGCGATGCTCGTGCGGAAGGACCGGAAATCCTCGAAATAGATCCGGCCCTTGGTCTCAGTTGACTCCGAGAAGTCCGGGCTGAAGGCCTTTTGCAGAAGGTCGCGAAGTGCGCCCGGTGCCACCTGCCTGGAATCGATGCGGATCTCCATGGGCGCGACGTTTTCACCCTGGCTCTCGCCGCCCTGGATAACGGTGATGGCTTCGCGGAAGTTGTGCTTGTACTGAAGCCAGTCGAGGTGGATTTGCAAGCGCGCGAACTGGGCCGGCTGCAGATGCCCCTCTTCAAGAAGAGACAAGACTGTTTCGACAACATCGCTGGTGGTCGCTGGGGCGGAGTCTCTCCGAGTGTAATTAAGGTGCAGGTTCACTGTTTGGGCCCGGAGACTCCCGTGTCCCGTTCAGCCCCAGACTTTGCGGGCGGTATCCACGACGAGACGCAGCTTAGCCCACTGTTCGTCTTCGGTCAGCAGGTTTCCTTCCGCCGTCGACGCAAATCCGCATTGCGGACTCAGCGTGAGGTTCTCGAGCGGAAAGTATTTTGCCGCTTCGTGGATGCGCTTCACCACGTCATCGCCGTTTTCAAGCTCCGGCTTCTTTGTGGTGATCAGGCCCAGCACGACAATCTTGTCCTTGGGGACCAGCCGCAGCGCCTCGAATGTTCCCGCTCGCTCGTCGTCATATTCCAGAAGGAAGCGGTCCACTTTTAGCATCCCAAAGAGCTTTTCTGCAATCGCATCGTAGCCGCCTTCGGCATACCAGTGGCTGCGGTTGTTCCCCCGGCACAGGTGGATCGCGAGAATCACGCCCGGTTTTCGAGCCGCATCCAGGCATGCGTTATCGGCCTGGATCGCTTCGTCCAGGGCGGCCTCCGGCTCCTGGCCCATCTCGGTCTTGATCCATTCGCGCCACTTGGGGTCCACGTAGTAGCTGTAGCGCGGCGCATCCAGCTGGATGTACTGGGCGCCACCGGCGGCGAGCGTGGCGAAATCCTTTTTCATGATCTCGACGATGTCCCAGAGCAGGGCGGAATGGTCCTTGTAGAATTTGTCGGTGACGCCCTTCTTGAAGGCGATCGCGGGAAATTGCGTGGCGCTCGGCAGCATCATCTTGATAGCGCCGGGGCTGTGCTTTTTCAGGAATGGAAGTTCATGTCCGGTCAGCGCGCGAATCTGTCGAAGTTTGGTGCTGACGATTCCGGTGACGTGGCTGACCTTCAAATCCTTGGCGTGTCCTGAGGCTCCCCATTTGCGGGCTACCTCGTCGCCCATATCAAAACACTCCACAGCGTCGGTGAAGTCGCTCATGAAGTTCCGCCGCCTGAGCTCCCCGTCACTATAGATCTCAAACCCGAGTTCCTTTTGCTTGGCGAGCACGCGCAGAATGTGCTGATCCTCAAGCGCCCGCAACTGTGCGGGGTGGGTTTGGTTTGCACGTGCAGCGAGCAAGTCTGGCGGGCGCAAAAAGCTTCCGATATGGTCGGCTCTGAATTTTACTGGCATCGATTCCTCTCCCCTGGGGGATTGCTGGGTTTCCCGTATTTGAATCAAATCTCTTCGTTGCTGGAATCATTATGGCCCAGACTTGCGGATATCTTCGCGGTCGTTTCCTTCGTGAGTGCGATCTTCCGCAACAGTTCCTTGCCGCGGAAGCGCGGTGTCGGTCCCGCCATTCCCACTGCCGCAATCACACGCCCGTCCCGCGACCACACCGGCGCCGCAGCGCCGCTCAGCCCACGCTCGGTTTCCTGGCTATCCAGTGCGTAGCCGCGCTGGGCCACCTCGCGCAGGTTTTTCTTAACCTCAGCCACCGTCGTCATCGTGTGGGCCGTGTAGGAGGTCAGCCCCATGATCGAAAGGATCGCGTCCACCTCTTCCTCGGGCAGAAAGGCGAGTATCGCCTTCGCGGCGGCTGTGCAGTGGGCCGGAAACCGCGCGCCGACCGGAGTGCGCACGGTGATGATGCTGTCGCGCGAATCGACGCGGTCCAGACACACCACCCCCCCGGGTCCGGGAACGGCCAGGCTCACGGTTTCGTGCGACGCGCGCGAAAGCTCCAGAAGGAACCGGTGCGCTTCGGTCCGCAGCGTTCTGGATTCGACGGCCCGCGTTCCCAACTCGTGCAGCTTCAGCCCCAGCCGGTAACGGTCGCTTTCCGGATTCCGCTCGATCAGGTCAAACTTTTCCATGGCGTTGAGCAGCCGGTGAACGGTGGTTTTGTTCAAACTCAACCCGGAGGCAAGCTGCGTCACTCCCAATGCCGGCCCATGGTCGCCCATGTAAATCAGGATGCGCAGGGCCTTCTGCAGGGACTTGCTTGAGCCTGTTTCGCTCCGCACCGGGCGCCGTTTCCTTCTTGATCCTTGAACGCTCCGCACGCCATACCCTCCGGTTTCAGAAGATGACTCCGACAGTGTAGGCCAGTTCCCGAAGCAGCGTCGATTGCGATCCGAAAGGTCGTTTCACATTGTAAAACAGCCAAACGCGACGGGACGCGACCGAACCTGCGGCCGCACCGCGAACACCGACCGGCTCGTATTATAATCGGCCGCATGACAGACACTTCAGCCGCCTCGCCCACTGTCGCCGACATGCTCCGCGGGTATTCGATTGAGGTGAACCCCGGGGAGTCCAAGATCATCGACGCGGCTCCGGTGCGCCTGGATCCGGGCACCGAGGTTTTTCTCACATGGATTCCCGGGACCAACCCGATGGATACCGTTGCGCCGGCTGCGAAGCTTCGCAGCGCTGGTCTCTACCCGGTTCCTCATATCGGCGCGCGACACGTTGAGAGCGCAGCGCAGCTGGAACAGTTGGCCGCTCGCCTGGCAGGGGAAGCAGGAGTGGACCGCGTTCTGATCATCGCCGGCGACCGCGAGAAGCCAGCCGGACCGTTTGACTCAAGCCTTGCAGTCATGCAAAGCGGCCTGATTCAGAAGGCTGGAATCACCCGAATTTCCGTCGGCGGCTTTCCCGAAGGCAATCCCAATATCTCCATTCCCGTTTTGGCCGAGGCACTTGCCGCCAAGGTGCAATTTGCTCGTACCACCGGACTGAAGCTCACCGTGGTCACTCAATTTTGCTTTGAATCCGAGCCGATTATCGAGTGGCTCCGCGGTATTCGGGCCTCAGGAGTGGACGTTCCCGTGCGGGTCGGTTTTGCCGGCCCCGCCGGGCTGATCGCCCTCACCCGCTATGCTCTGCGTTGCGGCGTCGGCAATTCGGTGCGCGTTCTGACCGAAAAGCCGTCGTTCGCCAAGCTCCTGATCGAAAAAGGTCCTGAGCCCATCATCCGCGAGGTCGCAAACGCGCTGGGACCAGGCAGCGGTTCGGCGCTGCCGCTCGGCATTGCGGGACTGCACTTCTTTGTTTTCGGCGGCTTCAACAAGACCGTGGACTGGATCAACTCCCAGCGCTCCTGAGCAGCTCAAGCCGCGATCGCCGGCACGAAACTTCCCAAGGGCGGAGTCCGATTGCCTGAGCTCGGCGAGCAGCGTAAGATCGATCACCCATGGCGGAATCTCCCTCGATCATTGGACGCAGCATTGTTCACTACACCATTGTCGACAAACTCGGCGGCGGCGGCATGGGCGTCGTCTATAAAGCCAAGGACACGCGCCTGGGCCGGAATGTCGCGCTGAAATTTCTCCCCGACGATGTTTCGCATGACCCTCAGGCGATCGAACGGTTTCACCGCGAGGCGCGCGCAGCCTCGACGCTTAACCATCCGAATATCTGCACGATTTACGACATCGGCGAATTCGAAGGCCGGCCGTTTATCGCCATGGAACTGCTGGAGGGCCAGACGCTCAAGCACCGGATCGCCGGACGGCCCATCGAGGTTTCCGAGCTGCTGGAGATCAGCGTTCAGATCACCAACGGGCTCGACGCAGCGCACGCCAAGGGCATCGTCCACCGCGATATCAAACCCGCAAATATATTTCTTGTCGAACGTGGACAGGCGAAAATTCTCGATTTTGGCCTGGCGAAGCTCACCTCGGCGCTTCGATATGCCGCCGAATCGGTCGGCGCCACCGCCATGAGCATGCAAACGCAGACGCATATGCACCGGGAAGAACACTTGACCAGCCCGGGGAGTTCGCTCGGAACGATTGCCTACATGTCTCCGGAACAGGCGCGCGGCGAGGACCTGGACGCGCGTTCCGATCTGTTCTCGCTCGGTGTGGTGCTATACGAAATGGCTACCGGGTCCCTTCCGTTCTCCGGCACCACAACCGCGGTCATCTTCGACGGCATCCTCCACTCCACTCCCTCGGCCGCGAAGGAACTCAACCCGCGCTTGCCTGCGGCGTTTGAGACCATTCTCAACAAGGCGCTCGAAAAAGACCCCGACCTGCGCGGGCAGACGGCCGCCGAACTACGCGCCGACCTGAAGCGCCTCAAGCGGGACCTGGAATCCAGCCGGCCGCCGGCAGGAGAGAAGACGATCGCGGGTGCGAGCGCACACGCGGCTTTAGGGGGGCAAAAATCAGTTGCCGTGCTGTACTTTGAAAATCAGAGCGGCGCGAAAGAAGATGAGTATTTCCGCGATGGAATCACCGAGGACATCGTCACGGAGCTCTCTAAAATCGCGCAACTCGAAATCTTTCCACGCTCGGAAATGCTCGCCTTTCGGGACAAACCGACAACGGTGCAACAGGTCAGCCAGAAGCTCGGCGCCGCCTACGTTCTGGAAGGCTCGATCCGGCGCGCCGGCAACCGCGTGCGCATCACCGCGCAGCTGGTAGAAGCTTCCAGCCGGCGTTCCGTGTGGGCCGAGCGTTACGACCGGCAGCTCGAGGACGTCTTCGCCATTCAGGAGGAGATTGCCCGCAGTATCGCGCAGGCGCTGCGCATCACGCTTACGCCCCAGGAAGAAAAAACCATCGCGCGAAAGCCGACCGAAAATCCGCAGGCCTATGATTTTTATCTTCGCGGGAGAAGCTATACGCGTCGCGAAAATATCGACTACGCCCTGCAGATGTTCGAACAGGCCATCCAGCTCGATCCGGATTTTGCCCTGGCGCACGCCGGCATTGCGGGTCTGTGCGGACTGCATTACGAAATCCGCGAGCAAAACCAGAAATGGATCGATCGTGGACTCGCCGCCTGCGATCGGGCCACGGCGCTGGCACCCGACCTGCCCGAAGTGCTCGTCGCGCACGCGCGCATCTTCTATGCGCAGAAGAAGTATACCGAAGCTGCGTTGCTGGCCCAGCGCGCAAGCGAACGCAAACCCGACTGCGACGGCTTGTGGAACATTCTCGGACGCGCCTATTTCGCCGCGGGCCGCTTCGAGGACGCAGCGGCCCTGGCTGATCGCGCGATGGAGTGCAACGGGGACGATTACAATACCTACATTCCCTACGACCAATCCTTTGAGCGGCTAGGCCGCAAGAGGGAAGCCGAGCACGTCCGCGATCGCATGACCAAGGTACTCCGCGACCAACTGGAACGCGTGCCTGAAGATGTGCGCGCCCGCATTTTACTTGCGACCAACCTCGCCTACTACGGCCAGGATGCCGACGAGGCCATCCGCCACTTGAAGACTGCAGTTGCCCTGCGCCCCAACGATCCCAATACGCTCTACAACGCCGCCTGTACCTACGGCGTGCTGGGAAGAAAATCCGAAGCACTCGAGACTGTCAAGAAGGCCTTCGCAGCCGGTTACGGAAACACGACCTGGGCGGCAAACGATGCCGATCTCCGGTGCCTGCACGATGAGCCTGAGTTCCGTGAAATCGTCGGCCTCGACGATCGCTCTAAATCCTGAGAGGCCTTGCATATCACTTCGGAGCGTTCCCGCCCGGAACTCTTGCTGAGATGTTCTGGTCCGGTGAACGAATCCGCTAGCCGATCTTCAATCCCACAGGCCCGATATATTCCGATTGCGGACGGATCAGATGATCCTGGGCGTGTTGCTCGATCACGTGCGCGCACCAGCCTGCCGTGCGGCCGCAGGCAAACATGGCCACAAACTGGTGAGGATCAAGTCCAAGTGCCTGGAGCACCAGCGCCGTATAGAATTCCACGTTTGTGCGCAGGTTGCGTCCCGGCTTGGCTTCGGCCAGAACCCGCAGCGCGGTTTGTTCGACCTGGAGGGCGAGATCATAGAGCTGACGGTTCTCCAGTTGCGCCTGTCCCATGCGTTCGGCCACGTGGCTGAGTACTTCTGCGCGCGGGTCGCGAACCTTATACACACGGTGGCCAAAGCCCATTATCCGCCGGCCTTGTGCGAGCTCGCTCCGCATCCACTGTTCGGCGCGATCGGCGCTGCCAATCTCAAGCAGCATATCGAGGACCGGTCCGGGCGCACCGCCATGCAGCGGTCCCTTGAGTGCGCCGAGCGCACCGGTAACCGCGCTAACCAGGTCGGAACGGGTGCTGGCGATGACTCGCGCCGTGAAAGTCGAGGCGTTCATCCCGTGATCCATCACCGTCACCCAGTAGGTGTCGAGCGCACGGGCGGCCGACGGGTCCGGCTCCCTGCCGTGAATCATGTAAAGAAAATTTGCGGCGAGCGGAAGATCTTTTCGCGGCCGAATCGGTTCCAGCTTTCTCGCGATGCGCGCATGAGCGGCGACGACGGTAGGGAAACAGGCCGTCAACCGCATGGCCGCCGAGAAATCCGCTTCCGGCGTGATGGCATTGGGATCGGCAAGACCGAGGGAAAGCGTCGCGCAAGCCATCCGCAGCGCATCAATCGGCGGCGCGGTCGCCGCGCCGCGGATGACCTCGAGCGTCAGCGCGGGTAATTCCCGCAGCTCGGCCATTTCCGATGAAAGCTTCGACAGCTCGGCTCGATCGGGCAGACGACCGCGCCAGACCAGGTGGGCCGCTGCTTCAAAACCGACGTGGCCTGCAAGCTCTTCTATCGTATAACCTGCAACGATGAGCACGCCGTTCTTCCCGTCCACATGACTCAGGCGCGTTTGCGCGGCAACCACACCTTCCAGTCCGCGGGGTGCTCCGGTTACATTTGAGGCCATGAAACTCTCCTGACTGCCGGTTGCGCGCCGTAGTGATCTTGATGCCGCACAGCGCGAGACGTCGAGCCATTAAGTGGCAACCGATGGGTGTATCGCATTCCCGGGACCGTGGCAATAAAAAAGGGGCGGATGACTAGCACCCGCCCCTTTGCGACTTTCAGTTCGCGATTTCGCACCGGATTACTTGTGGGCTGTCCGCCAACCCTCCGCATAGGACGTGCGGGCCACCACCGAGTACGGTACCGGACTTACGACCGCACGCACTTCCAGCTGCTTGTGGCGTTCGACGGTTGCTTTCTTGGTCCCGCCGCCTTCTTCGCCCCAGACCAGCGTGAGCTCGGCGCCGATTTCAATGTCCGGATCCACCACGCCCAGCGATAGCACAGACCTCTCGTTGAAGCTGTAGCCCGCGAACATTGACAGGCCCACCGTCTTTCCGCCCTTGGTCACTTTGTCGTAGGACGAAGAGGCGTAGTTCGAAATGGGCAGGTCGATGAACTTGTACGGGTCGCCGGGTTCCAGCAGCGATTGATAGACCTTCGCGACATCCTCGCCGTTCCACGCAAACGTCACCTTTTTCCGCTGGGGCTTGGCGTTTATCTTTTCAAGCGCCTCGCGGCCGATGAAATCGTGGTCGAATTTGACGAATATGCCGTAGCCCAGCTCGTAGGGCGTGGTGTAGTAGTCCTCAATGTTGTTGGAGACGTAGCTCCCTGCGAGCGAGCCAGTGGCTTCGTAGCTGTTCGCCGGCAGCCACTGGCGGTAGGACTTCATCTGTTCGCCGGTGTAAACCGCCGGAAGCGGGGAAGGAATCCAGCCCGATTCCAGCGTGTTGGACGCGTAGGCACGCGAGCCGACTTCCTTCATCCCAAGATCCCTGCCCGCTTCCACAATCGCGGCACGGATCTCGTCGCGCTCCTCATACGGCCCCCAGATTTCCAACCCGGGTGCGCCGGCCATCCCGTGACGCAGCGCCCGGACGGTTCGCCCCTTGATCTTGATTTCCCCCATGTTGAAGAACTTGATCTCCGGGAACGGCCCGCCGTTCAGCTTCTCGATAATCTGTTTGGCGTTCGGTCCCTGAATCTGGTACCGGTAGCAGGTTCGAATCACCGGCCTGCCGCCGGGGTTCGAGGGCGACCGGTCGTCCCGCTTGACCTTGACGTCATACTTTCCCGACGTGGCATGAAACTCGAGCCAGTTCGCGGTTGGAGCGCGCCCCACGAAAACCAGGCTGTTCTGTTCGAGATGGAACAAAATTCCGTCGCCGATTACATAACCATCGTAGCTGCACGGAGCGAACTGCTTCGCGCGGTTCACCGGAAAATTCGCGAAACTGTTCGTCCCCAGGTAGGACAGCAACTTCAGAGCATCCGGGCCTTCCACATACAGGTTTGCCATGTGGTGAGACTGATCGAACAGAACGGCCGTATCACGCCAGGCCTTTTGCTCGTCGCGCCAGTTCGAATACTCGGAAGGAACCACTGGATAGACATACGCTCCGATCGGCGAGTTGCGAAGCATCGCCACGGTATTGCCGGCTGCCTGCAGCACTTCCTCTAGGTTTGTTGGTGCCATGGTTTTTGATCGCCTCCTATCGAAACTCTTATCGGCAAAAACAGTCCAAATCTCGGCCCCGATTTCGACAAAATCGCGCGCTCCCGCGCTACGCGCGTGCGGACGCGTTAGGTCCGAACTGGGGAACCGGCTTTGCGAAAGGCGCGTCCCCCACCCCCCAAGAGCTCCGGGACGCGCCCCCTCAGGACAGCTAGTTTTTCGCGGCGCAGGACTGCGGGTATACGGCGTCAAGCGCGCCCCACAGCGCCTTCAGACTTCTCTCGGCCGCGCAGAGCACTTCGAAGTTGTCCCCTTGGTTCTGATTCTTGAGCCAGGAACGCCAGGCAGCGCGATGGCGCACGTCGGCTTCCTGGTGCACGCTGAAATAGGCCAGCGCCCGAGGTTCGGTGATGTCGTAGAAACGCCGCAACCCTGAAATCTTCTGCGCGGCGATTTCCGGGACCTGCGCCTCATACACATAGAAAGCGGCAACGGCCTGGGCCATCGATCCCTGCGAGGTCACTTCGTCAAATGTGTCCAGGAGCGCCGCGATCCCCGGAAGCGGTCGCGCGTCTTCCAGTGTGGCGTCACTCACGCCGAGCGACTGGGCGAACTGGCGCCAGAGCATGGGGTGCGGAGAAACGGGATCAAGTTCTTCGTCGAGATTTTCCTGGATGAGCGCTGCCACCGGACCGTGGGCCCGGTCGGCGAGCTGCTGTAGATTTTCGGGAAACGCGCGTACGTGTTGGTAATACTGCTCCGCATAGACCTGGAGCGATTCTTTGGAAAGTGTTCCTGCAGTCCAAGCCTGATAAAACGGATGCTTGAGCAGGTGGTGTTCTTCGATCAGAATGTCCAGTGATTCAAGCAAAGTCTTTGGTCGTGCGATGTTCTTGGGCATTACCGTTTGTCCGGTTTCCTTTCAGAGCGGTTGCCGATCCAAAACTTCGCGATGCTAACCGAAATGAGCGCGGAAATCCAGACATCGGGAACTACGCCCGGTGCGCGGGCCGCGGGCACGTTTCACAGGATGAAACGGATCAATTCTCGCCTGGTGTTCCCCGCCGCTTCTTCGCCGTCTCCGAATGTGGTAAATGTGGTAGAACAGCTCGGCGTCCCGAAACGGGATCAAACAGGTTTCAAGACTCTGTCAGAACCAGGAGATTTCCATGTCACAAGCTGTCGCAGGCCGCGATGCAAAGCAGTTTATCAATGGCGAATGGACTGGCGCCGCCGACGGGAAGACCTATGAAAAGAAGAACCCTTATAACGGCCAAGTGGCATCCCAGGTCGCGGCCGGCAAACGCGAAGACGCGCGCCGAGCAATCGAAGCCGCCGCTGCAGCGTTTCCGTCCTGGAGTACAAGCGCTCCAGCCGTGCGCAGGGGCCTGTTCCTGAAGGCTGCCGACATTCTAGAACGCCGGATGCCCGAAATCGCGAAAGTCACGGCGGAAGAGACCGGCCAGACGTTCGGTTGGGGAATGTTCAACTGCATCTTCACCGTGGGAATCCTGCGAGAAGCCGCAGCGCAAGCCTACGGGATGATCGGTGAGGTAATCCCGACCGACCTGCCCGACACGACCGCCATGGCCATTCGTCAGGCCGTCGGCGTAGTCGTGGGTATTGCTCCCTGGAATGCCCCGATGATCCTGGGCATGCGCGCCGTCGCGCTTCCGGCCGCCTACGGAAACACCGTGGTGCTTAAGGCCTCGGAGGAATCCCCCGGAACGCATCTGGCGATTGCCTCCGTGTTTGAGGAAGCCGGCTTTCCAAAGGGTGTCATCAACGTAATCACCAATGCGCCGGCCGACGCTGCCGAGGTCGTCGACGAGCTCATTGCCAATCCGAAGACGCGCCGCATCAGCTTCACGGGATCAACGAAAATCGGCCGCCTGATCGCCGAAAGTGCCGGTCGGCACCTCAAGCGAACCGTTCTCGAGCTGGGTGGCAAAGCTCCGCTGATCGTTCTCGGTGACGCCGTAATCGAGGACGCCGTAGCCGCTGCGAACTTCGGGGCCTTCATGAACCAGGGGCAAATCTGCATGTCGACTGAGCGGATCGTGGTTGAAAAGCCGGTCGCCGACGAATTCGCGCAGAAGCTTGCTGCGAAGGCATCGGCACTCACGCTTGGCGATCCACTCCAGTCGACAACCCAAATCGGATGCCTGATCAATCCCGGCGCGATGCAGCGCGTACAGGCGTTGATTGACGACGCGGTCGCCAAGGGTGCAAAGGTGCTCTGCGGCGGAAAATCACAAGGTCCGTCGTATTTTCCGACGGTTCTTTACGGCGTCACGCCGGCCATGCGCATCTATGGCGAAGAATCTTTCGGTCCGGTTGTGTCGATCGTGGTCGCCAAAGACGCCGATGACGCCACGCGCATCGCCAACGACACCTCGTATGGTCTGTCGAGCGCCGTTTTCAGCCGCGACATCAACAAGGCCATGAGAATCGCCGAGCGCCTGGAATTCGGAATCTGCCACATCAACGGCGCCACGGTCCACGATGAGCCGCAGATGCCCTTTGGGGGAATGAAGGACAGCGGCTGGGGCCGATTCGGCGGCAGCGCAGGTCTGCAGGAGTTCACCGAGCTGCGCTGGATCACGATTCGGCGCACGCCCACGCACTACCCCATCTAGAGTGCGATCCAGTGTGGTCCGGGAATTGGCAGGTTACAGTAGGAGTTGGGCGGACTTGCAGGTTCGCGCAGGAAGCAGCAGGTTTTTCTCTAGAAGGCGGGAAGCGTCGACGTGACTGTTCGGTCGTACCACCCGCCTTCCGGAGCCATATCTTAGTCGGCTTCAGGGAAGCAGAAGCTGAACTTCGTAACATCTCGCAGCAGACCAAGTCCGATGAAGCGAGGCTTCACGTACTTTTTCATATAGTTCCCCCTTGAATGATCGAGTCGAGCAGGTTTATGGTCCCTCAGCCGCCCCGCACACACACTGCGAGTTGACCCATTGCCTATCGCATGGCAACTGCGATACCAATCCGCAGCCCGACGCATGGAAAGGTAACTCGCTGATCTCTCATGTGTTGGCTCGCGACCACTTCTGGCGCTGGAACTGATCTGGCTGTCTGGGTCACATATTGTCGGTCGGAGCGGAAAGCCGTTGCATGACCTTCCCCTATTCCGACCAATGGGAATAGGACGGGGCGAGTACTAGCAAGGCCCAGAGTTCACGAACCCGCTCGGGTTCCTGCCCCGGTAGCGTGCCCGTAACCTAGGCGGACAGAGCCGTGACACCTGTCCGGTTGGGCCCTGGGCTGCAGGCACTCGTCAGTCAGAAACAGGAACGCACCGTGCCCCCGTCCACGCGCAAAGCCGCCCCATTAGTGGCTGACGACAGCGGGCTGCAAACATAGACGACGAGGTTGGCGACTTCCTCGGTCGAGGCGAATCGTTTGAGCAGGGAGCTTGGACGGACGCTGGCGAAAAATTCCTTTTCAAAATCGGCAAATGGTTTGCCGCCGCTCAGCGTCTTGACGAATTGATCCACTCCGTCGGAATGGGTCGGGCCGGGCAGCACGGCATTCACCGTCACTCCCGTGCCCGCACAGGTCTCGGCAAGACCTCGGGATACGGCGAGTTGCGCGGTTTTGGTCATGCCGTAGTGGATCATTTCGGCCGGGATCTGAACGCCGCTCTCGCTGCTGATGAAGACAACACGACCCCAGTTCTTGTGTTTCATGCCCGGCAGATAGGCGCGGCTCAGTCGAACGCCGCTTAGGACGTTCACGTCAAAAAATCTTTGCCAGTCGGAATCCGGGACTTGTTCAAAGGGTTTGGGCTCAAAGATGCCGAGGTTGTTGACCAGGATGTCCACGGCGGGAAACTGTTTCACAAGCGTGGCGGCGACGGTCGCATCGGCAAGATCCCCGGGAAAACTTTCGAGTTTTGCCTCCGGCACGGTTTGACGAATCTTTACAACGGCATCCTCAACTGAGGATTTGGAACGGCCGTTGACGATAACGCGGCAGCCCTCGCGTGCAAGGCCGGTGACAATGGCAAGACCGATACCTTTGGTAGAACCAGAAACGAGGGCGAGTTTGCCGGACAATTGTAAATTCATAAGGCACAGAATGTCGTATCGCACGACGAACTGTCAAAGTTTTCGTACCCTCGGCGAGACCGGCCTCTGGCTAACCGCGACCGATGAACGGCATCTTGGTCGCCATTACCGTCATGAACTGGACGTTGGCATCCAGAGGCAGAGACGCCATATACACCACCGCCCGCGCAACGTCGGCGGGATCCATCGTCGCTTCAACAGCGACCGTACCGTTTGCTTGCGGCACGCCCTTCTTCATTCTCTCGGCCATACCGGTTGACGCGTTTCCAATGTCGATCTGGCCGCAGGCGATGTCATATTTTCGACCGTCGAGAGAACTCACTTTAGTAAGACCTGTGACTCCGTGTTTCGAGGCCGTGTAAGGTGCGGAATTCGGCCGGGGGCTGTGTGCCGAAATCGAGCCGTTATTGATAATGCGTCCGCCGCGGGGTTCCTGGCTCTTCATCAATTTGAACGCTTCCTGCGTACAGAGAAAAGTGCCGGTGAGGTTGGTGTCGACAATCAACCGCCATTGCTCGAGCGTTAAGTCTTCGAGCGGAATCGCGCGGCCGGACGTGCCGGCGTTGTTGAACAACAGGTCGAGCCGGCCGAATGCTTCCTTTGTTTTCGCAAAAAGCTCACGCACCGAGGCGGGATCGCTCACGTCTGCTGGTACCGAGAGTGTCTGGGAATTCTCCTGCCCTGCTTCGTGCGCAACGGCTTCCAACAGCTGCTTCCGTCGGCCGGCAAGAACCACCGAATAGCCCTCCCGAGCCAGTGCAATTGCTACTGCTTTGCCGATCCCGCTCCCGGCTCCGGTGACGATGGCGATCTTTGACACGGCGTGGGGCGATGAGTTCATGAACATCCTCCGCGATGCGCCACAACGAACAGGCCCACTTTGCACCTAGCTTGCCGCTACGGCCCGGATAAATCAAATCGAGTCAGCCCTGGTTGCAAGCCCGCGCCTGATTCATGCTGCGCGAAAGCAGGGCGACGGCTTGCTGTAATCTGAAGACAGGATTTGAGTTATTGGAGGGTCAACACCTAAGGTTCATCGTCAAGGCTTTTACAGGATTTAGCGTATCGCGGGCGGCGGTGCAAAATACGATCATGCCGACGCTGGCAAGCTGACCGCTGAGTTCTGATACGTATTGATGGCACCTGAAGCAGCGCTTCCCAGACTTTTGATCGGAAGTTCAAAGGAGGACCAATGAAGAAGTACTTCGCGATATCCTGGGCCCTGGTTGTCTCGCTGATCCTGCCAGCGGTTTCGTTTGCGTCAGACAAAGAAGACGACATCAGCCGTGCGCAGAGGTCCGCCCAAGTTTTCCAAGAGATTATGAACGCCCCGGACAGCATTCCTCACGACGTGTTGCATAAAGCTCGGTGCATCGCCGTCATTCCGGGTGACAAGAAGTTCGCGTTCATCTTTGGCGCGAACTATGGCCGCGGCCTCGCCGTTTGCCGTACAGCAACGGGATGGAGTGCGCCGCTGTACCTCGCAGTAGAAGGCGGCAGCTTCGGCTATCAGGCGGGTGGCTCGTCAACAGACCTGATCCTGCTGTTTATGAATGACCACGCGTTGCACAGCCTGCTGAGTGACAAGTTCAAGCTGGGTGGTGATGCTTCGGTCGCTGCCGGACCCGTTGGACGTGACGCTACGGCAAGCACCGACCTGAAACTAACCGCGGAAATCCTTTCGTACTCCCGAAGCAAGGGCATATTTGCCGGAGTCAGCCTGGACGGAACCGTTGTTCAGGCGGACAAAAGCGGCGACAAGGCGATGTACGGTGAGGACGTTACGCGCCACGATATTCTCGATGGTAGCGTCCACGCCCCTGCCGAGACACGCACTCTGGCTCGGGAACTTCAACGGTACTCGACCAGCGCAGGCTATTAACGAAGTGAGCGAGCCGGGGAGGCTGAGGCCTCCTCGGCCTGCTCGCTCGTCAAAAATACCGTTCGGCGCCTGACCTTTCGCACTCTCAACACTGTTCGACCTACGCTCGCCAGTTTCATCCCTTCCGCCTTCTGCCACCTAGCGAACCCACAACAACTGGCCCGTGCACTCAAAATGGGCCAGCCCTGCCGCAATTCGCAGGGAGTATTGTCAAACTGCACTCCGGTGGCCTATCATAAACCCCGCTTAGCCACCCGTCGTGGCGAGCCCAGTGCCGAGCCGTGAAGGCGGCTCCGCTGGTTCACCCGTCCCCGCGGGAATGCATCCCAGGATGTTCGGCTCGACCTAGTGGCATTCGCCATGCGGCTGAAAACGACGTCCTCGCTCGCACCGCTTTGACGCGGCCGAATATCGAAGTTCAGAATTGAAGGAGGAAACATGGCTACAGCGACACAAGCCGTACAGCTCACCGACAGCGTAACTCGTTACGTCGCAAAAACGCGCCAGATGTTGATCAACGGAAAATGGGTGGACGCTGCATCGGGAAAAACTTTCCCGACATACAATCCGGCGACCGGCGAGGTGCTCGCCAACGTTGCCGAAGGCGACAAGGAAGATATCAACCGCGCGGTCGCTGCCGCACGCGCGGCATTCGATACCGGCCGGTGGTCGAAAATCACGCCATCGCAGCGCGGCAAGATGATCTGGAAGCTCGCCGACCTGATCGAACAGCACGCCGAAGAGTTCGCACAACTGGAGTCGCTTGACAACGGCAAGCCCCTCGCCATCGCCCGAGTCGCCGACATCCCGGGCACGATTGATCTGTTCCGTTACATGGCCGGCTGGGCCACGAAGATTGAAGGCAATACGATTCCAATTTCTGCCCACGGCGCGAAGTTCCTGGCCTACACGCTGCGGGAACCTGTCGGCGTGGTCGGTCAGATCATCCCCTGGAATTTCCCGCTCATGATGGCCTCCTGGAAGCTGGGTCCGGCGCTCGCAGCAGGTTGTTGCGTGGTCCTCAAGCCGGCCGAACAGACTCCTCTCACCGCTCTTCTTCTGGGAGAATTGATTCAGGAAGCCGGCATCCCGGACGGCGTCGTAAACATCGTTCCCGGCTACGGCGAAACTGCCGGCGCTGCGCTTGCAGCGCATCCGAATGTCGACAAGGTCGCCTTCACGGGTTCAACCGAGGTCGGCAAGCTCATCGTGCACGCCGCCACCGGCAACCTGAAAAAGGTGTCTCTGGAACTCGGCGGCAAGAGCCCCAACATCGTGTTCCAGGACGCCGATATTGACGCCACGATCCCCGGAGCGGCTATGGCCATCTTCTTCAACCACGGCCAGTGCTGCTGCGCCGGTTCGCGGCTCTACGTCGAAGCGAAGGAATTCGATAAGGTCGTTGACGGCGTCTCGCAGCTCGCTTCGAAGATCCGCGTTGGCCCAGGTCTGGAACCCACGACCGATATGGGCCCGCTGGTCTCTGAAGAGCAGATGAATCGCGTGTGCAGCTATCTGGAATCCGGATACTCGGAAGGTGCCAAGGCCACGGTCGGAGGCGGCCGCCAGGGAGAGAAGGGCTACTTCGTCAAGCCCACGGTCTTGGTCAACACCAACGAAAAGATGAAGGTCGTGAGGGAAGAAATCTTCGGGCCCGTGGTCACCGCCATCCCATTCAAGGATGTGGACGACCTCATCGCCAAGGCCAACGCCACCGAGTATGGTCTGGCCGCCGGCGTCTGGACTCGCGACATCGGCAAGGCGCACCGTACTGCTGCGCTGCTTCGGGCGGGGACCGTCTGGATCAATTGCTACAACGTGTTTGATCCGGCGATGCCCTTCGGCGGCTATAAGCAATCCGGATGGGGCCGCGAAATGGGTCACGAAGTACTGAATCTTTACACCGAGGTCAAATCGGTCTGCACGCCGATTTCGTAGTTTCCTGGAGTTGGTTTCGTGCGGGTTTTTGGTTTGCAGTTCCGCAGGGTCGCCCACCCTTCCCGATTGGCCGGGGAGGGTGGGCTTTTTCTTGTCCCCAAGCGGTGTAGATCCGTATGCCAGCAGGAAACCCATTGATTCGATTTCGTGAATCTCGCCGGCTCGAATCTTGAACATTTCTCCGTTTCCGTTTTCATGGGATATTCAGAGAAATCCCGGGAGGCCTACTTGACCGACGCTCCGCCTGCATGGCCATGGCCGGATTCGCTTGATGCCGTGATTGCCGCGCCCAACCATCACAAGCTTCTGTTTGAAAACGATCGCGTCCGCGTTCTCGAAGTGCGTATCGCGCCAGGTGCTCGGGTGCCCGTGCATACACATCGCTGGCCGGCATCGATTTACGTCGCGCAGCAGAGCGATTTTCTGCGCCGCGACGGCGACGGCAATCTGCTGTTCGATAGCCGCACAACCGGACCTCCGCCAGCCGAGCCCGTTGCCCAGTGGACGCCGCCGCTTCCGCCTCATTCGGTTGAAAATATCGGCGCGCGTGAAATTCTGCTCATCAGCACCGAACTCAAGGGTACTGCCTGGACAGGAGAATCACCCCAGCCGACTGGACCCCGGAACTCATTGTAATAGAGCAATTTACACCGGTACCGGGCAGTCAAACGCGATGCTTTGAGGCGCGAGGCTGTCTTCTGTGTACCGTTGATTCATTTGCACCAGCGTACCAGCCGTGCATTGTCAATTGCGAAGCATCCAGCGCCCGTCGCGTTGGACTAGGCCGGAGCCTGTGCTATAAGTAATAGGCTGCCGCAACTTGAGGAAATTGTGCCATTTATAAATTTTCCCGCTCGCGAAATTAACTGCAAGCTTGTGTACTACGGCCCCGGCTTGGGCGGCAAGACCGCCAATTTGCAGTGGATTTACGAGCACACGGGCAGCAACCAGAAGGGGAAAATGGTCTCGCTGGCGACCGAGACGGACCGCACCCTTTTCTTCGATTTTCTTCCGCTCGACCTTGGCACTGTGCGCGGGTTCAAGACGCGCTTCCACCTCTATACCGTTCCCGGCCAGGTATTTTATGAGGCGAGCCGGCGCCTGATTTTAAAGGGCGCCGACGGCGTGGTGTTCGTCGCCGATTCGCAGGAGGAGCGGCTTGACGCCAATCTGGAAACGCTCGATAACCTGCGCGAACACTTGAAAGATCACAACCTGGATTTCAACACGATTCCCTACGTATTGCAGTTCAACAAGCGCGATCTTCCCAATATCCTTTCCGTGGACGAACTCCAAAAGCAGCTATCGGTCAAAGGCGAACCCACGATCGAGGCCGTCGCCGTGACGGGCCAGGGTGTATTCGACACCCTGAAGGAAGTCGCCAAGCTCGTGCTTGCCGAACTCAAGAAGAATTCCTGACCCCACACGCGAGCTAACCTGGCTCGAGACCGCAACGACAGGCCGCTGGCAGTCGCTTGGCCTCGCGCGCCCTTGCCGACCTGAGTCTTGAACTGTTCGCTCCCGCAATCACCGCCGTATTTAGGCCGAGATGCGACCGCAGACTCCGGGGCGCTCTGGATCGCTTCTAACCTATTCAAAATAAAAGACGGCCTGTCGATTTGGTCCAGTCACGGCAACGTAGGCGCCCAGATGTGTAACGTAGGTCTGCAAATGCGGGCCGCTAAAAATAAAACGGGAGGCGTATGCCAAAGGCATGCACCTCCCGGGGTGGGTGGGGTTTGTTGCCGAAACCCAGTAAGGGATTTTGGTGTTCCCGCGCCTGGGCTCTCCGGCAAACCGGCCTTAAGCCGGTGCCACGTGTAACTCATCCTTATCACGCAGAAAGAATGGGTGTCAACTCTAATTCTGGACGGCCCGGGGCGCGTACAAGTCCAGTCTCTGTCGACTTCTCACAGATAACACGGCCAATAGTGCACCTGCGGCGGCGCTTTTGCAGCTAAGCAGACCTGGGCCGTAACCGGTGCCGATCAGGCTTGTGTGACTGCTCGGGGACCTAGAGCCGCTATTGGCCAGCGGTCGTTTGCGGGGGGTGGCTTGCAAAGTATTGGCCGAGTTGGCCGGTAAGCTGGTTGAGACCGGCGCGCACGTCGCGATCCAGTGCCTCGACCACGTCGGAAACCTTCTTGCCGCTAACCGGCTCGTCATGCGTATAGGCACTGGACCAAAGGGTCGCCCCGGTTTTCGGATCGAACAACTCCAACTGGAAGGAAAAACGCGCCGCCAGACCCTGCGATTCCACTTCGTCCAGCGCGTAGAGGTGTCCGCGGACGATGTAATCCCCTCGCAGATTACTGCTAATCCGGGAAACCGAGCGGTAGTTTCCCGAGGCGCGCAGCGACGAGATCACCATGTCCTGCATCAGTTCAGCCGGGGGTTCCGCCCAGCGCTCGTATTCATAGGTTCCAAGCTCCACGGCGCCGCTCCCGTACACCAGACGGTCGTCGCGATACAGGTGCGAAGCGGTGATGTGGGAGACCAGAAGTGTGACCGGAACCTGCGCCGACGGTGAATTCGCGGGCTCCGGGCCGATATCGAGCACGTAGTATTTCACCGGCCGCGAAGCGCCGCACCCGGCGGCGACTCCTGCGAGCAAAATGACGAGCGCGGCTTGCTGGACACGACGCGTCAGCACTTTTCATTCCTCCCTGTCCTACTTCGGCGGAGCCTGGCCTGGTTCGCGCGCCGGCAAACCGGATGCGCGAATTAGAGTGTAAGGCCGCGTCTTGATCGTCTCGGTAAACTCGTTCATGTTGTCGGTAATATGGCGCAGATTGTCCAGAATCTCATCCAGATTCTCGGTGTTGGTGTCCAGCGTGCGGTTCAGCTGGCCGGTAAGTACGACAGCTGAATCAAGCGACTGGCGAAGATCTCCGATTGCCTTGTGAAGATCGGGACGATCCTCGCCGATCGTAGCGTCGATATGTGCAAGCGTGTCGCTTGCCTGCGCCGAAGTCTTGCGGAAATCGTCGATCAGCGGGCCAAGCTTTGCACTCGAGACATTCACGTTGTTCAGCGTCGAACGGATGTTCGTCCGATTTTCGGCCAGCATGCCGTTCAGGTTGGCCAGGCTTCCGGAAATGTTGCCGCGGTTCTGTGCGTTCAGCAGATCGTTGACGCGATCCAGCGTCTCTTTCAAGCCCACCACGCGATCGTTCAAGTTGGCGATCAGCAGGTTCGCGTTCGGCCCTAGTTGGGAAATCATCGCTGCGACGTCAGCCAGGCTGGTGTACTCGATCGATTTCAGGACGGCGCCCTTTTGGGCCCGAGGCGCATCAAGCGAGCCGGGTATGACTCCGAGGAAATTGTCGCCCAGCGGGCTGACGCTGGTAATTTCAGCGATGCTGTCGGTCTTCACCGGGACGCTGGGCTCGATGGCAAAGTCCACTTGCATGCGCGTAGAATTCAGCGGATCGCTGATGACCTTCTCGACCCGTCCGACCGGAGGGCCGCCCGCATATCGCACTTCCGCGCCCGGACTGAGGCCGCCCGCATTCTTGAAATACGCTCGATAGCTTATCGTCCCCTTGCCGAAAGTTCCTGAGAGAAGAAAAACTACGATGATCAGCAGGGCGGCGGCCACCAGAGTGAACAGTCCGACGAACGCTTCTTCCCGCTTCGATTCCATGTGCTTCCTCGTGAACCCAGGGTCCGATATATTTACCAGCAAACTTACCCAGCCGCCCCAAAAGGTGCGGCGGAGTATATCACGTCAACCCCGTTTGGCACCTTCAACGCCGCTGGGGAGGATCCTCTCCTGTCAGCATTTGCAGATAATCGATTTCAGCCGCGATTTCGGGTTCAGGAACGCGGTCCAGGAACTGGCGCACGCGCGGAGTGGTGTTCTGGCGCAGCTCCTCGGGTGTTCCCTTGGCGGCGACGACGCCCTTATCGAGCAATATCATGCGGTCGGCGATCAGAAACGCGCTCGCTAGTTCATGGGTGACGACCACGATTGTGATACGGAAAGCCTTTTTTAGCTTCAGGATCAACTCGTCGAGTCCCGCCGCGATAATCGGGTCAAGGCCGGCCGAGGGCTCGTCAAAGAACAGGATTTCCGGGTCCATCGCGAGCGCCCGGGCGATGGCGGCGCGTTTCTTCATCCCGCCGCTCAGCTGCGCCGGCATGTAGTTTTCAAAGCCCGACAGCCCCACCTGGTCGAGCTTCAGACGAACCACGATATCGATCGTGGATTCATCAAGCGGCGTGTGCTCGCGCAGCGGGAGCGCGACGTTTTCGCCCACGCTCATCGAGCCGAACAGCGCTCCGCTCTGAAATGACATCCCTATTTTCTTGCGAAGTTCATCGCGCTCCGGCTCCGACAGGCGTGCGAAATTCCTGCCCTGCATCCATATCTCGCCTTCACTGGGCAGTTCCAGACCCACCAGCGTCCGCAGCAGCGTGCTTTTTCCGCAACCGGATCCACCCATAATCACCAGCGTCTCGCCTGCGGGAACCTCAAAGTTGACGCCGTGAAGAATCTCGCGAGTCCCGTAGCGGACGTGCAGGTCCCTGACGCTGATGGCGATGTCGGGTGAATCGACCGTGGGATTCTGTTTCGAGATGGGCTGGGCCGGCATATTCGCTAGTGTTGCGGCGCCGTGAAGTAAAAGATCGCCGTGAAGACCAAATCGACGGCAATCACGAAGAAGATCGATTTCACGACCGCCGAGGTTGTTGAACGCCCGACCTGCTCGGAGCCCAGCCCGGTTGCGAACCCCTCCGTGCATCCGACGGCGGTAATCACCAGGCCGAACATCACGCTCTTGATCAGACCGCTTGCGATGTCGCGCAGGACCAGGGCGTTCAAAGTGGCATGAAAATAGGTGCCCCAGGTGAAGCCGGCGCTGGTGACGCCGAACAGCCCGCCTCCCAAAACACCCATGAAATCAGCCCAGGTCGTCAGACAGGGCATCATCAGCAGCATCGCCAGGAATTTCGGTGCGACGAGAAAACGGACCGGCTCCAGCGCCATGGTCTCCAGCGCGTCGATTTCTTCGTTCACCTTCATGGTGCCGATTTCAGCGGCGAACGCGGAACCGGAACGGCCGATCACCATGATCGCGGTCATCAGAGGGCCAAGCTCCCGCGTCATCGAAATCGCTACGGCGCTGGCGACCAGCTGCAGCGCCCCGAGCTGCCGCAGTTCGTAGGCGCCTTGCAGGGCGAGAATCAGGCCGACGAAGAAGGAAATCAGGGAGACGATGGGGATCGCCTCGACGCCCACTGACATCGCCTGATGAATGGCGCGCGCCCAGCGAAGCGGATGTCCCCGGAACGGCTCGACAAACACTGCCCGCGCCGCGCCTCCGGTCAGACGAGCGAGGCTGCCAACATACGCCATACCGCCAATCGTCGCTTCGCCGATACTGTCGATGAATGGCATACGGGGATCGGGGCGGACGAGCTACTTGGCGCCTCCGGCGCCGCCAGGAATCGCGCTGAGGGCTTCCTCCTCGGTGTCGTGCACTTCAAAAACCTTCAGCAGGCGCGTCAGTTCCAGAACCTCGCGCGTCGTCCGGCTCAAGCCATACAGTGCAAACCCGCTTTTCAGGTCACGAGAGAGCTTCAGACCCTCAACCAGCGAGGCTACGCCCGCGCTGTCGATGTATTTCACCTTCTCCAGGTTCACAATCACGCGTTTGACGCGCTTTTCCTTCAGCAGGTCGAGGAGGATCTTGCGGACTTCCGGAGTGTTATACAGCGTGATATCGCCCGTAACGTCGACAATCGAAGCGTTCTCAAATTGACGCGTGGAAATATTCATGTACGGGAGCCCTCGAGCGCCCCTGTGTTTTGCCAGAGATTGCGCATATATGCAACCCTTTTCGAATCGCGCAGAAACGCAGATGACAACCCGGAATCGTGCCTGGCGAACCGCGGCTCACCACCGGATTCAGCTGCGATGATCGACAGGGATATAGCTGCGCAAATCGTAGCCCAGGTATACCTGACGCGGCCGAGAGATCTTCTGTTCGGGATCGAGCAGCATCTCCTCCCACTGCGCGATCCATCCCGAAGTTCGCGGAATCGCAAATAGCACGGGGAACATCGTCATCGGGAATCCCATGGATTGGTAGATCAGACCCGTATAGAAATCCACGTTGGGATACAGGCGGCGCGAAACGAAGTAGTCGTCCTCGAGCGCGATGCGTTCGCATTCCAGAGCGATATCGATCAACGGATTGCGGCCCATGACGTCGAAGACCTCATAAGCGATGCGCTTCACGATTCTCGCTCGTGGATCGTAGTTCTTGTAAACCCGATGGCCGAAGCCCATCAGCAGCTTTTCGCCCGCCTTCACGTCCTTGACGTAGCCCGCCACATTTTTCACCGACCCGATTTCGACCAGCATGCGCAGCACGGCTTCGTTTGCGCCGCCGTGCAACGGGCCGTAGAGCGCCGCCGTCGCCGCGGCCGTCGCGGAATACGGATCCGCATGCGAACTTCCGACACCGCGCATGGCTGTGGAAGAGCAGTTCTGTTCGTGGTCCGCGTGCAGAATGAACAGGACATCGAGCGCCCGCTCAAGCGTCGGATTCGGGCGAAATTGCAATTCGGTGGTGCGGAACAGCATGTTCAGAAAATTCCCGCAATAGCTCAGGTCGTTGTCGGGATAGGCAAACGGCATTCCGAGACAGTGCCGGTAGGCAAACGCGGCAACGGTCGGCATTTTTCCGATCAGGCGGTAGGTCTGCTTGAGACGTGACTCGGGATTAAAGATGTCCTTCGCGTCCGGATAGAACGTGGACAGAGCGGCGATGGTCGAGATCAGCATTCCCATCGGGTGCGCATCGTAGTGAAATCCGTCCAGAAATTTCTTGATGCTTTCGTGGATGAAAGTGTGGTGCGTAATGTGATAGTTCCATTCCTTCAGCTGGGAACTCGTGGGCAGCTCGCCGTGCAAAATCAGGTAGGCCGTCTCCGTGTACGAACTTTTCTCGGCCAGCTCTTCAATCGAATATCCGCGGTAGCGCAGAATCCCCTTGTCGCCATCGATGTAGGTGATCTTGCTTGCGCACGACGCTGTGTTTGCGAACGCCGGATCGTAACTCATCATCCCGAAATCGGATTCGTGAACCTTGATCTGGCGCAGATCGATCGGCCTGATGGTGTCGTTCTTGACCGGAATTTCGTATTGCCGGCCGGTGCGATTGTCAACGATTGATAGCGTGTCGCGGCGGGCACCAACGGGCGTTTCGCTGTTGGCAACCGATGCTGATTTGGTCGGATTCATACCCTGGCCCTTCCCGGTGAAACAGACAGATGGTTCGTCTGAAGCTGCGAACGAATAATGTACACCAAAATCCTGTCTCGGCGAACGTGTTTGCTCCGTCGGGGATCAATTTTACGAATCGCGGCAGCCATACGCATGCGTATGTCGTGTGGACGACTGGGCGCGACACTCAAAGCGCAGCTGAATTCAGCGCGCTCCGGAATCAGCCATTGCCTCGCTTGAAGGGGTCAGCCGGGTTTCGGTTGCGAGTTCGGATCGGTTGCGCCCGAGGTTCTTTGCGCGATACAGCGCTTCGTCCGCCAGATGAATAAGCTCCTGTGGGTCCAGAGGCTT